>Ga0315296_10001592_pt1 | contig 19738 bp, 33 predicted proteins | sample YL17G14_18_MG_FD_203921 | JGI IMG/M metagenome (GOLD analysis project Ga0315296, IMG submission 203921) | Sediment microbial communities from Yellowstone Lake, YNP, Wyoming, USA - YL17G14_18 | ecosystem: Environmental > Aquatic > Freshwater > Lake > Sediment | place: USA: Wyoming | collected...
AGCGCCAGTATTTTACGTGTAATCGATTTAGCCTCTGTTATAGCATGTAGCTTGTCGTATTCTCTTTTCACCAGCTTAAAGTCCTCCGTCTTCATTAGAACAGCTCCCCTTTGAAGAAGCCTTAAGATTAGTTCATAGTTTTTACTGCCGGCTTTTGCGGTATCCTCAGCTATTTTCTGACCTACCTCACCATCAGCGACCATGCCGTCCTGATATATTTTCACTCCTTCGACATCTATAGAATCAAAGTAGTCTGATATAGCATTCCAAAAACCTTCAACGGTCCTTCTATGCCTTTCCCAAAGTTCCTGTCCTAAGTCAGCAGTTCCTCTTTTAGTCACATGTTCAGCTATAGAGCCAAGGTCGGCACTGGTATGTATGATAGGGACGTAAATCAGTGTTCTCATAGGGATTCCTTTTAGGTTGTCGCTACCTCGGTGTGCTCCAATCTTTTTTTGAGCTCTTCATTGCGTTCCAGTCTTCTTTTCAGCTCTTTGTTTTCCTGCTCGATATCTGCTTTTCTTGCTTTTGTTGAAAGGTACGAGTCTTGCTGCCACCAATTTATGCCCATCTCCAGCGCTTTATCCACAGAAGCAACCAAGAGCCTTATTTTGATATTGAGAAGATCAATATCGGCCAGTTGAATCTTAATATCCCCTGCAATAACAATTCCTTTGTCCAGCACTCTTTCAAGGATATCAGCAAGATTGGTAGCTTCGGTCGGATGCATCATCTTTTGTTCAGCCATTGGTTTGCTCCCTTCTAATCAAGCTAATTTTTTGGCCTTTATGACCAATTCTGCTGTTTTTTTACGCACATTTGCGATAAAGCGGCAGTTACTGCAATCCGCATTTTTTTCATCATAATTCGGACAGGATAAAAGCACATCCACTTCTTTTTGAAGTTCTTCAGCAAAGTCTGCTTTCTCTAATACCCTTTTGGCACCGTTGATTTTAGCTGTAATATCCTCAATCATCGGTTCCTGCTTTAGAAAAGTTGGACAGTTTATTTTGGAATCTGTTTTTTTCATCCTTGCACTCTGCCTCCCTGAATTACTAACTTTGCCAACAATTTTCTGGAATCTAAGAGGTCTCGACAAGCTTTACACTTGGTTATATGCTTTTTGGCAGTTTCTGAGGAACCAAGAATTTCACATTCTTTCATAAGGCCCCAAGACCATCTAAGCTTTTCCTCGACCTCTGCTTCACTTACAATCTTCCCAACCAGATCATCTATTAACTCGAGCTGCAGATGTGATGAGAAAATCTTTGGCTTGGCTTTCTTTTTAGCTTTGACTTTTGCCGGCATTACATCAAATCCCCTAAAGGCCCTAAATTCAGATTCAACTCTTCGTCTTTGAGGCCGAATATTTCTTTCAGCTCTTCCATTTTATTTTCCAATTTCATCAGGGTTTCACCTACATTTTCTATCTGTTCATCAGAGAGAGAGCCTGCCTCCACTCTCCTCATTGCCTGTTTCTCCAGCAGTTTTCTTATCAGCTCTATGAGAGTTAACACAAGCTTAGCCAGCCCCTTTTCTACCGTTTTGGGGTTTGCATCAATTTTCTTGGGAAGGACATCCTGCGATTTTTCTATTTCTTCGATAAATTCTTCGGCTGCATCAGTTTCAACTATTCCACTTGTTATCATATTATCTTAGCTCCTACCAACGTTTGAGACTGTGTTACCTTGTCAAAAAGGTCAGCTTGTTCGGGCTCTCTGAGCAGACCCGATTTTTTCGACAGGACCACAAAGTTATAAGCAGGCCAGGGGCCGCTAAATAAATATTTGAAATCGGGCCGGGCACTTTTTATGTGCTCAAAAGCCTCCCTGAAGTTGCTTACCTTGTCCTTTTCTACCAGATAAACAGCATCTAAAAGCAGATTTTCGGTCTTTAGTTTTTCTATTCTTTTCTCTGCGGTAAACTTGCTGAAGAATATGTCCATAACTTTAATGAATTTATCTGCCTTTGCTTCAAACTCTTTGTCCATCCTGTACTTATCAAATTTTTTCTTCATAAATCTCTTACTCGCTGAGGCATCTGACTCTGACATCTTTTGCTCATTACTCTTTATGGCCTTGACAATGTTTTCTTTTACTTTACCTGCAGGCCAGATCACCTTAATACCAAACTCGAACTTATTATGGAGTCTTTCCAGATTGTCTTTAAGATCCTTATAATAGCTCTGCATCATTGAAAGCAGGTTATCTCTGCCATCAATAACAGTCTGAAATCTCACGGGCAGAACTGTAAAATCAGCCATAAGCTTTTCCACTACCGCCTGGTGTTCCAAAACGGCACCTTCAGTTGCCTCTTGAATCGGCTGGCCGATTTCACTAACGACTGCCCCTATGTCACAGAAAGGAATGTTATAAACACCTGCTCCTTCCAGTCCATATATTGTTTCTTTTATCTGATTACTGGAATCTATTATGCCATATAAATATAGTTTCATTATCTTGCCTCCTGCATTGGCCCGACAAAGGGTGAGCCTCTTAACTTTTCGATGGTTTCCACTGAACTGAGCAAAACTTTCAGCCCCAAATATATAAGGTCAACATCGGCCACAGAAATAACCATATCACCTGATATGACTACACCCTTATCCAGGACTCTGTCCAAAATCTCCAGTAGAGTTACATCTTTCGACTTTACCATCACGTTATTCATTTTGCCCTTTTTCTTTTGAGCGACCGCAGAAGTTATATGGCGGCCATGGACCGGTACAGTTGATAACAAACCCGTTGTCCTCATAGTGCATTTTCAATGTATCTACCATGTTGCGGAAGTCATTTACCTCATCCTTATCAACTAAAAAAGCAGAGTTTAAAACCATGTCATCATCTCTGTCGGTTACTTCTCGCGGCAGCAGCTTGTTTATGCGGGCTTCAAAACTTAATTCCTTCAATAGCTCGAAACTTTCCTGGCCGCATTCATTGATTTTTTCATTCAGTGTTTTTTCTATCAGTTCATCTTTCTTCTTTTTAAGAAAATAGGCCCTGCCAACCGAAGACGTTTTAATTTCATCTTCGATCTTCGGGATTTTCTCTTGGTTGCTGAGAAAACTGGCCTTCAGTTTTTCCGGATTACAGAAGATTTTGAGTCCCCATTCTTGTTTGTTTGCTAATTTTCTTAAAATCGCCTTAAACTCCTGGCCATATTGTTCAAGCATCACTTTTAGGCTGTCATCTGTGCTAAAGAGCGTCCCAAACTTAAAAGGGATTACGTCAGTATCAGTCATAACCCGCTCTATTATTTTTTCATGTGTACTTGCTTTGGCCTTTACCCACTCAAAATCAGCCATATTTTTCTTTAGGCCTTCCTCACCAAATTCCAACTGTTGGACTTTGCTGGCTACTGCATAAAGGCCATTATGGCAAATAGAATAGAGATTGTTTCCCAAGCCGTTTACTTTGGGTTCCTTATCTGCAACACAATACAGGTAGACAAGCTGTCCGTTTTCTGCCATCACTTTAACCCTTGATAAATTAGCTGGTTGCCAGCGTGTGACCTTGACGTTCGTAAGATTCGACTTCCAGATTATCGTTTAGCCTGACTTCATAGATGTTTCTATCCTGCACCCTCGTAGGCAGCCCAAGAGACTTCAAAAAAGAATTCTCTTCATAGACTTCCGCCTCAATGTGCCACTGATTGTCAACCTTTGTTGCGCCGATAACCTTTACGTCCTTTACGTCAAGAACCTTCTGCAAAAACTCTACAACTATGCTTTTAGCTTCTTCTATACCGGTCATTTTCTATATCTCCTTTTCTTCTGCATTTGTAATAGTATCCAATCGATCTAAAAGTTCCTTTTCCTTCTGGTCGTATTCCTGTTGGCCTATTTCATCCAGTTCAAACTGCAACTGCAATCGCATAAGTTCTTCTTTGATACGCCCTTTATCAGACAACTCCTTTTGTGCCATATCACCGAGTTTTTGGCCCATCCATATCACACCCTTTAACGGCGCAAGTAATATACTGTCGATTAAAAACATCTTTAGTAGTCCTCTGTATTAATTGTGATATTGACAAAATTAAACGGAGGCAGTGGCCCTACATACTTTAATGTTACTTTCTCACTGTATTTGTCCCCGAGCTGCTGAACTTGCTGATCGAAATCTGCTTCTTTTCCCTTTTCCACGAAAAAAGCGGCATTAATAATCATCAGTTCGCCATAAGTATCGTTTGTTTTGACTTCAACTGCCAAGGGCGAGAGAATGTTTATAATATCATCTTTGACAATCTGCCTTTCTCTCTGCAGAGCCTCCTCCACCATCTTTCCTATCTCCATCCGCTGGTAATGAGACTTTTCAGGAGCAACAGTTGCAATCTTTTCTTTCAGCAGCCTTATATCCTCATATTTTTCCAGGATGTTTTTATAAATAACCTCTTCCTCAAACATTGCTTTAAGACCGAGCTCGGTCTTGTTCTTAACACTATCAAGCAGGTCCTTAAATCTATCATGCTCTTTTTCCAGTATTCTCTTTACTTTATCTTCATCCTCAGCAACTGTGGCGAATCTCACCGGCAGGGCTGCATATTCGGCCATTACCGTCTCAATAGCCTTTTCGTGAGCAAGCGAATTCTCTCGCGAAACCCGGTATTTCCCGAGTGGAGCGTCACTGACCAACGCAGCTATGCCATTAAAACAAATTGTATGTATCTGGTCCCCTCGTCCTCCAATACCCAATTGGCCAAAAGACTGTGGTTGATCTGAGTCTATTATACAATATATGTATTTGCCTTCCTTTGTAGCTGTATCCATCTACTTTTCCCATTCTTCCGGATATATGACGATATTGACAAAATTAAATACCGGTAACGGTCCTGCATACATAAACTTTATTCTGTCTTTATAATCATCGCTTAAATCATCCATAATGTTGTCGAACTCTTTTTCCCTTCCTTTATCCACCAGAAAAGCTGCGTTCATAAACATCTCATCTCCGGTAGTGCCATTGAGCTTGTAGTCATAGGCCGTTCTTCTGAACTTACTGACAATTTCCTCAGCCTGTTTCTCTTTCTTCTTATCCAACGCCTGCTTGACCATTCTCCCAAGTCCCATTTTGGCCTGGGTATTCTTATCACCTTCTTTTTCCAAAGCTTCTTTCAGGTTCCTTATTGCCTTATTTTCTTTTACTATCTCATCAAATATGCCTTCCATGTTTGTCCAAATACCTTTGATGCCAAGTTCAATTTTGTGCTGCATGTTGTTTAGAGCCGTTTTGAATTCTCTGTACCTTCTGTCCAGTAGACTTCTTATTTCGTCAGCACTTGATGCGATCGTACCGAACCTTACAGGCAGCACGCTGTCGAATTCTTTCATTACCTTTTCGATCGCTCTCTGATGAGCTAACATGTTTTCCTTACTTACAGTAATTTTGGTTAAAGGATAGTTGCTCACAACCATACTCAGGTCATCGTAGCCGATGGTCAGAACCTCGTCGCCTCGTCCACCGATACCAATAGGGCCGAAATTACGCTCCTGTTTGGTCTCGATAATGCAGTAAATATATTTTCCTTCTTTCTCCATGTCAGCCCGCTGTAGTAACTAATACCGCATCTTCCTCAAAGGCCTTCTCGCTGAGGTAGCAGCCCTTACCATGTTCAGCTTGGCAGGATGCTCGGTAGTAATCCAGAAGTATCTTGTAGGCCCTTGTCATATCATCAAACTTTTTCTCGATATCCAGTACATTGGGGTTTTTGTCCGGATGGCAGGTTAAAGCTGACCTTCGGTGAGCCTTTTTGATGTCTTCAGCCGTCACAAAATTATTTGTAAGGCCCAACTGCTTCTTGGCCCAATCTATCTGGTCGAATTGTGGCCTCTTTACCTCAAGGGTGTAGAAACTGTATGGTGGAAGAGGGCCTACACATCTAAAGTTAAATTTTTCCTCGAATTCATTATTAACCTCTTCTACCCTTTGCTCGAAGTCTTTCTGTCTGTTGCGGTTTATAAGAAAGGCAGTATTTAGCACCATTTTGTCGTCCATAAGGTCATGAGCTTTGAAATCCTCAGAAACCTTACTTAAAGCCGTTTGTATCTGGTCGGCATAACCGGCCTTTCTCTTGTCCAGATGCCTTTTGACCAGTACACCCACCCCCATTTGGTCATCTACGGTAACGCCACCTTCTTTTCTTAAAAGCGATTGCTTAAGCTGTCTTATTTCTTTCTGCTCTGACACTTCCTGCAGAAAAGAGTTGAAATCATTTATCGTAGCGACTACATCAATCTCTACGGCGTTTTGTGCTCTTTCAAATATATCCTTGATTGTTCTGTATCCCCTGGTTAAGATTTGCTCAACTTCCCTATCACTTTCAGTAAAAGTCCCCAGCCTCATAGGGATAATGGTATGTTTGGTCATTATCTTTTCGATTAGCTGCTGATGGCTGACGAGTAGTCTGGCCAACGTCTCCTTGGGCATATGACTGTAATCAACTATTAGTGAGTCTTTTACTACTGCGGCTATATCCTGGAAAGAAATGGTATATGCACGGTTAGAGGTTTCGCTGCTTACAGCTCCGGGGGCGCTTCTGAAAAGATAGATATCTTCAAGGCTTACAATGTCATCCAGATCAAAAAAATCTTCAGTGTTAGAATTTATGACCCCGTAAATATATTTACCTATTTTATCCATGGCAAACCTTTTCTTTCTTCGGGAAGGGTTTGCCGGCCCCTTCCCTAAGACCTATTTGTCAATCCACTAAAAGTGGAGATTAATATTAAGTTTTGGGCTCAGTTTGAATCGCTTTTTTTAGAGCAGCCAGTTTGTTCCTGGCTTTTATCCTCAGCCTTTTCTCCTTGTTGTGGCGCACATTTGGCTTTCTTCTTGACTTTACACTTAAACAGGTTTTTCACTTTTTCAATAATGCTCAACATTTTAAGAACCCCCTTATGTCTTATTTATCATTCTGTTCTCTCAGCATTTTTATAGCTTCTTCAAAATGCTGTCTTGAGACCCTGAAATCTTTCTTTTTATCTCTGTCCTCTCTTCCTTGATTGATAAACTCTCTTATTGCAAACATAGAGGCCTTGCGGCAGACAAACTCAATGTCAGAACCAGTTCTGCCATCGGTTTCTTTAGCTAACTTGGCTAAATCAACATTTGAGGCGAGGGGTTTATTTTTTGTATGTATCTTGAAAATCTCTTCCCGAGTTCTCTCATCAGGTAAGGGTAATTCGAACAAGAGGTCAAATCTGCCGCTTCGTAGGATCGCAGGGTCAACTAAATCCAATCTGTTGGTTGCGGCTAAAACTACGACTCCTTTAAGCTCCTCAATCCCATCCATTTCACTTAAGAATTGGCTTATTACCCTCTCGGTTACGTGAGCGTCTGTTGAGCTTGAGCCTCTTCGCGGTATGAGACTGTCTATCTCATCAAGGAAAAGTATTGTCGGTGCAACATGTTTTGCCGTCCTGAACGTTTCTCTTACACCTCGTTCTGATTCTCCGACATAGCGGCTGATAAGCTGTGGACCCTTGATAGAGATAAAATTGACACCACTTTCATTAGCCACAGCTTTGGCTAAAAGCGTCTTGCCGGTTCCAGGTTTGCCATAAAGCAAAATCCCTTTAGGGGGGTTAGTGCCGGCTTTTTTAAAGACATCTGGGTATTTGAGCGGCCATTCAATTGCTTCTTTGAGCTCCTGCTTGATATTTTCAAGGCCGCCCACATCTGACCATTTCACATCCGGCACTTCAACAAATACCTCTCTTATTGCAGATGGCTCGATTTCCTTCAAAGCCTCGAGAAAGTTATCCATAGTTATTTCCAATTTGAGCAGTGTTTCATAAGGAATTTCTGACAACTCGAAATCTATCTTTGGCAGGATTTTCCGCAGAGCCGACATCGCCGCTTCTCTGGCCAGCGCTTCTAAATCCGCTCCAACAAAGCCGTGAGTGATTCCAGCCAATTTTTCCACGTCGACATCTTTTGCCAAAGGCATACCCCTCGTGTGAATCTCTAATATCTCTAAACGCCCATTTTTATCGGGTATGGGGATGGAGATTTCTCTGTCAAAACGGCCCGGTCTTCTTAGCGCCGGGTCAATAGTGTTGGGAATATTTGTTGCACCGATAACTATGACCTGTCCTCGTGATTCTAATCCATCCATCAGGGCCAAAAGTTGAGCTACTACTCTGCGTTCAACCTGCTTTTCACCGCCCATATCCTCACGCTTTGGGGCTATGGCATCAATCTCATCAATAAAGATTATGGCAGGGGCATGTTTATGAGCATCTTCAAAGACACTACGCAAACGAGCTTCAGATTCGCCGTAGAATTTGCCCATAATCTCAGGGCCTGTTATGCTGGTAAAATAAGCGTCAGTCTCATTTGCCACGGCGCGGGCAATTAAGGTCTTTCCGGTTCCTGGGGGACCGTATAGGAAAACACCCTTAGGGGCCTCGATTCCCAGTCTGTCAAAGACTTCAGGATATTTTAGGGGCAACTCAATCATCTCTCTGATTCTTTGGATCTGGGTACTAAGTCCACCTATGTCCTCATAAGATACTTTAGCTTTCTCTAACTTACCTTCTTTTGCTTTTACTCTAATCAAGGTAGTAGGACTAACTAATACCACACCCTCAGGGATTGTGTCCTCCACCAAGAAATCGCAAGTTTTAGTTCCGAATAGTCTGGCTCTTACCTTGTCACCACCCATTAAAGGCAATCCTTCCATAAGGGAAGCCAGGTACTTCACATCTTTGTCCTTTTGAAGAATTCCGGTCCCCGCTAAAGGAGTAAGCGTGATTTTCTTGGCAGGTTTGCTTTCAGTCTTTTGGACCGTTACCTTTTCGTCTATACCAATTTTGGCGTTCTCTCTTGTAATACCATCTATCTGAACTATCTTTTGCCCCCTGTCTTCGGTATAGGAGGGCATTGCCTTGGCGACGGTTTTTCTTTTACCTTCTATTTCTACTATCTGGCCCACTTCAAGGCCTAAGCTTTTCATATCTTCAGGGTCAATCCTGGCAATAGCCCTTCCCACGTCTTTAGGTAAAGCCTCCTTTACTTTAAATTGCTTCATACCACCTGGCCTTTCTTCCATTTCTAATTGAACAACTGGTTTTTAAAATCCGCCAATGTCTTTAGCCCCTTGACCTCATGGGGACATGAGGGGACAACTGTTCTTATCAATCCGTTCATCCTGTCTTTTATCTGGTTTATGTATTTGTTCTGTTCTTGCCTTTTTTCTTTGCAAAATCTGCAGCCATCTAATTCCAAAACGTTGTTTATCACCAACTGTCTGACCTTAATGCCGTATTTGCCCAAATTGCTTATTAATCTGGCGGTTTCCAAAACAGCCATATCCTCTGGGATCGTAACTGCTATAAATTCACATCTGTTTTGGTCACGAAGCAATTCCTCTATTTTTTTTACGGTTTTCTTCATAGATAAGAGAAAATCATCACCTTTATCTGGTTCATACTTACCAGCAAATGTTTCAACCATATATCTGTACTTCCATCTCATCTTTGCCATCACCTTAACCCAGTCATCCAATAGCTTTGGTGATGTTAAAAGCCTTAAAGCATGGCCGGTTGGTGCTGTATCCACTATGTATTTGTCGAATTCTGCCTGGTCTATCAGATCAATCATTGTCTTAAAACCCATCACCTCGTCCATACCTGGAATAGGTAAGGCAAAGACCGAATCAACGTCTTCTGCATCCAGGTTAGTACCAGTTTCGACAATTTTCTTAATCTCGTCCTGGTGTTCAGTTTTGAATTTCCAAAGAGCTTTTTCTGCGTTTACTTCAAGAGCACTTAAATTCTTAACTCCCTTCACCTCTCTTGGTTTGTCGTCGAGCTTCTGCTCCAAACTATCGGCAAGCGAATGGGCCGGGTCGGTTGAAAAAATCAACGTCTTAAAATCCTCTGCCAAATACAAGGCTGCAGCAGACGCACAGGTTGTCTTTCCCACACCGCCTTTTCCGCCGAATAAAATCAGCTTCAAAGAAGCATCCTTTAGCCCTTTTAATCCCATTCACCCCGTTAGAAATCCCAAAGAAAGACTTTTAATCCGTTCTCAACACAGTTTTTTGAATCATATAACCCCGTTAATGTATATTTCTAACGGGGTTCACTTTTTCACCTTGATTTCTAAAATGCCGTTTGCATAAGAAGAGGTCATTGTGTCTGGTTGCACCTTGGAAGGCAGTAAAATTTCCTTATGATATTTCCTGTCCCCTGTCTGCGCTGAGATATCAAGAATATCCTCTTTTAAATCCAGCTTTATATCTTCCTGATTAACACCCGGCATCTCAGCATAGATGCGAATCTCCTTGTCTTCATCAAAGACATCTGTGATAGGCTCCCTTTCTTCTTCGACTTTAGGCCCTTCAGGAGTTTTCCTGACGTTTCCGAATGACTCAACTACCGGCTTACCTCCTGCCATAGTCCTGACAGAGACTCCAAATATCCCCTTCATGCCTTTTTTGAGGTTACCGAGGTCAATCTCACCTTCTTTCTTGACTTCGCCGCCTGCTTCCTTTAATTTAGCAGCTAAGTCAACCAGGTTTCCAATACCATTCAATAGTCCTCCCAGACTAAGGTTCAATTTCCCTATGCCAAAATCGATATTCAGCCCTTCATTTTCTTTATCTTTTTTCTTTTTGTCTTTGGCCATTGACGAATCTCCTTTTCTTAGCTTACCATGCTTTTTCCTTTTGCTGTTATCCGGCAGGATGAATGCGTAAAAAACCCAATACAACCTTGTTTTTCTAATGATTTACACAACATATATGTATAGCCGATTTCAAACTCTGCTTTACTGCTTAATTCCTTCATCGATATCAAACCGTTTTTCTGTTTTATAATCTTCAAAACCTCCAATTCTGTAGCCGTTGTGCCCATAGTAATCTAATAGTTTACGGTTTCGACATTCTCTAAGATTGTCTTTTTATCTTCCTCTCTCCTCTTGCGAATATTTTCCTTTTGTCTTTTCAGGTCAAAAAGCCATTTTTGCTCTATGGCCTCTTTACCTTTTTCTGTCAGGCTGCATATTCCTCTAAAGGTATCAAAATCAACATAATCATTTCTTTGGAGCCCTTTACAAATCACGTAAGCATAGTGGTCACTTATCCTTAATTCCTGGGCTATTAAGTAGTAATGAAGTCTGCCCTCATTCTTACCAATAATATCCAAGGCTTCCCGCTCCATGCTGGTCATTGTTTACTCCAGGATTATCTTTAGAAAGTATTCCGCTTGGCACAGCCTTCTGAATACCTTTGCAAGCCGTTTTGCCGCCGAGGCGGTTTAGCCTCTACTCAAAATGCTCTTTTCCGAATGGCGACGTCCAGCTTCGGCAACACTAGCTGACTTGAGTTTGCCTTCTTCGGTCTTAATATTAAGAACTGCACCACAAATAACACATTTGATCTGACCGTCATAGTCGCCATAAGCATTGTCCATATCAATCGTATAGCCACATGATAAACAATTAACTCTCATCGTTTGTTCCCTTTCTGGTTCTAAATATTATCTTCAAAAAGTCTTCCATTTAGCGCGGTCTTCTAAATATCTTTTTAAACCATCTGGTCGCTTAGCATCTTTGCCTAATGCTGTCCAACCCCTGTTTGCAATTCTGACTTTTCCGGACCGAAAAATATCTATAATATCATTTTCGCCCATCGAGCGGAGGATTACCCTGACATAACTCGGTTGCAGATGCATTTTGGCAGCAATCTTTCCTACAGTGCATTCACCGCCTTCAGCATCAATTATCTCAAGGACTTTGTTCTCATCCGGCGTGGGCATTTTTTATTTTATCTCCGCCTTTATCCGCTCTAATCTGCTCTTCAAGATTTTATTTTCTTTCTCTAACCTTGCTTCTTTTGCATCCGAGGAAAGATAAGAATCCTGCTGCCACCAGTTTATCCCCATTTCCATTGCTTTATCAACAGAGGCAATCAAAAGCCTTATTTTGATGTTGAGAAGGTCAATATCACAAAGTTGAATCTTTATATCTCCGGCAATCACAATACCTTTATCCAATACCCTCTCTAATATATCAGCAAGGTTGGTTGCTTGGGTGGCATGCATCATTTTTTGTTCAGCCATTCCTAATGCTTCCTATTTTTATGGTTCGACTTCGCTCACCATTAACCCTGAGCAGAGTCGAAGGGTTTATTCTGCTGTTGCGACTTCCTCTTTTCGTGCATAAGAAGTCACTTCCAGGGTATCGGTCAATTTAATCTCATAGGTATTTCTGTCCTGGACTCTGCTGGGTAAGCCTAAAGATTTAATAAATGAACTCTCCTCATAAACTTCTGCTTCGCCTATCCAGCCATCCTCGGATTTTGTTATCTTTATTACTTTCGCGTCCGTACCAAAAGTCTTTTCAAAAAAGCTCCTGATTGCTTCACCTACTTGGTCTATTTTCATAATACAGCTCCTGATAATCTATTTTGTGAGCACACCCTTACCGTGGCATTTCAGGCAGGGCAGCTTATTACCCGGCTCAGCGCCGGTTCCCTTGCAATGAGCACATACCTCTATAGGTTTTGTAATACTCACCAATCCTTTTCCTCTGCAGACGGTGCAGGTAATATTTGTTCTGGGTGGATACTCTCCTCTGCCCTTACAATATGCACATACCACAACCGGCCCGCTTAAAGAAACCATACCCTTACCTTTACATGCAGGACATTTTGTTCCTTCGCTCCTAGGAAGTATCCCCTTGCCCGAACACAACGAGCATGTAAAATCATCGCCTTCCAAGACTTGGCCGACCTTTCGACCTAATCTTATGCCACTGCTTTTGAAGTCCACTGTGTTCCATTCCATAACGGTAGTCTCTCTTGCTTAATAAGTTAGAGCCATCGTCTTAAACTCTTTTTTCGCCCCATTTGTTTGAGCGAATGTGCGTCCTGAAGAATTTGTGCTTTTGGTGGCTTTCGTGATAGATTCTGCCTCCTGTATTTTGCTTATCTCGTGCTCTATTTCTTCGAGCCGCTTGCGGATACCATCTTTCCTCATGGACAATTTTCTGTCTTCCTTCAGAAGTCTTTCTTTTTCCTTGTCGAGCATATACAAATCTAAATATGTCGAGTTCTGAACCCTGGGGATAGAGCGTTTCTTTCTGCTCTGCATAGTCCCCGCTCCGTGGATTCCCTTCAGGTTATTAACATCCTTCATTTTTAACTCCTTTCCGCAAGGAATTTATAGCTCTATCTTGTAGAACTTCTTGCCGAAACCAGAATGTTCTTCTTTTTGCTCGCTCCCGTAATCTTCAATTCAACTAATTGTCCTTCCTTAAGCTGTGCTGCTCGTTGAATGTTATTCGGGAGCTTGATCTTCCCATCTTTATCCACTTTTGAAAATGCTCGCATAAGTGTCATTTGACTATCCTCTCATATTGTTTTCTTTGTCAACTGGATACTCCAGCTAAACTTTCACTTTCTTTTCTCTCTTTCTTTTCTTCTACTTTCTTACTCTCAATGGTGTCAACACCGGTGGTATCCTTACCAGATTTCTTTCCAACATCGATGGTCTTTCCTATACCGAGTTCTTTTGCGACAAGCTCCCTTACGATTTCCTTAACCCTATCTTGATTTGTCTTTGAACCGACCCGGCTGGTTTCCGATGCCAGAATATCCTGGCACATCTGCATAAACACGTTATTTGCCCTAGAAGGTGTTAACTTTTGAACCTTCAGACTCTTGGCAATCATAATGCAGCCGCGAACAGTTGGTGCAAATTCACATTTCCCGGATTCCCTCAAGCTCCTTACGATGTTCACTATTATTTGAGAATCTTGCTTGGATAGCTTGGATTTAGCCTGCGTTACAGCCAGTTCAGTATCATAATCAAAGTGGTCCAGGTCCATTGTTATCATTCTGTCTCTTAAAGCATCCTGGCTGCGATGCACCCCCGCATATTCTTCAGGGTTGCTCGTGAAAATAGCCGTAAAATCAGGGTCAACCCTCAAATATGGCTGCTCACCGCCCCGTCCGACTGGTAAATCCATCATTTTCTCCTGTAGAATAGACAGGAGAATATTATTTGCCTCGGGCCGGGAACGCGTGAACTCATCGTATATCAGGGTAAAACCATATTTACAGGCGACAGTCAGACGATTATCCACCCAACGCTTGACCATATCCTCTTCAGTTTTTAGTACTCTTGAAATAAAGCGGTCCACAACTTTCCTGATCCTGTAGCCATATTCACCACCGACTAAATCAGACGTTGTGAACTCTTCGTCTCCGTGAATCATTACCACCGGCCTTTCAACCTTACTTGCCAGGTGCATCGCCAGTGTTGTCTTACCCGTGCCGGAAGGCCCCCTGAAGTGAACTGGAAAACCAGCCTTAATAAAGGAAAGAGCCCTGCTGGTAATATCCTTAACGTACTTTGTTTCCACAAAATCCGGCAGAGGAGCCGGCTCTAATACTGTTGTCATTTCGTCAATCATTTTGTATGACCTCCTGTCTTCTTAAATTTTCGTTTAGTTTATCTGCGTAATCCGTGTAATCCGTGGTTTCTTTTTCTTCAGGGCAACGAGCCCCACCACTTAAATCTCTCCCCTAACTTTTTCCAGATTCTGCCCGCTTTTTCCAAATCCGCCCTTATCTTCTTTTCTCTGTTTCTAAAGTTTTGTCTGAGGGACTTAAACTTAGTCATGGCTTCAGTCCTCTTTTTGGTAAAGTCTTCTCTTGGCGAATTTAACTTACTCATTTCACTGAAACGACCCCTTTGCCTCTGCAGTTAAGACACGGCATTCCACTATCTATTGTCGTACCAGTACCTTCACACTCAGGGCACCGTTCAGTTGGGCTTTCAGGAGCCGTAACCACACCTTTGCCGTTACATATAGTGCAGGTAACCCGGGTACTATGATAGACCCCTGTGCCTTTACAAAAAGCGCACTTTATTGCCGGCTCTTTAACCCCAACCTTACCTGTGCCGCCGCAGACCTGGCAGGTGGCAAGCTCAGACAGCAAGTTAAAAGGGTCCTTGCCTGTCCCTTTACAAAAAGCGCACGTTATCTGGCTTATAACAGCCGTTGTCTCACTCATAATTTGACACTCCCTGAATTTATATTTACCCGCCTGTGGCGGGTTTACACTTCCCTGGCCTTTTTCGGTCAATGCAGCTCCGCATTGTTTCTGTCGTTGCGAGGAGCCCCGATTCATCGGGACGACGAAGCAATCTAAACCGTAATGAATCAGATTGCCACGCCAACCTTTGGTTGGCTCGCAATGACAAACGCTTAGACGCCGGCAGGGACCGTCTGCTTCCTGCTTTTGCTCTTTTTTGAGGGCCTCTTCTTGCCCTTGCCGATTGCTTGCTCAACCGTGGTTACTTTTTCACCGGCGTCAATCTCAGGCATCATAAAACCAGCTTTTCTTGCTCTTGTCAGAACTGCAGACATACTTTTCCAAGCCTTCTTGGCCTGTGCCATATCAGAGCCGCACTCCTTTAAGAACCTTCCGGTTTCCTTGACGATACCAATTACATAGCTATTCAGCTCTTTCTTAAGCTCCTCACTCATATCAGCATGAGCCTTGTTGAATTCTTTGAGCTTGTTTGCAACATAAGTCTCAATGTCTTTAATAGCCTTCTGAATGTCAGACATCATTTTCTGGAAATCCTTAAGCCTTCCGGCTTCGCCCTGCTCAAGACTGGCTTCTAATTCATCCGCCATAGCTTTATGATCCTTTTGAAACCCTTTTATCATGCTGCTTACGTTCTTAGTCAAATCTGCTAGGGTTTTTTCTATATCACTCATCATCGCCTTAAAATCCTTGAGCCTGCTTTGCTCTCCTTTGGCAAGGTCTGCCCTGAGCGCTGCAGACATCTCCTTATGCTCGGTGTGAAATCCCTTGAGCATTTTGTGGGTATCCTTTACCAACCCACCTACCGCCTTTATGCGCATGTCATAAGAGGCGATAATCTCCTCGCCAAGATTTTTCATGTCAGTTGCAATTCCCATTTTTAATTCTCCTTTCAAAACATTTTTTAAATTTTCTGTAAAGCACCTAAGTTACTATCATTAAATACCGCTACCTTCGATATCTCCGCAACTGGTATATTTTCAGTCCTTTCAGACTGGCCAATCGCACTTATTATGCCTTCAACCTGGGTTATTTCGCCTTTGTTGTTAAAAACGGGCTCACCCTTATCGTTGACAAAACGCAGCGAACCATCCTTATGGACGATTCGGTACTCTATGTTGAAGGGTGTGCCTTCATTTTTACATCTGGCAAAAGCTGCAAAAACTCGCTCGCAATCATCGGGGTAAATCATACTTTCCCAATGTTCTCTATCAGCCAGAATTTCGTTGACATCATAGCCGGTCAGTTCCTTGATTTTTCCGGAAAAACAAATAATCTCCGGCCTTTCCGAGGGCAAAGCAATATAAGGGATATCACCGATAGTATCCATAAAATGGTGAAGGTCTTTATTTAGCCGCTCTAAAACATATTGGATTTTCGCCTCTTGCATCTGTTCACATCTTTTAAAATATATTCACGTTCTTATTTTTTCTCTGCTACCGTCTGCTACAATAAAGTTTTTATCCCTGAAGAACCCGGCAACACCGCCAGCTATCTTACCAACGTATTTACACAGGAGCTTTCTGTGGGTATTACTATGCCCGCTCAAAGCTTCATCAAACTCCTTTAGTCTCTGTTTGACGTGAACCTTGAGTTCTTTTATTTCCCTGTCAATTTTTTCCTCAAATGTCTGACCTTTCTGAAACCGCGTTAGCAATGAATCTACATTTCTCGTCAGGGACTTAACAAAATTAACAAAATCTGCTATGCTGTTTGCTTGGTCATCGGTCAGCCGGTTACGTTCATCCTGAAACCAAAATCTTGTCAGCATATTATTTAGGTCCGTGGTTAAATCCTTTACGAAATTCTCTATTCTTTCTGCCTGCTCGTTAGCTTTTCTTTCTTTTTCCGATTGCTCCAAAGCCTTCTGGGTATTAGCCATTAGAACACTCATCGCATTTGCACGCATCTCGTAAACAGTTACAACCTTATCTATAAGACCTTTCATACGAGCTGATACTCCCATTTAGGCTCTCGCTTGAATTCAGCGAGCATTAATTTGAGGTCCTTTGCCCTGAGCTCTCTTCCTTTAGCTAAAAGTTCTTCGAGTCTTTTGGCGATTTGCCGTTGTTCTTCTTGGAACTCTTTTAGCTTGAAAATAGCCTCTTGTTTTCTTTGTTCCTGCTCCGCAAGTATCTCCGTAATCACTGCTTGGAATTCTTTAACCCTTTGGGCTTCCCCTCTGGCCAGAGCATCTTTAACCTTAGCCAAATTATTCCTTAAGCTATGCGCCATTGCTTTCTGGCCGTTAAGATAACTATTCAACAAATCTCTTACTTGTCTTTCTCTTTTGTCCTGATTTGAAAGAATCTCTTGCATCATATTGTCAAAATCTTTCTTCCGCAGAGACCCATTCTTGGCAAGATTTTCCCGTAATTGTGCTTTAAGTTTTTCCCGTTTCTGGTTTGTATCGAGGAAGGAGTCCTGGAAAGTCTGTAGAAGCTGGTGTGTAGTATCAAAGATGGCTCCGACACTGCGAATCTTCGTCTCGTATGAGCCGACTATATCATTAACAATATTTTTCATATCTTCTGCTAATGGCATTGGTTTTATTTACCCCTTTTATGAGAGAGGTTTTTCTTGGCGAGTCATGCTTCAAATAAGCAGATAACTTACGGAACGTAAGTGACGTAAGTCATAGGCCGAAGGCCGTCTGCGAATTTGACCCCGCACCTTTTAACCATTCAATCCTTTTGTCCTGCTACCTTTTCAGCATTCTTGTGAATACCGAAAAGGTGCGGGGTTAATTCGGGTATACAATTTATGTCCGCTTCGCTCCATAAATTGTGCCCTCATTAAGGATGGCTCGGCAAGAACCCTCTTTAGTTACCTATCCTTATGCAGCTGTTGCGGTCAAACCAATGGCCTCGGCATACTTCAGATAGGTCTCGACTGAGGCAACCACGACTCTGGCTTCGATGGCGAGCAACTCAATACCCACCAAAGAAATTCTCACCCAGGCATCAATTACGACGCCCTTGTCCAGAATTCGGTCAATAACCTCAACCAGACTGCTGGAACCAATTGCTTTTTCGACTGCCATTTTAATGCTCCTTTCTTTCTGCTTTCGCAGAAGGAAAAAATAGAAATTAAAAAACGCACGTTACACACGTGCGCTCGATTTTAGCTCAATAACATCGACAACCTCAGATGAAATCATCAGAAGTTCACAAGTTAAAGTTGCTTTGTTGAGAGGTGTGATATGTTTTCTACTGGTTCCCTTTTGTACCCCCATTTTGTGCCCCATTTAATCCCTTTTTTAATCCGTCAGCCAAGAACCAAAAAAATCGCTGCCAATTACCACATATACTCAAGGTAGCTTTTCTCGGACTTTAGTGTTAACGTGTGTTCAGGTGTCGGCATAATTTCGGACAACACTAAAAAGCTTTTCACTGCTCTCAGACTAACCTAAAGATAGGTAAACCTGGGGAAAGTATGAGTAGTTGAAGGCAATTTGCGGAATTAAAGTAGCTGAAGGGTGCTTCTACTAAAAGATTTGGGGGTTATTAGTGAGGAATTTTAGCTTTTTCAATACTGATAACTACCTTGCATCAAAATCGTAGCAGGAAACGGTGGCAATCCAAAGGAGGTAATATATATTAGCCGATGGTTAGGGTAGCACTCCATTGGAGGGGGGGTAATATAGCCAAAAGTTAACTCACCAAGTCCAAAAATTTCTTAAACTGTAGTTAACCCTTCGCGAATAGCATATTTGGTAAGGTCTGCGAGGTTATCAACTTCGGTTTTTTCCATAATCTGCCTGCGGGTTGCTTCAACAGTCTTGACACTCAAACCCAGTTGTGAAGCGATTTGCTTTGCAGAGTTGCCCTCTGTCAGAAGTTGCAGGATTTGGTTTTCTCTTGGCGTAAGAGTTTTATGATTGCCGTTGACAACATCGAAAATACTGTCTTTTGTAATACCTTCCAGAACTATGGTTGCAATCTGAGGGCTCAAATATGACTGGCCAGCAACAATAACTTTAATAGCATGGACTAAATCATCAAATACACACTCTTTGAGCATATACCCCGATATGCCTGCCCTGACCATATCCAGCACAAACTCTCTTTTGGCATGCACGGACAGTGCTAAGACCTTAATATCCGGCAGTTCGCTTTTAATCTGACGTGTTGCTTCGATACCATTCAACTTCGGCATAGTTACATCCATGAGAACCACGTCTGGTTGTAGTTCCCGAGCTAATTCCACCGCGGTCAGGCCATTGTCGGCCTGTCCTACCACTTCCATATCACTATGTTTTTCAATCAAAGCCTGAATGCCCTGTCGCAGAATTCCATGATTATCTACTACCAAAACTTTTGTGGCCATATTTTGCCCCCATAATCAATTGTTTTTCTTACGTTTTATTGGTGCTACCAGTGTAACTCGTGTCCCATGACTCGGCTTAGAATCAATCTCAATACTACCACCAAGGTAACTTAACCTCTCGCGGATACTAAAGAGTCCAAAACCTCCAACTTTATTTGAAGTGAAATTCTCTACGCCAGATATAAATCCAGCTCCATCATCTATTACGTTGATGCATATATTGTTTTTTTCTTTGCAAACAGAGACTTTCACATTCCGAGCGTTGGCATGCTTAATAACATTAACCAATAATTCCCGCACAGTTCGGTATAGAAGAGCACAAACGTCATCGTCTAATGGCTTGGGTTGA
>Ga0315296_10001593_pt1 | contig 19737 bp, 15 predicted proteins | sample YL17G14_18_MG_FD_203921 | JGI IMG/M metagenome (GOLD analysis project Ga0315296, IMG submission 203921) | Sediment microbial communities from Yellowstone Lake, YNP, Wyoming, USA - YL17G14_18 | ecosystem: Environmental > Aquatic > Freshwater > Lake > Sediment | place: USA: Wyoming | collected...
CTCTTTAGTTTTTTTCAATGCCCCCAGATAACTGAGCGCCCTATCTTCAGCATGCTGCCTGACAGAACAGGTATTGAGAGTTACGACATCCGCTCCTTCTGGAGAATCTATCTTCCTATACCCTTCCCTCTCCAGAATCCTCTCCATAACCTCCGAATCCGCCTCATTCATCTGACACCCAAAAGTTCGAATATAATAATTTCGTTCTTGTTCTGACATTCAAATTACTCACATAAATTTTCAAATTCACGGATGATAATTGAAGCAAAAACCGTTAATGCAATTTCATATAGTTTTATTAGGATTATCAAAGAAAAAATCCACCTTGATTTACCTTTGATAACCGAAAAAAAAGAATAAACCAGATATGACCGCTGTTAAAAAATGTATTAATCACTCAAGTCTTTTTGAAGTAATTTAATTATCTAAAACGGTGATACAACAATTCTTTCAATTGTTAAATTTGAATAATTATTATTTTCACGCAAGACCGATGCTTCAATAGGAACATCCCTATATACTTCTCGCTCCCTTTCTTTTGTTTGTATAGGTTCTTCTATAGGAATAATAAAAGGTTCAAACATAGAGTGGTAAGTGATTTCTACCGGAGTCGCGGATTTTGGATATTGGAAAGTAATTTCTTCTGGAGTTGCAGATTTTAGACTTAGCAGTCGCGTTGGAGGTGATGGCATAATTTCTTCTACAAAAACGAATTTTAACTTCATAGTAAAGGAAACTTTGACTTTTCCTTTAATTGTTCCTTGTGGTAGAAAACCTGGGGTAATCTTGCCAAATTTCACAAAACTAATTTCCTTAATCTTTTTAATATTCGACCCAAAAGTAAATTCATTCCCTTCAAGAAAATAAGGACTGAATTCCCCATGTTCTCTTATGTATGTCATAATTTCACGGTTGTTTTGGCTTAAAAATTCTTTTAGTATATTTCCTTCTTTTTCGTAATATTTTCTACGTGCAACTTTAAGATATTTATTAATCTCCGTTATTGTATCTGATATAGAGCTTAAGACTAAAAGATCAACATTGTATCTCCTCGCTCTATCGTATATATCAGGATGTTTAAAAACCTCGTCTTTTGCTATTAATAAATGGAGACCTTTTCCTAATTCCTTAGCCATTTCGAGAGCCGTAAATAGAATTATTGTATCACGAAATCCTTTTTCGCCTTTTTCCTCAAACGGTCTTATTTTATTAATCGCCATATCTAAAAGTAAATCCAAAGATATTTTTGGTGTTGGTGTTTGAAGTACTTCTAATCCCAATGCAGTTATTTTTTCTTTAAAGTATTTTTTTATTCTTTCAGGACTTAGCTTACTGTTACCAGGCCAAGAAATAGATGGTTTTGGACCTACGAATACTGCCATATTTGTTAATTGCTTTTCAATTTTATCAATTTGTTCTAAAATTCCTTCTTCACGAGCGGATATAAACTCATTCAATGCTACTTCTGGAATGAGCATTTTTATCCCAAGGTCGCCACATAATTTCTTTAATTGGATGAATTCTGCGCTGGATAGGTCTTGTAATTGTCTTAATATACTAGTATCAAGATAAACTGCAACAGGTCTTTCTGTTTTTTCTGTCACATTCTACTCCTTGTTTTTTCGCTTGTCGTATCATCTGACAGCCAAAACTGTGAATGAAAATCTTTTTACCTTGTTTATCCACTCTTACTTTTTCTCTTTTTTTGTATCTGAAAATGCCCAGTAACCCAAAATAATCAGATTGATTGGTGTAATAATAGAAAGTATACCGAAAAGAAGTGGATTTTTTCCATATTTTGCTGCTATCTTGCCAAAACAAACAGCAATGTATACAAGGATAATGGGCAACATAATTTTCCCGACAGTATCCACCATTTCCCTCCTTTTGGATTACACAGCTCTGGGGACACAATACTTAATTATTCTTTTTAAGAATTATGACATCCGCTCTTTCGGGAGACTTTATCTTCCATAACCCTCCCTTTCCAGAAGCCCCTCCATAACTTTCCGGATCAGCATCATTCATCTGACAACCAAAAGTTTTAATAAAGCCTCTAGGCAAGTTTTCAAAAAAACCCTTTGATTTTTCAGACACTTTGACTTTTGTTTTTCTCCAGAAAAAAAGAAATTGAGTGGAGCAAAAATTATTTAAAAAATTCTTAAAAAGTCTTTTTGTAAAAGGCTTCTCACATCTCGCTTGGCTGCAAATAAAGTTTTTTACTTCACTTGTTTTTTAAAAAATTTATCAGCAGCTTCATAGCCAGACTTGTATAGCCAATCTTTTTCTTTATCTGTTAAATCAAATTGTGTAGCTTTAATATTTCCAGTTGGAATCGGTATTGTCCTTGCCCAATTCGCTTCCTCAACATGGATTTTTTCATGTGCTAACATCATTGTGTCTAAAATTGATTTAATATAACTTAGAATATTTGTAATTGGTTCAGGGGGTTGAGTTTCTTCAAGGCTTATTAACTTAAATCCTATTGTTGGCCTTTCGTGGTCGTCAAAAATATTTATAGGATAATTGCTCAAGAGCCCACCATCTACTACAAGAGTCTCTGCTTGAGGGAACTCAGCATCACGCCATCTGGATACATAAAAAAATAAAGGGATGCTCATTGACATCCGCACAGCTTTGGCTACTTGCATTTCTCTATGCAATTCACTATCAAAGACTAACATTCTCTTATTAGTTATATCGGAAGTAACTATTTTAAGCGGTAATTTTAAATCTTTGAATTTTAAGACTCCTTTTTTTTCTAATTTTTCTGTTATCCATTTATAAAAGTATTTACCACTGTGGATACCATAATTTAATAATATGCTTAAAATAATCATAAAATATCTCAAGCCTACTCTTTTTGGTAATTTAGTGTCAAGGAATTCTTTAAAATCAGTAGAATAAAGCAATTCGTTAAGTTCATCTGCTGAATAGCCAGCCGCATATAAAGAAGCTACAATTGCCCCAACCGAAGTCCCTGCAACCCTTTTGAATATTACTTGTTCTTCTTCAGCTCTTTTAAGAGCCCCTACCAAGCCAATGCCCTTCACACCACCACCTTCAAAAACCCCATCTGCTTCCATCAGTTATTTCCTCTCTTTAAGTTCAAGTTCAAGTTCTGGTGACACGATACTTAATTATTATTTTTAAGAATTACCATGTCCCCCTTTTCAGGAGAATCTATCTTTCTGTAACTTCCCTTTCCGGAAGCCTCTCCATAACCTCCGAATCCGCCTCATTCATCTGACACCCAAAACTCCGTATAAAAAAATTCTTAATCATGTCCAAATCTAAATTTTTAAACCAAAACTAAATTATATTTCTTTTGTCTTGCATCTTCAGAGGTCTCTTTAGGACCAAGGGTTGAAGAAAATAACCTTCTTTGGCTTGGTCTTATATAGAAACTCTAAGATAAATTGTTATTTTCACTTCTTTATCATTTCTAGTACTAAGTTTTACCAATTTGTTTTATTGATGATGGAACGATCTTATCAAACATTATCTGAACTTTATTCAAACCTCTAGTAGGCCATCTGCTTGTTAAAGGATAACACCGGGCTGAAATTAACCTTATCCACTCATTTAATCTAGTCAATTCATCTTTATATCTAGGCTTATCCTTTCCTTCCATTATTTCAGCATAACGGCGTAGTATAAAAGCAATTACATCTGCAACTTGAAGCAATAAAACTTGTTGAGAATCACCAAAGAAAGGGACATCGACTATTTGATCTAATTGTATTTGTTTTTTATCTCTATCGTAATAATTGTCCGTCCAACCAGGTGGTCGCGATATGAATCTTGATAACTGTTTTTCCTCGGTAACCTCGCTATCAAACAAAAGAAGGGTATGGCCTTTTTTCTTCTCTTTACTCTGATGGAGCTTTTGAATAGATAAAGCAATATGGATAGCTGCGGTTTGCCAAAAGGTATTGCAACCCTCAAATAACTGTTTATCGTATTTCATCTGTCTAAATATTTTTTTGTCAATAGCGGTGAAAGTTACATGGTGTTTTCTGCGTCCCCACCAATCGAGTATAGCCGATATTATTTTTGCGCGTTCAGGGCCATCTATGCCTCGCCAGGGGCCGTTACCAGCATAAAAATCTCGCGTATGGAACTCAGTAATTATCCGTTTGCAAATCTTGCTTAACATCTTCAAAAAATCGCTCCAAATTTCCTTTGTCATGTGCATTCTATGAACGTCAACAATAACTCCAACCATTGTTAAATAAGGTTCTGATCCTGTCCCGCTTTCATCAACATAACAAAATTTCATTGATTTTCTCCTTCATGAACTTTTTATGTGATAACAAAGTAGTCGAAAAACATCAATATCTCATAAAACTAAACAGCATGGCTAATTTTCATCTTCGGGGGTTCTCCGCCCAAGCTAACAGTCATATTTTTTGCTCCGCAATGATGGCAGGGAAAATAATTGCCTTCTGCAGTTTGTTTAAAATCGGGATTGCCAACTATCCCTTTTGGCCCATTAGGATTATTATCTTCTATCGATGTTAACCCAAAAAGTAGTTTCCCGCATTTCTTACAATTTAGTGCATAAACTGGATTCTCCATTTTATCTTTCTCCTTTTTAAAGGTTCTGGGGACAAAAGTTCTGGGGACACAATACTTAATTATTCTTATTGAGAATTATGAAATCCACTCCTTCAGGAGAATCTATATTCCTGTAACTTCCCTTTCCAGAAGTCTCCCCATAATTTCCGAATCCGCCTCATTCATCTGACACCCAAAACTCCTGAAAAAGACCTTCCGGCTGTTGTTTTTGTAACTCTTTTGTTCTTTTGACATTTTGATTTTTGTTTAGCTTCTAGAAAGAATTAGAAGCCTAGAAAATAAAAGTAAATTCTTTTTTTAATGAACGCCCCAAAATTTTTTAAAAGTAATAATTTTAAGTTTTGAATAATGTATGTGTATTTATTTTTTTAGTTGCTTCCTTAAATAGCAAACAAAAGCATCAATATTCTTTTTATCCAGTTGAGAAAGCAGATTGTCTTCAAAGAAGTCGGTTCTATCTACTCGTAATCGTGAAGGATCTATTTCAGATAAATCTTTGAATAGGAGATTTTTTTGGCGCGGATATTTTTCAAGATAATTCTTCCAAAATCTAACTTTAAGCATATCTACAAAATTACTTTTTATAACGTCTGAATCTGCCAAAATACATAAATAAGCGGCTCTTTCTACAATATAGATAGGGTCACCTCCATAACTATTTTCTTGCTTTTCCAAAAATGATTCCGCAATTGAAACAATTATCTTTATTACATCTTCTAGCTGTTCTATTAGAGATAATTTATGAAATTCATATCCGATCTGTAATAGATTTTCAAGTATTTGCATTTCGTAATTTTGCGATATCTTCTTGTGATAATCATAAATCCTCCAATAATCAGAGATTATCCAATCTATATTTTCAAGAATTTTCTCTTTTTGGTGGTCCTCCCAACCATTGCTTTGATATAAATTTAATAGAACCATAGAGATATGATGAAGATTAGAATCAATAAAATGTATCAGAAAAGATTCTTTTTCAGCAGCAGATTTCGACAATTCATCATAGAAGTGCCATATTTCGTGGCTTAAATCCAGTATCTTTCTTATTAAACTATCTTTATCTTCTCTCTTTGTTCTTTTGTCTGTTATTTTAGTATAAGCTTCATTAAAAATATACGGCATGGCTATTGGATTTGATAAGTCAACAAATGCTCCTAGTGAATACTGTAAGTCAACGGATAGGTGACTACTCCCTAAGTCTTTAAATTTTATGTACATATCAACTATGGATTGAACCTTTTTGAATATATATTGAGGTAAATATTTATCATATGCGTTTCTATTAAATACAGAAGCCCTCAAAAATATGCTATAAGCCTGTAAAGGATAAGATATTAAATATGCAACCTTGGGTTTTGCTATTCCATACATTGCTATCTTGAAAAGGTTATCTATAATCATTCTTATATCCGTTGTTGCATTGTTGCTTATAAGACGCAAGCCTATATTTTTTTGATTCTGGGAACCATATATTCCTATATCGAGCAAATCAGCATTTAAGCTATCTTCTATACTATCTTGCATATACTGTACTGCGAGCATACAATGAGTATACTCTCTCATAGTGTTTGTTCTATAACGTATTTCGGTACATCTAATCGCGATCTTAGAAAAACACTCGATAATCTCTTTCGATAACTCTAAATCTTTATTTTGGGAGGCTACTCTTTGAAGAGCAGTTAATTTTTCGAAAACATCATTTAAAAAGTCGTCATGAGAGGGATCAACTGTCTGACTTGTAGCTGAAAAGAAAGGAATAGAGGGGAAAAATGTACCTTGCCTCACTTCAATATATTGGGAAACTATTGAGTATAGAGCATTAAGACCGCTCTTTATAACCTGATAATCTTTTCGAGCAATATATGTATTTATGAGGGCGTAGATTTGCTCTATACTTTTCTTTACATCCTCGAATAAAGCTGGAATTCTAAGAATTAAGCCGGACCGAAGTTGTTCTCTCTTATCATTCTTATTTTTTTCTTTGCGATTTTTCATTGGTTGTATCTCCACTATTTTTTGGGTCTGACTGTATAGCTTTAATTCTAATCATTAAATCTAACCATTTATCGACTTTATTAAGCGAATTTATTGCTTGATTATGATGAAAAATAATTTGATGGACAGGATTAACTAGCCTCGTAATATGTGTATATTGCTTTCTAAGTAAAAAAAACACAACTAGTAGAAGAATAAAAGTTAGTATAATCTGAAAAAATATAAATTCGTTTAAAGGTAATATTGCAAAAACAAAAAATATTATAGAGACTGAAGCAATGCTCCAGAAAATATAGATATTGATTCGATCTTTCAAAAAACTTAGTAGCACAGTGGGAGTATGTTTGTCAGCGGCTTGCTGTATCGCAAAAAGGGATAAAGCAAATGTTATCGCAAGAACGCCCATAATTGAAGCACCAATCGCTGTAAATAGACTGGAGAAGGAATTATTAAGCTTACCATATGAATCTGTATTCCGTATACATAGGTAATCTACGATTTTATCATAATGTGTGTATAGTATAAAAACCAGCCCAAGTAAAACAATTCCTAACAGGGTAATTTTTAGAATTCTTTTGTTGCTATAGTATGTTCTTAAAATCCAAGACCAAAGAACTAACCATCTTCTAATAAAATATATTCTTATATTTTCAAAAGTTTCCTTTATTATATTTCTTATGTACGAAAAAAATTTTTTAATCATGTTCTGGTACTTCTTATTTCCAAAATCATTTTTTCAATTCTTCAAATCGATGAAGAATTTTATGATTTCTTACCTTTTTGCCTTCCCAATAAACTCAGCAATTATTTTGAAATCACCCTCAACAACATCTTTGAGAACTATAGGTTTATAAGTAGGATTCAAAGGCTTAAGCGCTATTTCTGTATGACGCCAAGTTCCGTCTTTTTCAGTTTTCTTTTTGCTTGAATAGATTTTTACAGTGTAGCTACCGCCGGTTTCTGGGTCGTTGATGTGCCTTGATTGTGCTAGTACTATTTTGCCTTGCCTTGTTCCAGTAACATTTGCCCTAAAGACACAAAGATCGCCATCTTCAATCCTAGGTTCCATTGAGTGACCTACGATTCTTGCAACAAACATGTTTGGGTCAAGTTTCCTTCCAATATCTGCCCTTACCCATCCTTTTTCTTCTACTGCTTGTCCTTCTCCAAATTTGCCAGCTGCAGCCTGAAGCGAATACAGAGGTAGAAAATCAACATATTTCCTGGAGTCATCTATCCAATCAAAAAGGACAGGTTGTTTATCAACCGGCTTCTTTTTTACTTCTTCAATTAGTTCGGCCAAGGTCTCTGTCTTACTTGTGTCAAATATCTGCTGGGGAATACGATAGTATTCCCATTCCTGACCCGTTTCTCTTGCCACATCCTGACACCATTCTCGAGCACGAGCATCCTTAAGCGTGGCCTCTTCGTACTCATACCCTTTTGTTTCTAGCACATAAAAATTGCCATTTCTGCTCTCTACGACAAAATCTGGATAGTAATGGCGTAGCCCCCCGCCCTCACTTAAATATTCCAGCTTGAAAAGAGTCTTCCAGTGAACCAGTTTGGCAAAGGATTTTATATCTTCCGCCTTATCCAGGAATAGTGCAAAATCTCGTTCCAGACTATTGTCAAAGGGGACTAAATTGAATATCGTTTTCTTCAGTTTTATGGCTTTATCTTTGGCCCAGTCAAAAGGCTTAGTATCTTTCAATTCAATAAAAGAACCTTTAAACTTTACCTCTTCCTTTGGTCTTTCCAGCGCTCTAATTGCATCGGCAAAAGCGGTTAATACGGCACTCTGGGCATCTTCGTGGTTTAATCTTGAAACAACTTTTTCATCCTCGTGACTGACTTCTTTTTCAAATAGCACCTTTTCAATATAGTCAATTACCAATGGAGCAATATAGGAAAATGCTTCACGAGTAAGTCTTGCCTGCTTAATAATCTGTCCTGTAAAGAAATTTACTGCATCTACAGGTGAACGAATTTGGGAGAACTCCCATTCCCTGATGAATTCTGGTCTTGTCTTGCCATACTTTGCCAGTTTCCTGGCATCGTATCCTTCATACTTTATCTTATCCAGAGAGCCTGCCTCCTCAAAATTAATGGTATACTTGGGAATCTCTTCCAACATTAATGTTTCCAGAGGTAGCCGACCAAATGCAGAATGCTTAGGAGGAAGATTAGGGATACGGATATTGAATTGGCTACGGTTTGCTTCTGGTTTGATGACTACAATATTCACACCTTCAGTAAGTTCCTTTGTAGTAACCTTAACGCCTTCTTCTTCCACCCCTTGAACGATACTTATGAATTTATCGTTTCCTATAATATCGCAGGCTTCCTCTCTGCCAGAGCCAGGAAAATCCATTAATCTCAAGCCCCGACCAACTGCATGTTCAGGGAGAATCTTGGCTTCGGCAGTAAATGCTCTTAACCCAAGAACAACGGTAACGCTTTTTACATCCCAACCTTCTCTCAGCATGAGAACACTAACTATAACATCGATTTTATTGTCTGGCTCATCTATCTTTCTTGCTGCTTCTCGTGCTTTATCAAGGTCTCTATCAGATATTTCTCCTTTATCTTCACCTCTTTCCTTCGTATGAATAAGCAAAACATTATCTTCATTAAAATCAGGATATCCAAGTAAGTATTCATAAACCTCATTTGCAGCCACTGTATCCTCAGCCATAATAAACAGAACAGGACGCTTGCCAGCATCTTTAAGTGCCTCTTTATACTCCCGCCACCTGTTGACAGCAGCTTCTATCCATAGCCGAAAGCGTTTGGCAAAATTTTTAACATCATATTCTTTGGGATTTTTCACCTTACCCACCATAATCTTCTTCACTATTCCGTCATCAATCGCTTCTCCTAAGGGGTAATCAACAACAATATGATTAAAGAGGTTACCTCCTCTATCTTTAGGAGTAGCAGAAAAATCGAGTTGTATAGCAAGACCTTGCTTGACTGATTTGTGTAAATCCTCTATTGCTTCCCACCACTTAAGATGTTCTTCATGTACATGGTGTGCCTCATCATTCAAGACCATAAGTTCGGGCAATCTTTTTAGAGCATCAATATACTTTACTCCAGAGATCTCGATTTCTTTCTTTGGTTTTGGTGGAAGTAAGGCCCCTACAGGATGGCTTTCCTCAGAGCCGGCACGCTCGTATAATTGCTGGATATTGGTTAAAAATAGTGTCCTTGGACGGATTCTTTCTGGAGGGTCTCCTCGCAAAACAGTTTCCAGTTGCCAATCGCCTTTCCACTCCTCAGGAATAAGTGGGTCCTGACGGAATATTTTCCCTTCAGCAAAATCAAGTTTAAGTCGTTCAAAAACGATTACATTTGGCGCAATGAGGGCAAAAGTCTGAGTTAAAGGAGAATCTGGTTCATATAACCTATGAAAATATGACCATACGATGGCAAGACTTATTACCTTGGTCTTGCCCGAGCCAGTAGCCATTTTGAAGCAATATTTTGGATATATATCATGTTCGTCTTCAAAAGCAAAGAGTTCTTTTTGAAACCCAAACTTCTTTCTTAACATTTTCAGGCTTCTTGCTTGTTCCACTTCATAACAGTAAATCAAGGTCTCTATCGCTTCTCTCTGGCAAAAGTAATACTTGAATGTTTTCTGTCCTTCAGGAGTATCTACAGTATGGTCACGCTTAAACCAATAATCAAGAAGTGTGCGGGAAGTATCCGATGCTCCAGGATAACCCTTTGAGCGCCAGAGATTAACCTTTTCTCTTAACTTATCAACGAGTAAACATTTTGTCTCTGCTCTGTCAGATGGTATTCCATAAGGGTCATTGAAAAGGTCTCTCATTTTATTGTTACCTCCTCAAGTTTTGTGGTATCATTACCAAATACATCCACGACTTTGACTACTACTTTATATTTACCTGGTTTTCCATAAGTATATTCTGCCTTGAGTTCAAGCGAAGGCTCCTTTTTTGTCCGGAAGTCCTGCCATTGATTGTGAAATGTATCTTCTTTAAAATCCCAATCTATTGCCCAGTAGTCAATATAATCTTGCCATTTCTTTATCTTCTGCCGAACTTCCTCTTCTTTTACCAAATCAAGATGGGGAATATAGAAATGTTTTATTTCAACTGTAACATCTTGCTTATTAATATTTATATCTACTCTAAGAGCGGCGAGGTCATAAAACTCTACTTGGCCGAGTTCGGCTGTTCTTTTTTCCATCACCTCTCTTGGAATTTTGAGCAATCTAAGTTTAACTCCTGTTGCTTTTGCCTGTTTCTCTACTTCGGCATCAATACCCATCTCAAACTCCCAGCCAAGAATGTCTATCTTATCCTGCTTTGCTTTTTTGCATTCATCAATAACTTCTTCCACTTCTGCTAAAGTTACTGGAGCATCAACCGCTCCAACATGAACGACTCTCCCTGCTTTCCTACCATGTAAATGCTGAAATCCACTTATTGGCTCTGCTTTATACAAACTCAGGATAAATCTAATATATTCAATAATTGATTGTTCTTTTGCCTTACCAGATGATATAGTTGTGTACCAATATTGCCTCTCATATTTGCCAAGATTCAAAATCTCAAAAGGCTGACAATCCTTGATTTGCAGAAGTCTCTTTCTTGTAGTATGAATGGCAAATCTGCCCAAGTCACACATAATCCATCTGCGGCCAAGTTTCTCTGCAACAGCCCCGGTTGTACCCGAACCGCAGAAAAAGTCGGCAACTATATCACCTTCATTAGAAGATGCTTTTACAATTCTATCTAATAGTGATTCGGGTTTTTGTGTGGGGAAATCTAATCGCTCTAAACCTACAGGATTTATTATCGATATTTCCCAAGCGTCTGGCATCGGAACGCCTTTAGTTGATTCCCCTGTTAATATGGAATGTCTCCTTCCCTCTTCATCAAAAACACTCTTCCAAGCCTTGCCTTGAGCGCTAGATTTCTCTGACTTGAGAATATATAAGTTCTTAAAGATGTGTTGCCCCGCTAACTTTGCATAGAAAAGTATAACGTCATGACTTCTGGCAAATACTCTTGCCGCAATATTCCATCGCCTGTAATACCAAACTACTTCATTTAAGCAATTTCCCTTCCCAAAGATTTCATCCATAATTATTTTCACATAATGTCCTACATGCCAGTCTAAATGGACATAAATACTTCCATTTTCTGAAAGTAAATCCTTCATCAAAACCAATCTATCATACATCATCTGTAAATATGAATCCATTCCTTTTCCCCATGTATCACGATATGCTAATTCTTCTATTATCGACGGTTCTTTTACCACATCTTCTCCATTTACCCTTGTTTTGTAAGAAAAATCCGCTCCAGTGGCAAAAGGTGGGTCAATGTAAATCAAATCTATCTTCCCGGCAAATTCCTTTAAAAGTGATGCCATCACAAGTTTATTATCTCCCCAGATGAGTTTATTTCGCCATTTGCCAGTAGTCTTTTTACCAGAAAGGAGTTCCATCTGCCTATTATCTCTATCTGCTTTTGACTCATTAACTGTCTCTATCACCTGAAACGGAAGAGGAATTCTATCAATTTCTTTCTTCTTCCCGCTCCATACAAGTTCCGTATGCTGAATTTCTTCTGCCATATTATTCCTCCCTATTTTGACCTTACACCACAATTATGTCTAAAATCACAATCTTTGCAAATTTTTTTGTCAATATTCGGTGGCACCCTAAAATCTCTCTTTCTTATTTTCTTAACTACTTCGTCAAAATGTTTAGCGGCAGCATCTACATCTTTTTCATTGACAGGTATTTCCATCACTGCATTTTTTCTATCGGCCTCTCCTGTCCAGTAAACTATTGCTCTTTCAGGATTTTTACCCATTTCTTCTAAAGCGTGCGTGTAGGTAGCAAGTTGTTTGTGACAGCTTGATATAACTCTGTCATTTGTTTTAGGTCTTTCCTGAGATTTGAAATCCACCATCTCTAACTTTCCATCTTTGCCCCGAATTAAATCAACACGGCCTGTAAGATAATAAGTCTCTTTCTCAACAGTGATATCTACTTCGGTTTCTACAATTCTCTTAAGGCTATCCTGATTGTTATTAAAATAATTGAGCACATGAGAAAGGGCAATTTCCTTTTGTCTTTGACCGAGAGGATGAGCGCCATGTCTTCTTAATGTTTCAAAATTGATATTGAAATAGTTTTCAATTCTTTCCTTGTTTAATCTTTCAGGTCTCTCGTCAAGGATATGCCGATGAATATCCTCTATGGTCTGGTGAACAACCGTCCCAAAAAATACTTGACCAGTACGAGCAGGAGTGAATTCATATTCTTTATACATCTGATACTGCTTAGGACAGGTATCATAGACATTTATATGGGAGGTAAGACTAAATTCAAGCTTTTGTTCTGACGGTTCTGGAGGTTCTATCTTAAGATTTTTCCATCGATTTCTCTCTACTTTATCGATATTTGGCACAGAATCCCACAGAGCAGAAAACATTGGCTTTGGAAACTCTGGGCAAGTAAGAGCAAGAAAATATTTGGCTCTTGAGAATGCCACATACATAAGTCTTAATCGGTCAAACTGCGGAATACGCTCAAATGGTTCAAAATCTTCTCGATGGTAATAAGGAGATAAGTCCTTATCAACCTTGGTGCCAATGGGAATGGTCCTATGCTGGGAACCAACAATAACTACCGGGAATTCTAATCCCTTGGCCTGGTGAATTGTCATCAATTGAACGTACCCTGAAGGAAACATGACATATTCATCTTCATATTCATTTATTCCACCATTAAAAAGAAATCTCAAGAAGCTATTGAAAAACTGAAGTTTCAGCCATTCTCTTCTTTTCTTGGTAATAATCTCCTGATGGTAATACTGCTGAAAAACCATGAGGAGAATAGAGAAAATTGCTAAATTACGGGCTCTTGGTTCATCTTCTATATAACCAGAAAATGGCTTATAGGCCAGTATTTCATAAAAGATGTCCAGTATACCTACCTCAAGTGTCCCACCAGGAGGAATATCTTCTATTTCCTGAGCCTTTTCATTAAGAAAATCTGCAAGGGAGTGATATTTTTTTACACATTCATCTTCTAAAATTTTTAAACATTCATCACAGTATTTGACCATATTCTCTAAGGCATAGCCTGTAACTTCGCCTCTATTCTCTTCCCTGTAGTTGAGGATATGAACCATAGCTCCAATTAATTCTTGTACTTCATGATTTGTGAAATAACCCCTTGCTCTTGGGGCATAGCATTTAATCCCCTTTTTCCTTAATGCATCTAAGTAGTGACGTGAATGGTCGGGTCTGACGCTATGTAATAAAATGGCTATTTGATTTAGGTCCTTGACTATTTTATTTTTACTAAGATATTCAATAAATTCTGCTATTCTTTGGCCCTCTCTTTCAAAGTCTCCTCCGCCAATAGTAAAAATGCTCGCATATTTCTCAAATTTTTCCTTTGGATTTGGTTTTATAGTTTTATCATGTCTGAATTGCTCTCCATCTTTACCCTTCCAATCTCCTTGGGACATAAATTCATTATATGCATCAATTATTTGTGGATGAGAGCGATAATTTATTTCTAGCCTCACTTTACTACATTTGTTGAAGTGTTTTTCAAACTCTATAATATTCCTTACTGTAGCGCCTCTAAAGCGATATAGACTCTGGTCGTCGTCACCTACCACGCAAATATTATTTTGTGGCTTTGCCAACTCCAGCATTATCTGTTCTTGTACATAGTTGGTATCTTGATATTCATCAACCATAATGTATTTATATTTTTGTCTTAATTTTTTTCCGATTTCTTTGGTTTCTTTTTTCAAAAGTAAATCTAATACTTCGGATTGCTGATGAGAAAAGTCAATTCTATTTTCTTTTCTTAACTCCTGACAGTAATTTTCATAGCAACGAGCAAGTTGTTTTACAAATAGGTCGCTTGAACGCTTTAATTTATCCACTTTTATTCTTTCTTCTGTAATTTTATTAAGGTAGGGAATAATACCTTCAATTGCAGTCCACTTTGTGCTCCAGTGGCCAGCATATTTTCCATTTACCTCCTCACCAAAAATTGCCTTAAAATTTTCGTAGAGGAATAAAGGTTGGGTTAATTCTTCCAGAACATCGTAATTTTTACCAAAGCTTGTGTAGTTTATGTTATCAATTACAATACTGTTACAGATGGAGTTTATTGTTCCAATAGTCATTTTGGCAGAATCTATCTCCTTTTTCTTAACTTTTATAAGGTTGAACTTTACCCGTTCTTTCAGTTGTCTGGCTGCTTTCTCTGTGAAGGTACAAAGTAGGATATTTTCTGGGGAAACTTCTTTTACAAGAAGAAGATATAGAGTTCTCAGGATTAGAACCTGTGTTTTACCAGAACCAGGACCTGCAATTATCAGAAGTGGGCCTTCTGTAGTTTTAATTGCCTCTTCTTGGGCAGGATTTGGATCGAACTTACATGCTTTTAAAATTTCTTTAAATTTCATTTCTATCTATCGTTTATCCACTCTTACTTCTTCTGTTCCTTTGTGCCTGAAAATGCCCAGTAACCTAAAATAATCAGATTGATTGGTGTAAAATAATAAAACGCGTGCTGGAAACCAATTCTGGGGACACAATACTTAATTATTCTTATTGAGAATTATGACATCCGCTCCTTCGGGAGAAGCTCTCTTCTTGTAACCCTCCCTTTCCAGAAGCCTCTCCATAACTTCCGAATCCGCATCATTCATCTGACAGCCGAAAGTCCGGATAAAGACTTTGGGGGCAAAAAATTCAAAAGAAAAAATCTTTTTGTGGGCGATTTTGATGTTTTTAAAAAGCAGATTTAATATAAGTCTTTTAGTCTCTAAATCCATCTCTTTCTTGTTCGGATCGTAGCCTTCTAAAAACTCCTCTACCCTGTTGAGATAGTCCTTTGAACGCTCCCTTTCAATCTCTCTAACCTCTTGTAAAGCAATGAGTTTCTTTAATTCTTCTTCCTCTTGTCTTAGGCTCTCGTTCTTCTGTTTGTATAGTTCTTCGCTCAGCAAATTTTCCAAATAGGCGTCAGTCAATTTTGATTGTTTTTCTAGGTTACTTTTAAGCCGATTTTTGACCTTTTCAAGGTCGGTTTTTGCGCTTTCTGCAAAAACGGGAAAATTTGCCGCAGTCACGTTTGTCCATCGGCTCGTTTTTAGCTTATCATTTCTAAGAAGTGTTTCTAAAATCTCTGCTACTTCTGATTCAATTTCTTGTGCCTTCACACTTTTGTTTTTACACCTAATAAAACTTCTATAAGGCCCCATACAACGATACCATCTTTTCTTAACACCGGTACGGTGATTAGAAATAGACGAAATGCCTAAATATTTGTGGTTACATTTTACGCAATAAAGGATACCTGAAAGCGGATAATCGCTTGCCTTCCTTCTTTGTTCAATCCTTCGCACTTTCAGCTTCTCCTGCACAAGCTCAAAATCTTCTTCTGAGATAATAGGCTGATGCTTGCCTTGCGAAACGACAATCTTATCAGGTGGATTCTTTATGTAGCGATAACCTTTTTTTGTCTTCTGCGTCTTATCGTAAAAATGCGCGTTCCAGACAAGTTTCCCTGTATAAATTCGATTTTTTAAAATGTCGCCGATTAGTTTTGTGCTAAAGATATTGCCTTTTCTATTTCTGTATCCTTTACGAGTAAGATACTCGGTAATACTGCGAATGCTCTTGTTGCAAAGAAACATAGTATAAATTAGCTTAACAACGCCACATTCCTTCTCATCTATCTCTAAAAGTTTCTTCTCTTTAATATATTTATATCCATAAGGCGCATACCGAGCGCCCTGCCAATTTCCTTGCTGCACGCCTTTAACCATACCGGGGAATACTCGCTCAGCAATTCTGTTTCGCTCAAACTCAGCAAAGCTGCCTAACTGCTGAAACATAAGTTTCCCTGCTGATGTGGTTGTATCAAACGGCTCAGTGGCAGATTTAAACCCAACGCCGGAAGACGATAGTTCATCCACTAAGTTAAGTAAATCTTTTAAGTTCCTGCTAAATCTGTCAATCTTGTACACCAAAACCAAATCAAACTTTCTGTCTTTAGCATCTTTAAGAAGCTCTTTTAAGGCAGGGCGCTCGGTAGAATAACCACTTATACCGTCGTCTTGATAAACTTTGAATATCTCAAGACCTTCACGTTTAGCAAAAGATTCAAGATATTCTCTCTGGACGTCAAGAGAATAGCCCTCTTTGGCTTGGTCTTCAGTGGATACACGTAAATAAAAGGAAACTTTCACTTATTTATCCCTTATCTTTTAGAAAAAATTTACCATTTTGATCAAAGAATGGAATTGCTTCTTTATCGCTAATACCAAAAGCATTATATATCTCGATAACTGTTTTATACGCTTCTTGCTCGGGGACAAAGTTATTTTCAATTTCTTTCTCTCGAAATTCTAGAGGATAATCATGATCCCAATAAACTGGCTTGTAGAAGTCTGACTGATAGATTATGCTTTTTGGATGACCTGGCCGCATATAGGCACCTTTGCAATTATAAAATCCTCCTTCAAGAATATATCCGGAAGAAATCGAAAAAGCATCAATCAAGCCTTTTAATAAATTAAAAAAACTCATTGGATATTCACAAACAGCATATGGATATAAACGAGGATGAACTTGCATCTCATCACTGTTTTGTTTCCAACAAAATGAATCATCTACTCTGGCCCAAAATTCAAGAAATCCATTCTTTAAAAATATAAGATGCCGCCACGTGTAGTCATCATTTTCTAGCCCTTCTAAGGTGCTTATAAACTTTCCTATTACTTCTGTAGTCCAGCCACTCTCTCTTTTATAAGGAGGGTTTAAAAATATTGCATTGGCTTTATCTATATCAGAAGAAACGTCAATTTTAGTGTATGCAATGGGAGTTGCAGCTAACCTAAAAAATCGTTCATGGGAAATTTTTTCTAGAAACCTCTTTTTCAGTTCTGCTCTGAATTGACCAATATCTTTTATATTGAGTGCGTTCATATTATGTCCTTTTCATATTATCTTCTGATAATATGATCGAGCATTTTTTCTATTTTCTCTAATCTTCTTAAATGCTCATCGCCCTTAAAAACATCGCGTATTTCGCTTATCGTCATGGGCCTGTTGCTTTTCCCGTGTCGTTTATAGAACAATGTGTTATCTTGGAAATTTATCATATATGGCTGATTCTGTCCTGGTAAAATACGAATAATAATAACTTCTGTATTCTTGTCAATAGTATACGGCTCTATTACTATTTCATCTGCCGTTAATTTATCTTCGATATAACGATAGCATATATCAAAAATGCTTTTGCTTTTATCTTTTACATTATCAACATTCCGGAAATTAGTAGCTTTATCGTTGTCATCTTCTTCAACGCCAATAAACAAGTATCCACCTTGAGCATTAGCCATAGAAGTCACATCTTTTAACAAATCTAGCTTCCAGTCTTCCTCCCTTTTTGAAGTATCCTGATAGGAGATCGCTTTAAAATCAAGTTGTTGATCCTCCTCTTTGCCGATTATGCTTTTTACCTCAGAAGGAGAGAGTTCGGAGGGCCTTTTTGCATTGAATAGCATACTTATTTTTCTTGTTCTTGCATAAAGATATGTGGTCTTATCTTGACGCGTTCCAGAAGGGCGTAATGTGCCATTTTCAATCTTTCTCGCCCAGTCAGAGTCTTTACTTAGAATCTTAGGCTCATCCTCTAATAAATTTTGGTCTATAAGTTCTTCTATCCTGACAAGGCCCCAGGTTCTAAGCAATTCTTCTTTTTCTTTGATAATTCTGTTACGATTTCTGGTAATATTTTCATCTCCCGGAATACGGAAATAATCATCAATAAATTCCGTACTAAAAATAGGCCTTACAGATTTAGTTTTTCCATCAGGAGATGTGACTTCAAAACGTATCATTGTACCGCCTGTACCATGATGATCAATGTAATCTATATAAGTTATTTTCCACTCATTAGATGACTTGCTGTTTTCAATTGGCATATTATATTACCTATTATGGGGGCAGTTACGAAGTAACTGCGGGTGGGCGGGGGATGTTCCCCATCTGCTTTTAAAAACATCAAAATCGCCCACAAAATTTTTATTTTCTTGCATTAGGACATTCATTCACAAGAGGACAATAATCTTTCCCTTTTTCATCTTCATAATAACAAAGGGGTCTTTCTGGAAGGCACCAGTATCTTCCTATATCCCAACACGGATAATCCAAGTCTCCAGGAAAAGATGGTTTTAATTCTCTCGCTTTTCTTATGATATTATCATCCGATGCATCTTCAGTAACCAAACCGACTTTCTTAAAAACACGTCTTATCATAACATCTACGGATATATCTATATTTTCCCACCCGGTTATTGGAATTTTGAAATAGTCAGCTAAAAAGTTTGTCGCCATAGTTGATTTTTTTTGACTAATGCCTTCAAAATCATCAAAACGCCTAATTATTTCGCTTGCTTGTTTAGTATCACTCCATATATTTTCGGCTCTCCCACTATACTCAGTTACCAGTTTAATGCATGCTGATTTTATCCAATGTGCCATTTTATTTACATATCTATGTAATGCAGGAGGTTTTTTAAAGACATCTCCCAACTCTTTATCACCCATCTTAGATATTTTATAGACATCTAAATGACCTAGGCGCCTTTTAAGTTCTAGAGGCATAGCCCAAGCTTTTTCTGACCTAATCTGATGATCAAAAATAACAGCAAAAAGAAAGGCATTCTAATCTGTTTTAACAAAGGCTTCGGCTTCTTGAACGTTAGTAAAAGCATTTTCGAGTCCCATTCCATATTTTCTCTTATATTCTGAGAGTCTATCTATAATTCTTTTTTCTCTTTCTAATATCTCTGAAGTTTGCATAGATTTGCCTATCTGCTTTTTATTCCCGCTACTGCGGGACGCGGACTGCTCGAAGAGCAGGACGCAAAAACATCAAAATCGCCCACAAAAAGATTTTTTCTTTTGAATTTTTTGCCCCCAAAGTCTTCAGAAAAACTTTCTTGCTCATAACTTTTTTGCTGAAATCTTTATACTTACCAATGCATTACTAACTGCATTAATTTCTTCTTCAGACATATTTTCAATTATATTTTTAACTGTCTCATCTGAACCTATATATTCTAACAA
>Ga0315296_10001594_pt1 | contig 19726 bp, 18 predicted proteins | sample YL17G14_18_MG_FD_203921 | JGI IMG/M metagenome (GOLD analysis project Ga0315296, IMG submission 203921) | Sediment microbial communities from Yellowstone Lake, YNP, Wyoming, USA - YL17G14_18 | ecosystem: Environmental > Aquatic > Freshwater > Lake > Sediment | place: USA: Wyoming | collected...
CACACTCAGTCCCGGATACTAAGTTTATGGATAACCTGTGGCACGAGCCAATACCGTTTAATCTTTCCAGCCAGTATGGCATGGCTATCGCTCACTACGGTGAGTATTGCTGGCTATCTACCCCCTCCGGCGTGTGGCGAGCTAAGCTGACCACGGAAAGCCTGGATTTAACCGCCGACGTCCTGTCATTAAGGCAGGAGCTTACCCAAACCAGAGGCAACCTTACCGTGGAGCTGAGAAACGACGACGGCAGGTATGCTTCGCCGGGGCAGGTCCTTGACATCGGTTGTCAGCTTGAGTTCAGCCCTGGCTATGTTACTGCTCAAGGAAACGAGGTCAGCTCAGGGTTAGCCTTTACCCTTGATGCCTATGAGCACACCAGCGCCGGCGGTAAGGCGAGCCTGGTTCTCCATGCCTCAGATGGCTGGAAGCTGATGGAAAACTGGAGAGCCAGGCACCAGTTCCGTTGGAATAAGGCAAGCCAAGAGATGAGCGTCAAACAAATCCTCCAGTTCGTACTGGCTAGGGTCGGGCTGAAGCTTGAGGTAAAATCCCAGTCCTCGGTTTTAACCGACTACTACCCCGATTTCACCATCAACCCCAATAATACCGGCGATACGGTGAGCAACCGGCTGCTATCCTTCGTCCCCGATGCTCTGTTTATTGAGGGCAACAAAGCCTATGTAGTAAATCCCCTGTCCGCCGACGGCTCTGCTTACTCCTATGGCTCATCCCACTCCATATTTGACGGCAGGTATGTGGCAGAAGCCTGGGGGCTTAACCGAGTCCACGTTGAGGGTTATGACCCAACACAGGGTGAGACCATAGTGGTTGATTCCTTCACCTGGGAGCAGATAGATAGGCTCTATGATAGGCTAGGGCAAGTTGAAGACAGAAATATAGATAGTGTGACCAGAGCTGAGCAGAGGGGAGAAGCCTATTTAAGACAGGCGGAAATAGAATCAGTTAATGGCTCTATCGTCGCCCCGGTTAATTGTGGTCAGCAGCTATATGACGTCATTGATATAACCGATAGCCGGGCTGGGCTGCAAGCAGCCAAGAGAAGGGTGCTCGGGCTAACCCTGGTTTATAGTCCACGCAGCAGAGAGTATCGGCAGCGGTTATTGTTAGGCGGCGTATAGAAATTGCTTATCTACCTCACCCCCTTTATCCCCCTCTCCATAATAGGGAGATGTATTCTTAGCATGAGGGGGCAAAATACTAAAGGGGATAGGGTTATAAAAATACTTGGAGGAGACTGAAATGAGGCTAAGGAAAGCAGTGCTAAAGAGTTTCAACTCCGGCGACTATACCGCCACCGTCCAACTTGCTGGCAGCTACAAGGTTTACCTTGAAGGTATTGCTGTGGCACGCAACCTACCTGCCGCCGAGATGGCACTGGGCAGAAAGGTAGCGGTTATCTTCTTTGATGAGAACAACGCCAAAGATGCCGTGGTGATAGCTGTCTACACCTAGACTGTCCTTCCAGAATGGAAGGATAAATATTCTCTGTTGTTTAAAAGAGCATTCTTCTACCTTCTACGTAGGAAGAAGATAGCAAATGCTATTGCTACTACTGCGGCTATGATTCCGCCGATTAGCCACCAACTAATGGGTTTGGCTGGTGGAGGCGGTGGTGCTACTGGCTTTTCTTTAACTGTAAATGAACCGGTTAAAGCCTCAACCTCTACTGAATAAGTGCCAGCAGTATTCTTAATGGTGGTGAAGCTAATTGGCTTACTTGTACCGGGGTCAACTGTTACAGACTTGGTTGCTTCTATGACACCGTTTATTTTCAGTGTAACTTCATAGCTACCAGACTGACCACCGGTATTAGCTAGTAAAATAATGACATTTACCGTTTCACCAATATCAACCTCAGTGGGAATTATTAACAGGGTGCTGATGGCAAAAGCGGCAAAAGCAGGCGGGGGAATATAACCCAGGATGGCAAATGGAGTCAAGTGGTTGACTACCCCAGTGATCATATTGATCTCAGGAGCGACAATAAAGACCTCAAGGGGAATCCATTGCTTACTAGCTGCATCCCACCAAGCGGGAACCAGGTGCTCTTCAGCAACACCCTCCGGTATCAGGGACTCATTGTAAGTGAAGGTGAGCCTTATCGACGGGCTAAAGATAGCCCCATTAGGCCCAATGTCATAAACCAGTCCGACAATACAAGCGTCTTCAGGTGGAGGTGGTGGAGTTTCCATCTGCCTGATATATATGACGCTCATCTCCATGGTATCCGCCTGTCTGAGCGGGACCCCATCTTTAGTACGCCCTACGGTGCCTTCATCAAATGACAGCTTCGTTACTTTGTCACCGGAGTAGAGAATAGCAGGTTTAGTAAACTCACCACGGCTAGTAATTAGGGGTGTTGGAGGCGCACCACCTCCACCTCCCCCACCACCCGGTGGCGGACTGTATACTGGCGTGGCAGTAACAGTAATAGTGACACTTTGGCTACCACCGCCCCCCTGCCCCACAGCCAGATAGTTAGGAAAGCCACCAAGAAAAGCCAGTATTATAATAAGAATAAAGGCGTAAACTACTCTTTGCACTACCCCACATCCCCTCCTTCCTGCATAGGAAGGACTATTTCATTTCTACCAGCCACCGGCAGGCATCAGCAAAAGAAGCAGCCCCAGCAAAATCCCAAGAATCAGTCTGCAGTGACAATGAACCATCTGCTCTCAACCGCAATCTGCACCAATCCTGTCTGAGTGGTGTCCTCAACCAGAATCCTCACTTCCGCTTTTTTGCCCTTATAGTCAGAGTCTGCGGGCATTGCCAATGTGATGGGCACTTGAAAGTTCCCGCCTTTCAGCACGGTGATTGTAGGCTGCGATATGGTAATCCAGTAAAGGTATTGTTGTGGTAAAGCATCATATCCTGTTTTGGGATTTGCAGGACTTACCACGCTAATCCTAAATAGCCTGTCCCTGTCCTGCCCATTGACAATGGTAAGAGGCACAGTACCAGACCATCCAGGATATACACCGTTAAACTCAACCTTGCTTCCGTAAATTCCAAAGCCAGTAGTGAGAGTGGGAATTGTTTGGTTTCCCTCGTAAACAATGTTGCCAGTCGGTGCCGCTGAGGAGCAGCCTGCCAGCAGCAACACTCCTATGACAGATACGACTAAAAGCAGCCTTTTCGTTTTCGCTTTCTCCCTTATTAAATTTAGGTCTATTCCCCCAGGGACTTTCAAGCCCTATTGCTGGATTTCCACCAGTCCTTACTTAAGATTAATAATGCTGGGAAGCGACTAGGGTTACGGTGGCATTTTTCTGTGCACCTGCGTCTGCAGCATTAAAGGCAGTCGGAGCAGTGAACTTCATACTCCAAGCATTAGTCCCTGCGGCTACCAGTCCAGCTGCAGCAGTTATGTTAACATAAGCAGAAGTCTTAACCTGAACATCATAGACAGTAGGAGTTGCTGCTTTGTTAGCATACAGAGAGTAAATCTGGTCGCCTGGTGTCGCTGCCAATGTCCAGTCATAAACACCACCTTCAATGTTCGTGCCCTGAATCTGCACATCCACAGTCACATTGCCAGTGTTTGTTATTGTAGACCAGACATCATTCTGAGCATTGTCGGCACTGAAGTATTTCACATTGTTAATCTCTACAGCACCTATTGCCCAAGTTGCCTTATCGTTGGTGATAGCTATTAGCTTGGCAGAAACTGTAATGCCGACTGTAGGATCAACTGCTAAGGCTGCTACGGGGAATATGAGAGTAACTGCCATAACCGCCACCAGTAAAAGTGCCAGAAGTTTTCTCATCATCTTTTCTCACCTCCTTTCTCTTCGCTTTGAGCTTGCTTAAGCTTCTTCTCCTTCCTCTGTTTCTTTATGTTGTGCCTTCCCTTCTTTCCCACAATGCCTTCTTTCCCTTTTATTTAGTATGCCGAAGCGACTAAAGTGATTGTTGCTGACATCGGCACATAGTCACATCCCACTACAGAGGTGGGCATATAAATCTTCAAACCCCAACTTTGCGTGAGACCAATACCAAGATTAGTCACCAATGTATTGGTAGTGCTTTTCTTTACTATGATATCAAAGAGGTCATCAGCATCATCAAGACCTGCCATTAGACCATAGATGTTGGTATTGGGAGTTGCCGTGTCCGATAGAGTCCAAGTATCGTCTCCACCCGTAAGGTCAATCCCTTGTGCTGTAACATTAACTGCACAGTTTCCTGTGTTAGTTATGGTGAAGTAGTTTATTGCTGTGGCAGATGTGGTATTTACCGACAATATCTGAAAGTCATTGCCAGGAGGAGAATTGGTTATACTAGGTGCTACTGCCTCTAGAGCAATTGACATTGCACCCTTATACGAGGTGTGAGCAAGCGTAACGGTCGTGGCGCCATACGCCCCAGCGTTCGCCTTCTCCCCAGTTGCCGAACCGTGTCCACCACCCAATCCTTGGCTGTTCACGTTATTGCCTCGCTCAAGGATGTTCGCAAGGTCAGTGTTTGCCCAACCCGCAAACTCAGTAGTTGATGTGGCGTTGTAGCTTGATGTGCAAATGATAAAGATGAGACAGTCGGCAACTGTCGTTGTCGCACCTGGGATTACCCCAGAGAGGTCATTTGCCCCACCGTCATTGCCTTCCGCATAGACATTCCACGGGTTGCCCGAAGTCTTGACGCCACTGAACAGGTAAATCCGCCCTGTCGTGTGGTTGCCTGAGTCAGCAACAACCGGAGCCGTGTCGCCTCCAACACACCGCTTCCAGTAAACTGCTAGCCTAGATGCAGGGTCAATTACAGCCGTCCCAGCCGCCTTGTTCGCCTGAGCGCCAAGTTCAACAAATCCCTGAGCCGTGGTGAGTGAGATAGGCTCGTTCTCGGACTCACAGACAAGGATGGCTATATCATTAGCGACAGGGGCGTTCGGAGCAACAGGATATGGGGGCGTGATTGTGCTATTCCCCTGCGTGAAAACTCCCGCTGCCTTGAAAGTTGGCAGAGCTGGAGAGGCATAAGCTACATTACTGCTTACACTGATAAAGCCTTGACTACTAATGGAGACACCAACAGGCAACAGGGTGACTAGCAAGACAGCTATTAGCGCTGCTATGCCAATTGCCGATAGAATCTTAAATCTTTTCTTCATTGATTATCCTACTTTGCCGCCGCGCCGGCATAAACAGGCTGACTAAAATCAGCGCCACCACTACCGGTATAACGAGCAGCAATCTCTTCCTTCCTTTAGGAAGGACTGACCCTTTCATCGGCAGGCTCACCTCCTATCCCCAGCCAGCTAGAGTAAATAGCTCGTCCTCGCCAAATGGCAAAGAGCAAGTGGCAAAATTACAGTTATTTAGTTCTAAAAACTAATATATTTTATTATAAATTTCGCCATTTGGCAAGACCCTTATAAGAGGTTGTCTAGCAACCTATCCCCCTGACCCCCTTCCCTTATTAAGGGAAGGGGGAGTGTAGGTAAGAGAGGGGCTCCGCCCCTCTCTAAAATCTCTTCCCCCTCATGCTAAGAATACATCTCCCTATTATGGAGAGGGGGATAAAGGGGGTGAGGTTAATAAACAATCTCCTATACACTCCTTTGACCTCATCACAGTCTAATTTTAGGTCACTGAGATTAATTACCCATAAAACTGGCGTTAACATTTCATTAAAAACCTGTTCCTTGACGGCTAGAGCTACGGGTTATACAATCCTTCCAAGGAAGGATGGTGCCACAATGACTAACAAATACGATGTTATCGTCGTTGGCGGTGGCCCGGCGGCTATCTTTGCCGCCCTGGAACTGTCTCAGGCTTCTGACCTGGATATTCTGCTCATTGAGAAGGGGAGGGACATTGATAATCGCCACTGCCCGGCCCGTGACACAGGCAATCCCTGCCCCCCGTGCTCACCGTGCAATCTGGTCTGTGGCTTGGGCGGGGCTGGTGCCTTCAGCGACGGTAAACTGACCCTATCCTCCCAGGTTGGCGGCAGGCTCACCAATTACCTCGGCGAGAGCGAGACTGAAGCCCTTATCCGCTATGTTGATGAGGTATATCTCAGGTTTGGCGCCCCCAATAAGCTATATGGCGTCGGGGAGGGAATTGAGCAACTGCGCAGCAAGGCTGACCTGGCGGGACTGAAGCTGGTGCCGGTGCCCATCCGCCACCTGGGCACCGAGCACTGTCGCTCCGTGCTTAAGGCGATGTGGGATTACCTCAGTCCCAATATAGAATTCAGGCTGGAGACAGCCGCTGGCACTATCACCATTGACCACGGTGAGGTAAAAGGGGTCAAAACCGAGGCCGGCGAAAGCTTTGACTGCCGTTACCTCATCCTGGCTCCGGGCAGGGAAGGAGCCGATTGGCTAGCTAAAGAAGCCGACCGACTCCAACTGACCATGCACAGTAACCCGATTGACGTTGGCGTCAGGGTGGAGGTGCCGGCGGCAGTAATGGAGGAATTGACCAGCGTCCTCTATGAGTCAAAGCTGGAGTTCCTGTCCAAGAGCTTTGACGACCGGGTTAGAACCTTCTGCATGTGTCCCGGTGGCGAGGTCATCATGGAGTCTACCGGCGGCTGCGACCCGGTAATCACGGTCAACGGACACAGCTATGCCGAACATAAGACCAGCAACACCAATTTTGCCCTGCTGGTAAGCACCACCTTCACTAAGCCGTTTCGTGAGCCTATTGCCTACGGCAAATACCTGGCTAGGTTGGCAAATATTCTCAGCGGTGGCGTCCTGGTGCAGCGTCTGGGCGACCTGATGGAGGGACGGCGCTCCACCCCAGCCCGCATTGAACGGGGCTTGGTTCAACCTACGCTGAAGAATGCTACCCCCGGCGACCTCAGCTTTGCCCTCCCCTATCGCTACCTCACCGACATAGTTGAGATGCTCCAGGCAATGGACAAGCTGGCTCCGGGTGTTGCCTCACACCATACCCTGCTTTATGGCATTGAGGTCAAATTCTATTCCAGCCGACCTCAGCTTAGCCCCAGCCTGGAGACCGAGGTCGGCAACATGTTTGCTGTCGGTGATGGGGCTGGCGTTAGCCGTGGCTTAATCCAGGCGTCAGCTTCCGGGGTGATAGCCGCCCGGGAGATATTGAGGAGAGGCAGACATTAGCACCGGTTTTCTGAGCATTGACCCCATCCCCCTGACCCCCTTCCCCTAGAGGTGGGAAGGGCAGAATTTATGTAAACTCCTTGAATTTTGGGGTTCTGTTCGGTTGATGTTGGTAGCAAAATGCTCTACGATTGTTAATTTAAATTTGCTTACTACTGTTTGGATAAGTTAGTGCCAAACATCTCTATACACCTTGACAATAGTCCGCATCGGGATTAAAGTCTTCGTAAAATGAGTACTCAAATCCGAATATCGGCAAAGAATCTGGGAGAGTTGGCTATGCCTAACTTTTGCCCGAGGTGTTTCTGGCTCAAGCTACGCCTCAACAATAAGCTCCCATTCCAGATATTCCCGGGTATCTTCAGCTCAATCGACTCCTACACTAAGAATATCATTCATGCTTTTTTCGACACATACGGTCGGTTTCCGATATGGCTGAGTGATTTGGGGGAGCTTGTGGCCTATCAGAAACCTCCTCACTACTCTAAGTTCAACATCCTAGACAATGAAAGCAACATACTGCTCACGGGTAATCCTGATGGCGTGTTTATTAAGCCGGACAATTCTTACGTGATCGCCGACTATAAAACTGCTAGGTACACTGGAAAGCAGGACGAGCTTATGCCTATGTATGAGGTTCAGCTTAATGCCTATGCAGCGATTGGGGAGCAGTGCGGGCTGAGCCCTGTGTCTGGCTTAGCATTAATATATATGGAGCCAGTGACACATAGCGGTGCCGTAGCTGACAGTGCCAACTATCGAGATGATGGGTTTGCGATGGGGTTTGCTGCATGCGTACACAAGGTAGAAGTCAATTCAAATTCCATCCCGCCGCTACTAGCGAGAGTAAGAGAAATATATGAATTCGCCAGTGCTCCAATGGGATGCGATGGCTGTAGTGACTGCCAAATCATGCAGAGGATATTCCAAATCGCTTCGGATACTTAAATGGATTTTAGCTTGTTGCGAAATGATTTTAAAGAGAAACTAGGCATGTGCGAAACCAGCTTGTGCAAAATACCAAGCCGATGAAGAATGCCATGCTTTTAGGTCGCCTGCGTCTAGCAATTTCGCCACTCCCTTAGAACTGGGACGGATCATCTGCACATTGTGGTTGATTGTTATGTTCTCGCTCAAGGAAACTTCGATCTATTGGAGCAGCTCGCAATAGGCTCTGCCACTCTCTGGTCTGATGGGGGCATCGACCAAAAAACGAGACAAGGTTCTTCTAGTCTGCCTAGGGTTCCGGCCAGTATATTTTTGTGAGCCAATTCTTCTTCTACAATAAGTAATAAAGAGGGCATGTCTGGCACGAGTTAGAGAAACATAGAGTAGCCGACGCTCATCTCCTTCTTTTTCTTCGCCCAGCTGATCTCCGGGTATGTATTCGTCTTCCGCACCTACTATGAAAACAGCGTCCGCCGTCAGCCCCTTTGCCTTATGCATGGTCAATATATTAATACTGCTAGGCTCGATCTCCTGTTCTTTGTCCCCGAGGGAAACTGATATACTTGAGAGTAGCTCCTCTAACGTTTTAGCTTCAGAACTCTCCAAAATCGCTTGCATATGAACAAGAACTTCATTTCTCCGCTCCTTTTCTTGGATCGTCCTTTCAGCAACTTTGGACAGAAGCCCTGAAAGCTCTTCAGTGCCAATATTTTTAGCATCGAATTGGCTAATTAGATTTTGGATGGCTTCCAACTCTTGACGCAGCAGAGTGCCTCGCCTTGGCAGCATACTTGGCGAATCTTTTATAGCCCATAACGCTTCGGAAAATACAAGCCCTTTATTCGCCGCTAATTCATAAACGTTGGAAATAGTGTCCTCTCCGATCCTATTCGGCCTAATTTCAAGAAGAGTTCGCCAAGCTAGATGGTCCTTTGGGTTTACACATAGGCGAAGGACTGCAAGTAACTCACGGCCATCTCTCCCATCAAGGGGATTGAGCACATCTGCCTTAGAAGCAACAGGGATAGTAGCCTTTATCAAGGCTTCTCGGAGAACGGTAGAAAAGCAACCATTACGGTCGGCTCGAATTAGTATCAGGATGTTCTTGGGTTCATAACCTAGCTCCTCTACCAAATATTTGCATATTCTAGCCACTCCTTGAGCTTCCTCATCCTGATTATCGAACCATAATACATGGACTTCGCCTTCACTAGCTCCGGGGCGGGCTTCTAAGGGCTTGGGGATGCGTTTTGGATCCAAGTTAGCCACAAACAAGCCAAGGTCAAGAATCCTCTTGTCGCACCGCAAGCAATGCTCTAGTTGCAGTAAACTGCACGGCTGGTAGTCTCTATCGAACATTCGGATACCTTGGGGGTGTGCAAATCTGAAACCGTAGATGCTTTGGTCGTCATCACCTGTCACGAATACCTCTCCTCCTGCCTGTGTAAGTGCTTTGACTACGGCAAGGTCACATCGGTTTAAATCTTGATATTCATCAACCAATATTTGCTTGTATGACTGCTCCAATGTGAAATTAGGGTTCTGCTCTAAAGACTTTTTCAGCTGGTAGACTAACTCGGACCTCAACATATAGCCATAAATCTCACGATGCTTCCGCCACGCACCGAGGAACTGAGGGTCAGGATAATTCAAATTCCATCTTTCTTCCTCAGCCACCAATGTCTGCCAATCTGACGAAAGTTGGTTGAACTTCCTTCGAACAGTTCTTATGTCGGTGTTAAGGATGCGTTTGATGTCTTCTTCAATAATATTACGCTCCTCCCAATCGTCTGCAATTCGTAGGGGCCTAGGAACCACGGTAATAACCGGGGCATTCTTGAGTAGTTGGCTCAGGGCAAATGAATGCAGGGTGGAGATCCGGGGCGGTACTATGTTGCTTGAGCCAAGCTCATTGGCTACCCTCTGCCGAAGCTCATGGACAGCATCGAGTTGCAGGAATCAAGAAAGCTTTAGCTGGGAGTGGAGCACCCGTAGGGCTACACGACGAGGAGATCTGCACCATCTTCTTAGCGGCCAATGTCACAAAACAAACTGGCTTAGAGCGAACTAGGAGGTTGTTTTCTACTTTAAACAGATATGCGAAGCCTGTCGATATGATGGACATTATAGCTTTAGACGAAGACGATGCTATAGCGATAGTAACAAGGGAATTGATGGAGGAACACCCTTTATTCAAAGGACATCGCATTTCAGTAACAAAGGGAAAGGCGATTCCGGTAACTGACAATAAATGCTTTACAAACATAACCACATTCTACGAAGTGAATGATATCATTCTAGCTAATCGAAAAGGACGCAAGTGGAGAGACTTCAAACATTTTCGCCCTTCGGATGAAGAGCTTTCTCACCTTTACAGTCAAGCCACTGATTTCTGGAAACATATGATTCGGCACTTTCAGCCTCTAGCGGAAGTGCAGAATAGTATTAGTGGAGCTGGAGTTGCTGGTCAATATAGGAATAGAAGAGGCGGGCATCTACTTTTCAGAACGATTGGACTGCTAGCAATGGTCAAGGCCATCAAACTTGCTACCGGAACGGGCGGGACATTGGCTTCGTGGATACGCCGATTCGCTCGACTTCCAATGGACTTAGCCTCCGAACCATGGGTCGGTCTTCTTTGGGATCCGGTTGCAAATCTAATGATAATACGAACGGAAAACCAGAAAATAGCTACCTTTTTGCTTATCTACATGGTGGGTATAGATTTGGATTATTTTAAAGTCAGTGAAGAGCGTTTGAGAGAACGCTACGCAGGTGCTTTGAATCGTCCAGTTGAAGAAGTACAACTCCCGCCTATAAAATCCTCAAAGGCGTTACATTCAACGAGGACAAACTAACAATTTTGTGCAACAGGGATTTATTATGCAAAGCTCTTTTGAGACAAGTAGGTAACTTTTGGAGCAAGAGGCACTTATAAGGCAAAGCCCGTAAAAGCTAAAAAGGGGGTATCTATGAGACAGGATATTCGCAAAAGGTTAATTGAAGCGGCAAGGGCAGGGGAAGTCATTTTCTATCAGGAACTTGGTATTGGGCGAGGTCGAGTGTTAGGGCAAATTTTAGGAGAGATTTCAGAATATGAGCATGACCAAGGTCGACCACTACTTTCGGCAGTGGCAGTTAGCAAGGTTAAGGGAATGCCCAACCGTGGGTTTTGGGGGTTGCCAAGTGTTCCTCCTGGTTTGGCGGAAAGGCAGTGTCCTGTCTTCTGGGCTCGTGAATTGGTAAGAGTTCTGGATTGGTGGCAAAAGCATCCATTGCAGGAATAATTACTATCAAGTTTACATAAATTCCGCCCTTCCCACCTAGAGGGGAAGGGGAAGTAGTTTTAAGAGGGGGCTTCGCCCCCTCTTTTTTATTCCTCCCCCTCGCCTTCCAGGAGAGGGGGACTAAGGGGGTGAGGTGCAGAAAGTTGAGGTGTCACTAAGGTACTGAACGAGTACAGTTAGTTGACAGGGCGGTTTAAGCTGACTAAAATGTGATGACCCAAAAAGGAGTTACCGACAAGGTTATAGAAGGAGGATGATGCTATGTGGCTAACGTAATACCCGCTAGCAATGAGAGCTTTGAGAGTTTGCTCCGACGGTTTAACAAAAAGGTGCAACAGGAAGGTATTTTAGCTGAGGTGCGCCGTCGAGAGCATTACGAGAAGCCTAGCATTAAGCGCAAGCAAAAGGAAGCCGCCAAGAGGCATAAGAGTGCTAGACGGCCGAGAAGATAGTAGATATTATGGAACAGGAAAAGCCCAGATTAAAACAAAAGCTAACGGATGACCTTAAGCAGGCGCTGAGAGACGGAGATAAGGTGAGGCGCTCGGTCATTCGATTGGTAATAGCCGCCATGAGGAATGCTGAAATCGCTCGCCAGGCTACTTTGGAAGATGCCGATATCCTGGGCGTTATCGCCAAGGAGATTAGGCAGCGCAAGGAGAGCATTGAAGCCTTTAAGCTGGGAAAACGCCAGGACCTGGTGGCTCAAGAAGAGGCGGAGCTAGCTATTCTTGAGGAGTATCTCCCTCGGCAGATGACCCGGGAGGAGATTATAGCTGAAGCCCGCCGGGTTATTACGGAGGTTGGGGCGCAGGGACTCGGCGATAAAGGAAAGGTTATGCCCAAGCTCATCGCTCAGCTCAAAGGTAAAGCCGACGGGCGAGAGATAAATGCCGTGGTAACTGAGTTACTCACCTAACGCTGAGCCAGAGCCCTATTCAGCTCAAGTTCAAGTTTTTCCGGTTTGGTGCCCAAGTCTAATACTTCCCAAGGTAACCTTTGGTCGGTATCCCACCTTTGATGAACATAGAAATCAATATCTAGATGGCATTTCTCCATTGTTCTGCGCCAGCCAGATAGCGAGACCTCTTCCATATTAGCCAATGCCTCGGCTAATTTCGCGTCTCCTCGGGCTAACACCCCCTGAACCTGGCTCCAAGCCGGGCTTTCCCATTTCAGCCTAATTCCCTTTGGCATTAGGCCGTTTTTGAGTAAGGACAAACGGCGGTTCAGGATAGAGGGTCGGGTCATAGGTAGCCACTGGAAGGGTGTGCCCGCCTTGGGCACAAAAGTAGAAATGGTGAGGGCAATACGGCAGCCAGTTTGCTGCCTATCAAGGATGCCCTTACACTTTAACGTCAGCCTTATAATCTCCTCTATATCCTCCTCAGTCTCCGAGGGCAAGCCAATCATAAAATAGAGCTTGAGCAGTCTTATTCCTTGCTCAGCCACCTTATCCATTGATTCCAGAATATCGCCCTCAGAGATGCCCTTTTTTATCATTTGGCGCAGGCGCTCAGAGCCAGTCTCAGGGGCAAGGGCAATGGTTCTAGCTCCCCCTTTAGCCAGTTCTCTCAATACTATACTGGACAAGGGTCTCATTCGCAGTGAACTGATGGAGAGCTCAGCCCCCATTTGACCCAGCCTGAGCAGCAGCTCCTCTATCTGGGGATGGTCTGAGACGGCAGCTCCGACCAGACCCAGGCGCTTTCTGTATTTGAGTCCTTGCTCAGCCTGGGCTATTAGATTGCCTACAGAGCGATAGCGCATGGGACGAAAGGCTTTATTGACGAGACAGAAGCGACAACCCCAGTCGCAACCCCGCTCCACCTCAATGAGATAAAGGTCACCCAGCTCGGTGTCCGGGGTGAGCACAATAGAGGTGACGGCAAAGTCATCCAGGTTTTTTGCCCACTGCCGAACCACAGGCTTTCCCGAATAGTATTGTGGCACATAAATGCCAGGCAGAGAGGCTAGCGCCTTGAGCAGGTCATTCCGCCTGCCAGAGATGCCCTCAGCTATGATAGGCAGCATAGCCGAGATTATTGGCTCAGCCTCACCAATACACAGGCAATCAAAGAAAGGGGACAAGGGCAAGGGATTAGCTATGATGCAGGGACCACCGGCTATAACCAGGGGATACCTCTCATCACGGTCAGCAGCATATAGAGGTATGCCACTGGCTTTAAGAATCTGGACTACATTAAAGTAGTCAAGCTCGTAGGAAATGGAAAAGGCAAGGACAGCAAAGTCGGAAAGCGGGCGCTGAGACTCCAAGCCCAGGCTAGGTAATCGGTTATCCCTGTTTTCCCTTTCCCAGAAGGCTCGCTCACCAACAACCTCACTATAGCTATTGAGCAGGCTATAAAGGGCGTGAAGCCCCAGGTTGGACATGCCTACGTAGTAAGAGTTTGGGTAAACCAAGGCAATAGGAATTCTGCCCCCCCAGTCTTTAATGATAGTGCCCTGTTCTCTGGAGAGCCGCCGCCTCGCTTTCTTGATTTCGTCCCAAGCCATAATACTGGTTTCATTATATAGGCTCTGGGGTAAAATTGCGATTTTGGGTAAGTGTGTTACAATATAACGAAGAGGAAGATGACAATGGATATAACTGGAGCTTTGGCCTTGAATAAGAGTGATTACATGAGATTCCGGTCTAACCTTTTGCAGAATGATTGTGCTACCATTCTCGCACTTGAGAAAAAATACATGCGGTTCCTAACCAAAGCCGTTATGCGCGCAGCTCCTAGCATCGAGGCTGATTTTAGTGGATCTACGCATCTTGTTCCATTTTGGGCCAACTACCCGCCTAAGCAACGTGGCCGGCAGCCCAAAGGTACATCCACTCCATGGAGCGAATATGGTGATAAGTGCATAACCCCCAATTTGGTCAAATCAATCGTGTACTACGACAAAAGTGTCAGATTTCCAGGAATACCTTTTGGAGGCGATACGCGTTTCGCAACCAATGATGCTTTCGTTCACTTCGATGTCAAGCTTACCGGCCCCAACGACAATCCCAACGAAATTGTTGCCAGTCCCAATCAAGTCTCTGGCGATGGCATTGATTGGAATGAAAGCGGAATAGTTAACTCGGTTGTGACAGTTCAGGGTCCTAGAGCCACAATGACATTTCAACCTGAACTTCCGCCTTTCTATGTAGAAGGTACCAAGATAATCGTTTGTCTTACATATTTCCTAAAAGCTGTGTATATCGTAAAAGACTTTGGTATACAACCGCTTAACTATATGGAACTGGTTTGCACACCTAATGGTTTACTAATGTTCGATGGACCGAAGTATGCTAATAGACAAGGGCTACTAATCCCCGGCAAGGATGTGAAGACCTTTGCTCATAAGCGTACCCGGATTCGTCTTGCCCCCCTTGCTCGTTTGGCAGATTGGCGTTGTGTCAAAATTCTGCGAGATGGTGGCGGGTGGAAGATACAGAAGCGATATGACGCATCACTAGGGAAATCACTATTTAGATAAAATTACTTTGCCTAGCAGCTTTAGTTGAATATTCTTCGCAGTATGTTTGTCGAAGGTCCCCCTTTGCATTGGAAGTTGCTGGGCTCTCAGCCTCTCTACTTCTCTTTTGCATGCTGCTTTTGCCAATTCTACGTACTTCTCTGATAACTCTATACCAATGAAATTGCGGTTCTCCCGCAGCGCAGCAATGGCTGTAGTCCCGCTTCCCATGAAAGGGTCTAGAACCGTTTCACCCTCACCGGTCAGTAATCTAATCAGTCGTCTTGGAAGCTCCAACGGAAACATTGCTTCATGAGTATCGTTAGCTCTAACTGAAGGAAAGAACCAAACACCTCTCGACCCCCAATTTCGCCATTCCTCCCGACTCAGTCTACCTCTATCAATTACGCTTACTCCCAATTTCCAGAAGATATAGATATACTCGAATTCATCTACGGACCGGTAAGAGAGCGTGTGCCACTTGGAGTTTTGCCAAGCTGGATCCTTCACCCAAATTCTTCTGTCATACAAGTACAGACCCGCATCCATCCCTGCCTGTTCTATAATACCCCCTACCAATTGCACTCTGGTTTGTCTATTGTATTTCCCTCCCCTTACATTATTTCCGTGTAATCTTCTATCCACCGTTTGCTCGCTACACCCTAAGACCTTAGCCAATTGGTATCTGTTATAATCAGGATGCTCTTTGATAGCTGCGAGTACCTTTTCACGTGTAATGTCAGGCATCTGCCTCCTAACATTCACCGCTTGTATTTTAGGCATTGCCTCATCACGAAAACAGAGTATGTCTGCGATATTTATTGCAATGAAGCCGCCTGGCTTAACAATCGGGAAGTGCAGAGCTATCACTTCCTTTAGGAGACTACGCCACTCTTGGAAACTCATCCCTTTTTCGTAGTCCTTACCGACATGATACGGTGGCGACCATATACTAAGCGCAATAGAGTCCCTTTCTACCTCCTTCAGCAGAACCCTGGCATCACCATGATGAATTTGATTCAGAGCTAACGCCATTTCTTAAGTGCTCCCGTTTTCATAATTATACACGCTTCCGTGTATTTGTCAATACTTTCCTTAGCACTTAGTATACCCGCAAGAGGGGCAGTTGTAGCACCCCTCCTGGTATCGGAGCAGGTTGCCACAGTCAGGGCACTGCCCGGCTAAGTTCTTGGCTAAGCCGTAGTCCTCCGTCTTGGGCTCGGCGGTTTCGCCGCCAACGTGCTTTTCCAGAACGCTGGCAATGGCATCAGCGCAGGAGAGTATGGACTTGCCCTCCTCCCAGGCAATAGACGGGCAGCGGATACCGCGTAGCTGCTTTACCACTGCGGCAACATCTACACCAGCTCTTAGTGCCAAGGAGATAAGCCGGCAGGTGGCTTCAAGCTGGGCCGAGGCACAACCTCCAGCCTTGCCCAGATTGGAGAAGACCTCGCATATGCCTTGCTCATCGGAGTTCACCGTTACATAGAGGGCGCCACAGCCGGTGTTGACTCTTTCGGTGACGCCGGTGGTTATCTTTGCCCTCTTCCTGGGGGTAAGCCCGACACCCTCAACCTTCTCCTCCCTGCCCGTGGTCAATACCTGGGCTTCACGGCTCCTATCCCGGTAGATAGTTATTCCCTTTAGCCCCTCCTCATAAGCCATCATATAGACCTTGGCTATGTCTTCCCTGGTAGCCTCGTGAGGGAAATTGACTGTTTTGGAAACGGCGTTGTCCGTTGACCGCTGAAAGGCTACCTGCATCCTGACATGCCACTCCGGGCTTATTTCGTGGGCGGTAACAAATAACCGTTTGATTCTATCCGGGACCCCATCTATATCGTGGAGCCTGACTCCAGCGGCTAGCTGCTGCATAAGCTCCACAGAGTAGAAGTCCTCCCTCTTGGTTACTTCCTCAAAATAGGGGTTTACCTCAACTAGCTGAGCACCATCCAGGATATTTCTGGTATAGCTCAGGGCAAAGAGGGGCTCAATGCCACTGGAGCAACCAGCGATTATGCTCAGGGTGCCGGTGGGAGCAATGGTGGTGCAGGAGGCATTCCTCACCTTCAGACCCCGGGGCACATCGTAGATGCTACCACTAAAGGCGGGAAAGACGCCCCGTTCCTTAGCTAACTCCGCCGACGCTTTACGTGCCTCATCGTGGATAAAGTGCATAATCTCGGAGGCAACCTTGAGCGCCTCCTCTGAATCATAAGGGATGCCGAGCTCAATTAACATGTCGGCAAACCCCATCACCCCAAGCCCTATTTTTCTCGAATTCTTGGTCATCTTCTCTATCTGGGGTAGGGGGAATTTATTAACGCCAATAACATTATCTAAAAACCTGACCGCAATTTTCACCGTCTCAGCCAGCCTGGGATAATCAATCTCAGTAGTCCCATTGGTGGTTCGTAGCATCCTAGCTAGATTTATAGAACCCAGGTTGCACGACTCATAGGGGAGTAGCGGCTGCTCACCACAAGGGTTGGTAGATTCAATCCTGCCCAACTGGGGGGTGGGGTTATCTTTATTTATCTGGTCAATAAAGACAATGCCCGGGTCGCCCGTTTTCCACGCCATATCCACTATCTTATCGAACACCTCTCTGGCGTTGAGCTTAGTTGCCACCTTTTTGGTGCGTGGATTTACCAGATTGTAGTCACTGCCAGCCTTGACTGCCTCCATAAACTCAGCGGTTACGGCTACCGAGAGATTGAAGTTGGTAAAAGTAGTCGGGTCACCCTTGGCAGTGATGAACTCCATAATATCGGGGTGGTCAACATTAAGGATAGCCATGTTTGCCCCCCGCCTCGTCCCCCCCTGCTTGGTGACATCGGTGGTAGTGTCAAACACCTGCATAAAGGAAACCGGACCACTAGCCACACCGGAGGTGGACTTGACAAAGTCACCCTTGGGTCTTAACCGGCTGAAGGAAAATCCAGTCCCACCACCGCTCTTATGGATAAGGGCGGTATACTTTACTGCATCAAAGATAGACTCCATGGAGTCGTCAACGGGAATGACAAAGCAAGCTGATAGCTGACCCAGCTCCCGCCCGGCATTCATCAAGGTAGGGGAGTTAGGCAGGAACTCCAAATTAGCCATCAACTGGTAAAACGCCTCCTCCCTTGCCTTGACATCCGCCTTGGGGTCGTAAATAAGCTCGGCGGAGGCAATAGCTTGCGCCACACGGCGGAACATCTTCTCCGCGGTCTCAATGACCTCCCCTTGCTTATCTTTCTTCAAGTACCTTCTTTCCAGAACCTGACGGGCATTTTCGGTGAGATTAATGCCAGATGAGGGCTGAACCTTGGGCTTGACTATAGCGGTTGATTCCATCTCGGGCTTGACCTCCTCTCGCTTGGCTGGCTGTTCAGCCGTCAGTATCTCTTTGACCATGGCTTGGATTTCGGCATCGGTGGGCAGGCGCTTTGGTCGCCGAGGCGTGGACACCAGGTGCTCCATCCCCGGTAACGGCTGTGGTAAGGGCTGCGGCTGCTCCAGCCGTTCAATTACCTGGCTGGTGAGTTGCTCTATTAGTTGTCTATCAGGTATGCCCATGGACTCAGCAGCGGCAAAGATAGCCCGGGCAATCTGGGTGCGGTCGACTAGTGGCTTGTTCTCTGATTGATTAGCTGGGTTCATGTCCGACTCCTTATCCTAACTCTCCCCCTCCCCCTTGCCCTACCACCCCTAATTACTCCCAGTTCTTCGGTCGGCAGCAAAGGCAGTTGACTAGAAGGTGTCTCAGCTCCGGCACTGAGCAGGGTATCTACTTCCCGTTTTAGGGTGGTGATGTCGGCAAATTCCCGGTAGACGCTGGCAAAACGGATATAAGCAATGTGGTCTAGGCTCTTCAGCCGTTCCATTACCATATCGCCAATAAAGGCACTAGGTATCTCTGCCCTGCCCAGCCGGTAAAGGTCGGCTTCTATATCATCAACCAACTTATCCACCGTGCCGGTAGGCAGTGGTCGTTTTTCACACGCCTTGCGAATGCCGGTCAGCAGCTTGTTCCTGTCGAATTCCTCACGCCTGCGGTCTTTCTTAATCACGAAGAGGTTAGCCGGGTGCAATCGTTCGTAGGTAGTGAAACGAGAGCCGCAGTTAAGGCACTGACGCCGCCGGCGTATCCCCTGGCTCACGTCACGCGAATCTATAACCTTACAATCTGGATGACCACAATAGGGACAATTCATAACAAATACTACATTATATTGTGTAATGAAAGAAGGATACCACAATATATAGTATCTGTCAAGTATTTTGCCTATTTAGTCCAAGACAATCAAAAAGGCTGGAGGACAATAAAATACCTCCAGCCTTCAGCTGGTCGCCAGTTTAGCACCCACCTAAGGACTTTACCCTTAGGGAACGCCGGGTGGAGTGTGAATAAGTTTAGTTGACTGAGTTATTGCCTGGCGCCGATGGCTAAATAGCGGACGACGCAGGAAAGCAGGAACGTCCAGCTCCTCCTCGCTCTTCAAGCCCCTGAGCAGTTGGGTAAACTCATCTTCTCGGCTAACCCCTGCCATTCCTAACTTGGAAGCGAAGCCGGTGGCAATTAGGGTGATCCTTATCTCCTCCTTCATACTCGGGTCTTGAACTACGCCAAAGATGATGTTAGCCGCAGGGTCCACAGCCTGCTTTATGACAGCAGCCGCTTCATTGACCTCAAACAGGGTGAGGCCGGGGCCGCCGGCAACATTGAATAACACCCCCTTTGCCCCATCAATAGAAACATCCAGCAGCGGACTAGCTAGGGCTTCCTTAGCCGCGTCCACAGCCCGGTTCTTACTTGAACCAACGCCTATAGACATCCAGGCTGGACCAGCATCCTTCATCACTGCCTTAACATCGGCAAAGTCAAGATTAATCAGCCCAGGGACAGTGATAACCTCAG
>Ga0315296_10001595_pt1 | contig 19721 bp, 30 predicted proteins | sample YL17G14_18_MG_FD_203921 | JGI IMG/M metagenome (GOLD analysis project Ga0315296, IMG submission 203921) | Sediment microbial communities from Yellowstone Lake, YNP, Wyoming, USA - YL17G14_18 | ecosystem: Environmental > Aquatic > Freshwater > Lake > Sediment | place: USA: Wyoming | collected...
TTTATAGAATATGCTTCAGAAGATGCGGTTAATGTTGATGGATTCGAGCATTTTCTCGCAAGATATGACGGACAATCAGACACCACTGAAAGCGGATTCGTGGTAATGAGAACTAACTAAGAGGATTGAACATGACAACATTAACAAAAGAAGAGATAATTAAAAGAACCGATGAAGATGAACTCTATGCACTATTCCATACCTTTATATGGAGACTAAACGAAAAAGTAAGTCTCAGCGAACAATGGGTAATTCTCGATAAAGAGATTGGCGAACTAATCAAGGAAATGAAAAGGGATTATAAATGAACGATCCATTAAACCCTGTAGAATTCGAACAATGGCTTCAGAACTTCAGAATAATGTTTATTGAACTCTATCAACAAGCCTTAAAATCTGGCGCATTAGAACCACAACAAGACCATGATTACACCTTAGCCAAATGCATCTTAATAATTTCAGCTCACAAATTCGAACCCACAAACAAACACGGAAAAGAAATGCTAAACAACTTGGAGAAATTTATCTAAAAACGACGTAGGGATAAGCACATGGGATTTTTCAAACACCCTCTTTTCTCCTCTTTTTTCGGACAATCGAAGTTAAACTTAACGTTCACTGTGAACATTTAAACATTAATCCCTCATAATTTTAGACAAATAAGCAATACCGTTAAGCAAAATATAAACAAGTCTTCAGATTCTTATTCATAGTATTTATATACCTCTTATTCCTTATCATAGTACTGTGATTCAAAATGAGAAATGAAACAATAAAGAAAACTTTAACAAAATTAGGCAAAAACCTAAACATTGTTAAGTTTTACTACAACGCCAAATCTTTTGAGTTTTGGCAATACAGCAATAGGAGAAGCAAAAAATGTTAAGCAAAAAATACTACAAGATCCTAGCGGAACTAATCGGAAAAGCTGAAGACCTAGAAGATTTTCAGAAAAACTTAATCGAATTTTTGGCACAGGACAACTCAAGATTCGACAGAACAAGATTCATAAACGCAATAGAAAACACATGCTCAACACACAAATATCTTAAAAAAGAGCTTGAACGGATCGTGGAATAAATGAGCAACAATCTAAGAGACGCAATTTTACAACAGCTAAAAGACATAGAGAACGATCTTGACAACACTATAACAGACTTAAAAGAATTCGAAAAGAGAAATAGCGAATTCATAACTAAGAAATTAGTGTTTCAGCATATCTTAAAACTGTTCAACCGTGCACAAACAGAACTCAAAACCTTCGTACTAGATGAAATATTTCCAGAACCATTCACATTCAAAAAGGAGACGGAAAAATGACAAAACCACAACCAAACATTAAATGTACTAATTGCGGCTACTCATGGAACACAAAAAGCAAATTGATCCTTGTAAGCTGTCCCTCATGCAAACACAACATTAAGAACACGACAATTAAAAGGGATGTGGAATAAATGAGAATAGCCTATAAACACCCAATAAGAAAAAGAATCATCCAATACGAAACAAGAGAAAAACTCTACAAATGGATCAATGACGGAAAAGAGTATTACCTTATCGGATCGTGTGCAATACCCATAAAAGACGTTAAAGAAATAGACAAAACAACATTAAAAGCCATAAAGCAAATTGAAAAACAAATAGCGAAACAAGAGGCAAAAATCCAAAAACTATTAGATGATAATTACCATACATTTAAGGGGGTGAAATAAATGCCAAAATATATCATAAAGGGATGGGTTGAAGTAGAAGTCTATGCAGAACTAGAAGCAAAAAATCTAAACGAAGCCAAAAAAATATGGAAAAACACACACGGAAATGGCATACCAGACGAATTCGATTATGAAGAAGGCAATTGGTGTTCCAGTGTACAATTAGAATCAATAACACCAAAAACGAAAACCTCTTAATTTCCTCTTTTTTTAGTTCAACTTTTTTAGGCCTAGAAAAAGTTTAACTTTTCGTTTAAACGTACACATCAGTTTTAATGAAGATTTAAGTTTTGATCTTCAGCACCCTATAAAAAACACCATGTTTTTGAGCAACTTCGAACAGCGAAGCGTCTAAATCCATGAAGCATGGATGTTGTCATTATATAGGGTGCGAGTGAACGCTGTGCATTGAACGCTAGGTTACTAACACTTCGTAAGCATTCGCTACATGTTCTTTATCCATGCTACATGGCGAAGGCATGACGAAAGCAGATACACAATTATGTTGATGTATGTACACTTATATACATATATGTGTAAAGTAAAGCATTGATGTATGTAAAGTAGCCCTCTCCCCAATATCCTAAAACCGAAAAGGATACAGATAAACAAAACTTTATCGAATAAAATGTATGAAGGATCACAGGATAAACAACCATGATAGAACGAAGTACAACCGAATAGACGGAAAAAGAAAAAGAAGCTAGGAGCTACAGGCTTTAACCCCCTATGGTCTAAAAATTCCCCGAAAAGCATTCGATATATACCCCAATTATCATAGTCCTAGTACAAGGTTTAGTTATGTGTTAGGCGAATATTGTGCTGTTAAACGATGTCCCCATTTTCCTTTAGCTTTCCATTTTCATATTCTGCAAGGACTTTAAGATAAAGACCGCATTGATCGTGTAAAAATTTATATTTGCCCCAACTCCGTCTGCAAAACTCGCTATACATGCAATGTAGCAAACCGATAAAACGCTCGCGTCCTTGATAACCATGTTCCTCAAAAATTTGCACGTAAACACGATGGAATACCATTCCCAATTTGTACTCAAACAAAGACTTTTGATTGCTGAGTAACAACTTTGAGAGCGCATAGTTAATAACACCATCCCATTTTCCTTCTGGAACGCAATTTTCAACTAATATGTTTTCTAAGATTTCAGCATATTCAGTAGCGTCTATTACTTCAATTACTTCTAGTACATCCTTGTTCGCAGTATCTATTAATGGAAACCTATATTTTTTCTCAATATATGGCATTTAATCACCTCCCCAACACCTTCTTAATCTTCTGAGCCTCGATGACTCCAATCACGACGCCCACAGCAACGCCCACGCAAACTCCGCTTAACCACAAACACGTTTCGCTCAAAACTGGAATGCCGAACTTGTCGATTAAGGATAAGAAGATGTCAACGGTGAACCACACGAAGAAAAGAAGGAACCAGTAGCGGTCGTCCATTCTCATTCACCTAATATGTAATGGACGCAATGAGTCCGCTTGTCTTTACAGGGACGTTTGAACAAACAGTTTCCGTCTTCATTTCTATAACTACATGCCCCAATATATCCACAGTTGCCACCTGCTCGGCGTTCAACTGGTTGCTCCTTCATCTCGATAGGGATAGCCCTACTCGGTAGAACCGCCCCTTCTAACTCAACCACTTCAGCCCCGCCAAGACGGGCGCTTGCGATTTTGCAATACTCTCTACTTATCTCAATCCCCAGCCACTTGCGATTCAACGCTTGAGCCACGATACACGTAGTCCCGCTGCCGACGAAGGGATCAAGAACCACGTCGCCTTCACGGCTGCCCAATGTAACCAAATATGACATGAGTTTCAACGGTTTGACCGTAGGATGGAAATTGCCTTTCGGTTTTGTTGTTTTTTCACCTTTGCCTTTTCGATAATCGTTTTCGCTCCATTTGTTTTGGTCGGTAGTAAATTCTGGTTTAAGATTTTCACATCCCTTATTTCGCTCACTTTTGCTTGCTTTTGGACAAATCAGAAACGGAAACGTCTTCTTAACATCTTCTGGAAGATTCTCAACGGTCTTTAGAAACCACTTGTCCAAGTCGAAGTAACGACTGAAACTGCCAGAATCATCATATTGATTATCTGGAGAAGAAATTCCCTCTAACATCCCAGTAACTTTCTCACTCTGGTATCCTTCATGCTCCTTTTTTGATTTGGCGGAAGTTCTTATTTTTCCATCATTCAACACGTCGTCGCTTACGAGCAAGTTGGCTGGAAAACGACCTTTTGAATCTGGTGAAGCCACCTTCAAATTCTCTGATTTAAAACCAGAGGATTTATCTGTGAAAACTTCACTCTCTCCTTCACTTCTACTTTTCCTTTTAGTTAATTTAAGAGGTTCTCCGTGTGGTATTCTACAACCATCCAGCCACGTTACTCCTTTCCCATTCTTCAACGCTTGCTCAACATAAGTTTTCTCGCTTAACGGTTTCATGCAGACAATAATGATTTCGACTGCGGGTTTAGGCTGGAAACCGCCGTAACTACCGTCAAGAGATTTGGCTTCACTTGATGTTGATATAGTTAAATCGGGAATGCCACCTTTGTAAGTTCCATATTGTTCATCTCCGACTCCTTCTCCGAACGCCCTTCCGTTATGTCTTGCAGATTTTCCAATTACTTCTCTAAATTCCTTCCACGCCTCTTGAAACTCTTCTTTAGTAGGGTTTCTACCAAGTTTCTTTATTAACTGTTTCTTACATTCTTGTTTGTCTACAGCTAAACTAATGTTCATAGCTTTCGGAAATCCGCTTGCGTAAGCCCAGTAAATACTTGTGAATCCAGTTTCAAATCCTGCTTGGTCTAGGCGGACTATCATTTGGCTGAGAACATCTTGTCGCGGAGCAGACATTACAAACATGAATGCCCCAGACTTTAAAATTCGTAAACATTCTCGCCAAGTTTCAACGCTGGGAACCGCCTTATCCCAATCTTTACCCATGAAGGAGTAACCGTAGGGAGGATCAGTTACTATGCAGTCTATACTTTCGGCTGGAAAAGTCTTCATTACTGCAACACAGTCGCCACAAAGAAGTTTGTTAATCGGCAGTTCCATAGTTAACACTCCTATTCATAATCATAACAGAAGAAATCGAAAATATATATAGTTCACACACAATAGAGTCCATCAGTATCAACCTCAATAATCTGCTTCCCTTCCTTCTTCAATTTCCCCATCAACTCCTGAATGTGGAACCGCCCCAAAGCACAAGTCAACAAACTTACTAACACATTACCATAAAGTGCATAGGGTGTTCCGTTGTAACCATAAGCCGCGTTCTGAATCGTCTTTAACGCCCATTGACGGCTCATTAACTTTTCATCTTTAGTCTTGTTATACTCCGCCTTGAGTCTCACCCGTTCCTCAGCAATCCACTTGAAACGAGTCCGAGTAACAGAATCTTTGCTGGTGTCAACGCGACAAACGAACTGGAGTGCTTGAGATTCTTGCCCCTTCACAATTTTGGGCTTATCTGGAACCTCGATAATGTCGTAGCCAATGAAGTGTGTATATATATACAAACCTGTATATGGTTTAGTTTCTACAAGCGACACGGTTTCGGGACTCAAATTATAGTCAACCATTATAGTAGGATAGAACCCCTCAAAATCAACGATTTCCACCTTCCAAAACAACCCAGTTTTATAACACTTCACGAAACCGCCTTGATACCATTTACCGCTGCGAGCGAAGATTTGTGGAAATCGCTCATTGTTGTAACCATCGCTAACAATTCCCAATTTAGAATATTCTTGCCCAAGAAACCAGTTTGAGATATGTGAAGGCGAACGTTCGACCATTAAGTTCAGTGGCACCTTCAAATAATCGCACAGGGCGTAAATGTTCTGCGAATAAAGCTTCGCCAGCCCATAGCAACAGCGCGCGTCGTCCAAGTTGACTTCCGCAAGCCTTTCTTCGGGAATGCTGGCATGGTTCACGTCTTCTATCGGTGCAAACCCGAAGTGAGCAGCGACTTCCACTTGACCGCGACCTTTAAGATCGTAAAGAGTCTGGTCGAACAGGACTTCAGTGAGCACGTCAAAATGCACGCGCCCGCGGATACGCACGAGTTGAATTTCACGTTCTTTGCCCCTTCGTTCATACCGACGTTCGATAACGTAGGGAATACTGCCGTCTCTTCCAAGGCGACACACTATGCGAAGAGCGTTACAACGAGTCAAAAGCAAACGCAAATCGTAATCGCCATCGTTGTAGCCACATAAGACATCTGGATCGAAACTCTGTACGAACTTGATAAACTGCTGAATCACCCACACTTCGTCGTGAGCGTCGTCCACGCTCCAGCAGATGCCGAACTCGTCATCACTACCGACCATCAGCACCGCGTCGCCAGCAATCACTTTGAGTGATACTATATCAGGAGAGTGATAGTTTTGCGACCACACGCTGATTGAACGGATAGTGTCCCGCCGCCAGTCTGGTGCTATCTTACTGAAGGTGAAGCTTTCCACATCCCACGAGAGAACCGAAGGTTCAGCCGAGGGCTGGTCGAAGCCGAAGTCAGATGTCAGCACGTCAACGAAGCGTTTATGCGATTCCATCGCCCCGAAAAGACGATAACGGTCGAGCGAAGCAAGCGTCGGAAAGTCCACACGATAAAGCATCTGCTCCACATTCGGCTTACTCAGCAGGCGCCGCCGCACAAGCTCCGCGTCCCCTTGCTCCACGGCGCTGTAGTAATGAGGCTGGCACGGAGGTCTGACCGTCTTGTGTTCACCACCCACGAACCACAGGTCAAGCAACGTGCCCTCACAAGAATCATCAAACGGTTCCACAGAAAGAAGCACTACTGTCCACCACCCTTTTGATTCAATTTTCTGATTCTTCGATACATAGTTTGAAAAAATAGTTTATCTTGATTTTTCCATTTTTGATGTGTACATAAGCAATCTAGTAAAATTTCAGTTTGCTCTGTTTTTACAAACATAAATGAAAGAATTTTGGGTAGATAACATTTCATCATTTCGTAGTTCCAACACCAAACATATACCGCACGTCGAGGTGGAATTCTTGATGGACAAGAATAAGAACCGCCATACAAATCACAAAGAGACTTTATTGTAAAATAATTAGTTAAAGAAATCTGCACCGTAGGCTGATAATACCTATCTATTCCATACGTTATCGTCACACAACCATCCCCATCAACTAACCCAGCTAAATACGCCGCTTCTTCAGAACTAAGAGATTTAAGCCCCGTTGCCTCGCTTCGAACATAATGAATATTAAGTTTGTGCAAACCACCACTTCCAATATTTCTTGCAATTCGCTTTTCGACATTCCTCATTGGCGAAGGTCTTGCACCATTCATTCGTGCAACTGTCGCATGGACAATTAGACACTCGGAACATCTCCGACTTTATATTTTAACTCAAGATGTATCGTACATTCACCCGTACTCCAATCTTCTACACTCCAAATCTGCACGTCGGCAACCACATCTTCATAGTTCTTTAAAAACTCCACGAACATCTTTTTGCTTGGATACCAATGTTTGCCACAGCGACAACGAACGAGATTACGAGAATCGTACTTCTCTTTCGAAACAATTCCGCCTACTTCAACATTCATTTCTTCTCCCACCAGCCCCGAAGCTTCCAACTCCAGTAGTCTTCGCAAAGAAAAAGACAGATGCCGTCAACGCGACAGTTTTTCTCCGAACTGTTGCAAGGCATTTCTTTAATGTTCTTAGACAAATTGTTTCACCATCCACATTATGAAAAGCCACAGTGGAAGCCCGTAAATTGCAGCGATAAGCGCCAAACCGCACACGGCGTAAGCATCGCCTTCCAGACCACGTTCGGGATAGCCACGGCGCCAGCGACGCCAAAGTTGCTTTAGTTTACTTAGAAGCATGACGCCACCACCTTCTATACTTGCCACATTGCAACAACTTGCTTTCGTGAGACACGGCGATGCGGCACAATTCGTTGCCACAAGATAAACAAGGATTTACCCCGTTGGGTGCACGCCGCCTTGCAGTACGAAGCCAAGGCAGTACATCCTTTTCCCAAGGCATATCGCAACTTTTACGATAATTATGGTATTTCCCATAGTGCACAGAACTTATAGGTAGGGTAGAATAATTTAAAATATTATTACTGCTTAAGGACTGTTGTAATACCCCATCCCCTAAGTTCTCTGCACTATGTTGACTTAAAGGAGATAAGGCAATTCTGATGCACTTGCGTATGTAGTCGCTGAGAACGTAATTGCCAATTTCGGTTTCTTGGACAACACTAATAATTACAAGTTCTGTTAATGTTCGAGATATTCTGCGATTTCCCCAACTCAATTCTTTCATTAAATCTGTTTTGGTTTTTGGTTCTTTCTGTTTGTATAGATGGAGAATGAGTTCTTTGCGGTTTGGATGTAATGTGTCAAAAGATACTCGTACGAGCGTTTTATATGTGTTGATGTCAAATTTTGTTCTTCTCACAAGAGTGAGCATCCATCCCAATCTTTGTAGTTGTTGAACGAGTCTTGTTCCAAGTTCTTTGCTTTCTTCATATTCGTATTCAATTTCTCCAAGTGCCATTTGGTGCCGTTCCACTGGTGCACGACATTGAACTATTGTTTCTGTAAGATGATCCATTGCGTTGCCGATATTTTCTGGTGGATATTCAAATTTTTCTGGAATGTCAATAGTTGCAATAAATCGTTTTGCTTTCTTGTTTAGATTTTTAACTTTTTCGTCTTTGTCCTGTGCCGCCATTCTTGCATATTTAACGACTGCGAGTCTATTTGGTTCTCGCATTCTTATTTTTAAATATCGTTCGCCGAGAATAACGTTTAATGTTCCATATCGATCTATATATGGGGTGCATCCTGCGATGAATCCCATTCTTACATTTTTCCATTCTTCAGGAATTTTTGCGTAGTCTATGCTTCCAAATGCTTGACTATATCTTCCGTCATATATGGCTCTTAGTTGTCCGAAGATTGCTTTGCGCATATCTTCACCCTGCATAATTTGTGTCGTAAATTCTTTACAAATCAGTGTTTTGTTCTTGAGTTTTGGAAGCAATCCCTCAATAGGCATGTCTTCTCCTTTTTTCTTGTCGAAATATGTTTTTCCAGAAATGAAGGTTTTATCTGTAATGAGATCGATTAATTCAGCCCATTTAGAGTCATATATGCTTGTGAGAAGCACTGTTTTTCCCCACGATGGTGGAGCTATAAGAAATAACCATGCCAAATCTCCTTGAATGTGAGGATCGAATATGTCTGCTAGTATAACATCTATTACTTCGTCGTCTTCTAAATCAAGCATTAATATCTTTCGATATTCTTTTTTTAACTCGTCGAGTGATAATGAAGTCCACGCAAACTTGATGGGACTTTTTCCTCCAGAACCCTTGCAGTCTGGCGGGCAGCCCAGTCGCATGTCCTTCGCCCACTTGCACGTTATCGGATGGTAGTTGGCGTTCATGGCGTGGTCTATGAAATCTTGAGTGAGTTTTTCGTCGTAATCGGCACAATGGGAGATTATTTCGTGAAGTTTCTTTCTGCTTTCTTCTCCGAAGTGGATGAACTGACACATCAGAAACAGACGTTCATTATGGTAAAGATGATGTTCATGTTCGCTTTTCTTACCCAAGTTCGCTACGAGCGAACACTTGAACAGTTGCATGAAGTCCCCGTCTCTTTCGTAGTCAACAATTACGTCTTTCTCGATTTTCTGTTGCTCGCGGTCTGCTTTGATTAATGAAAGACTCAAAAGAAACTCTGGCGAACATTTGAACAACTTTATTTGAGGATAGACTGCTTCCTTAAAGATTGGAAGTTGGCGAGCCTTTAACAATTCACCTATCGACATGTAACCGCAAAATCCTTTCTTGGTGCTAGTGTCGGCTCCATACTCTCTTATCTTGTGTTTCTCAACTAGACTTCTTTGGTCTGCACTTTCGGGAGTTGCTTTTGCAAACAAATCATTTATATCTACATTTGCAGGAAGGTCGCTTATGAAAACGTGAAGATGAATGCCTGTGCCACTTACCTTCGGGAAGATGTAGTCGTTCGAGATTCCCAAGTTGTTCAGCTTTTGTATTGATGGAATCAGCCGTTCTTGTTTGTATTGTTTAAATGGAATTCCGTCGTGGTTGTCAACGTCAATCCAGAGTTCGCATACGTCGCTGTTTTTGTTTGTTAGTCTGTATCTGCCGATGCTTAACCCTCGTAAGTCCTTGCTCCACTTGAGAGACTCATCCGTAACCGCGAAAGTGTCGCTACTGTCGATGAATATGGGCTTTTTGACGCCACAGAGTTTCTCGAACTTTATTAAAAATTCGGTCTGATGCTCCATTTTTCTCCATCCCAACGCCATTTTCCTTTAAGCCATTTCCACTTTCCATCAACGAAGAAGTTGCTTTTGGGAATATTCGGAAAAACACTGTCAAAATATTCATTCTGTTCATAGAGTTCATTTTTTCTCAGAGTTGCATGTATTTGCTCGTGCGTGATTACCGTAACGATGTTTTCTTCCCAGTAGTGCGAATCTAAAATGTGTTTTCCTTCTTTGTGTATATAGAGAGTTTCTAAGTCGTTAGAAACAAGAAAGGCGGCTACGTACGACAACTTAGTTCCCATCCGCCATTGATCAAGCCACGGAAGCGAGCGGACGACGATGTTCGTGAACTTTTTAAGGATTTTTATTGGATTTAACATCATGTCGCCACCAGATACACTATCACAGAAAGCAACGTGGTGATTATGCCCGCTAGAAGTTTCACTATTCTTCCGTTGTGTCTCTGCATCTCCGCAATGACTCCTTTCACATAAGCCACGTCCTTCCCTTGATCTTCCAAGTCTTTGTCGAAACTTTCAAATATTCTTCGAATTTCATTGAGAAGTTCTTCATTTTTCATTTTCAAACAGCTCCAAAATTCTTTCCGTAACGCGTTTACATCTTTTTTCTTTGAGAGTTCGAACTTCTATTAGTGGCAAATGTTCAAGTTCGTAGGTAAACAACGCATTCACATATTTTTGAAACTGTTTTCGTTTGCCGTCAACTTCTAATGGTCTGAACAAGAAAATGTAGTCATAAGGATAGCGAGATGTCCATTCGTTTGCAAGGTTTCTCAACATACTCAGTTCTTTGTAGTAAGGATCTCTAAGGTAATCAGAAGCGTTCGGTAATTTTGCGCAGTAGTAAACTAATTGGTCGAACACAGATCTGTCGGTTATCACATTCTTGTATCTTCGTTGAGCCTCCATTTCTGCGAGAATTTGATGAAGCATTGTCCACAACTGGCATTGGAAGTTAAAGGCTGGATCAAACATTGGATACGGGCAGTTTCTCACGACTTCCTGAATCAACGTGAAATCTTTGAATCCTCTCTTCTTAAGTTCTGAACCGACGTTCCAGAGGGCTGTGGTTTTGCCAGAATTGTGCGTTCCGACTAGGGCGATTTTCATTTCAATCCCTGCATGAATAATCCACTTGGATCTATCCACTCGTTCACGTTTTCTTGGGCGTCTTCGTATCCCTCTTCGTATATTGCATACAATAATTGGACAAGTCGAATCTGTATGTTCGGATGGTCTTCAAAACGTTCCAGCAATTCAACTATTTGAGTCCATAAGAATTCGGAAACCTTTTCTTTCAACGCTTCTTCGCCACTTGTTATGAATTGAATGTTTTTCTTTCGATATGCTGAATCGTCATATTCATCTGTCGTTTTCTTGAATACCACGAGGACAGAGGCATTACTAAAGGGAGCAGATTGTCTAATCCAAATTTCTTCCAAATTCACAGCTTTGCTTTCAGGAATCCATGTAGCATTAAAGATTATCTTGCCTCCGACTTTACACACACGAACTAACTCGAAAAATTGTTTCATACGTGCAAAGTAGTTTAACTTCCACGGGGGATCACTTATTACCGTATCGAACGTATTGTGTGTGAATGGTATATCATTCATGTCGCCTATCTGTGTAGGATGAACATTCGCGTCTATATCGATTCTTACGTTACCAAGTTTTGATTCTCCACAAGGTATATTTAGAACATATCCAACGGCTTTTTGTCTTACAAAATCTTCTACTTCTTTTTCCCAAACCATTGCGGGTTTGAATTTCAATTTCGAGTTTCTAATATAGTAAATCATCTCACTCCATTCCGCCCGTTTTCCGAGGTTCTGGATTAACAGCAAACATAGATTCGCCATTGCGTCTGGAATGTCATCGTTGTGACCGCGGGCGGCTTCAATTCTCCATCCCCAACCCGCGTATTTTTTCTGGAGGAATTTTAGTTCTTCTTTAATTTCAGGCTTGTTAGGAAAGATTACATGAATCGTGTTTATTCTGCGGAAAAGCTCAGTGTACATGTCCATATTGTATTTGGGAGTAATGTTCACAAGATGAATGGGCAAGCCTTCTTTCTCGAATTTCTGCACAGTATCCCATGATTGGTGTTGGTCGATGCCAATGTGGATTATTTTAAAGTTTCTGCATAAGCCACGCACAAAGTTTTCCACGTTGTTGATGTCTACGGGATGTTTATGTGAACCTTTAAATGTGCGGACTAAATCCACGACAACAGTATCCCTCTTAGGTTTATCGCTGTAATGTCCCATTACAACTGCATATTCGGAGCCGACCGTCGCTGGATCCAACACTATTATTCTTGGAGTTTCCTTATCCACAACATTCTCATCAATTTCGACTCCGATTGCACATTCTTCAATTTGTTTCTCTTCTAAAGCGGCTTGCAAGATTGAACTGAACAATCCTTCAAACTGCATCTCGAAGTTTCGGGGATCCGCTTTCAATTCCTTCTGCAATTCAGGATGGTCGTATGGTAATGTTGGATTTGATTCCCAAGTTGAGAATTGAAAAACAACTCGCCACGGTTGCGTTCCTTGTTCATCACATTTCTGTTTCACTTCTTCGGGGTAGCCAGTTTTGAATAGTTCCCAAAAGATTCCGTCCATGCCCGCGGGTGTGCTGATGGTGACGCTTTTGCCGTCGCCTCTAAACACTTTTAGGTTAGGTTGCAATGCATTGTAAACCACGTCGCCCGCAGCGTTGCCCGACCGAGTGAGCATGTGGGCATGTTCATCATAAATGTTTAAGAAGGTTGGAAATCCTAGTCCGCTTCTACTACTGCATGGCTGGCAGCGAACTTTGATTCTGTTTGCAAACTCTATTTCTTCCTTAGTAATATTTACGATGTAGTTTCCTAGATACCAACTTCCCTGAGCAAGAGCCGTCAGATATTGAAATATCACACCTAAAGCTTGCTCGTAACTTGTGGAAACACACATAATGTATATTGGTGAATCGGGAACTAAGCCATATTTCTTATGCACGTCTTTAGTAAGGAGTAACTTGTAAACTTCATAGAGGGCGATTAAGGAAACCAGCAAAGTCTTGCCCCCCTTGCGACCTATGACCAACTGTAATTCTGTGTATTTCTTGTCTTTATCGTAGAAAGTTCTCAAAATTCTCACTTGATTATCAGAAAGGATTATAGGTAGCTGAGGGAGGATTGTTTTAACGAAAGCGATGGGATCATCGTATGCTCGCATCAGCACTTCTGGATCAATGTCGTTCCATGTGGTCATTTTTGGAGACTCCTTTTTTGTGCTAAACTTATATTCAGTCTATGTTGTTTAGAAAGCGATTTTCCAGCATGCGCTTTTGATATTTTCAATCTTGTTTCTTTACTATGGTGTTTACCTAAGAATCCTTTGTGAGCTTCTGACATTTTTCGTCGAGTTTCTTCAGATGGACAATGAGTATATGGTGGTGGTTCTATTTTGTCTAGTTTTTTATGACAAGAACGACATGCTTGAATCATTATATCGGGATAATTACTTCTGCCAAATGGATGACATATTTCTAAATAGAATGGATTTGTTTCAAAATCGAAAACACAACATCCACCTAATTCGAATAACATTCGCATTTTACCAAAACGTCCTTTACCTTGTCGATGAAACAAACGACCTTCTGGATGTATTTTACGATACTGTATTTGATATTCGGCTTTTTTCTTTTTATTCCAAGTAGTCATTTTACATTCATCCATCCCTTTGGGAATATCTTTTTTAGTTCGTCGTAACATTCTCTACACAAAGTCTCTCCTTGCAATGGTGGAATTACATATTTTTCCCAGTCTTCGTTAGAAACTTTAAAAAAGTCGCACCACTGTTTTCCGCATAATTCGCAGTTCACAGGAGTGAGGATGTATGGTATTCTGAATGGCAATTTAGCATAGTCACTATAACATCCACAAGATATGAGTTGTCCACCACAGTTTGGACATCTTTCCATGTCGCAGTTTTCTTTGTGGATTTCTCCCTCTTTCACACCACAATCATGGCAGTTCCACGATTTCCATTTTTTAACCATCTTCTTTCTTCTCCTTCCGTTTCAACATCTTGAACATTTCTTCTGGCGGGTTCACAAGCGGAGCTTTCTTGCTGATATACTGCTGCTTCGTCCATGTAGTTCCAAGACTTGAAAGCATTTGAAGCCAAGTGTGTTTCAAACGATCTATTCTTGTAATCAGCACAGCTTTCTCTCTAGGATCCTTCGTTTGGTCAACGATTTCTTCTAGTTGTTGGATTCTTTGCCAAGTCTGTATGCATTGCCTTAGAAGGTCAACGCCTGCGGGTGTCCGCAAGTGCGGATAGCTTTTGAGATAGTCTTGAATTTTGCTTTCCACGTCTTCGTTGGTACAAGATTGACAGAAAAGCTTAAGTTTTTTTAGAGTTTCTCTTAATTCGTTCATAATCCTCATCCTCCAAACGAACCAATAATTCGATTTGTTTTTCTTGAGCCTTATAACTCAAAGTCTGAAACACGTTTTGAAGTGTGTTCGCCAAAATCACGTAGGGATCGACCAAGTTGCTGAGAAGCATCCATTCAATGAACTCATGCCGTGTTATATGTAGGGCTTTTTCTAGGCTTTCGTCTTCATAAATTGTAATTGTGTTATTTGTCCATTCACCGTTAACTCGCATTTTTTTGCTGTCTGCACGATAAATGGTTGGTCTATTTAACAAAGGAGTCGGATGCCACTCTAGTTTAAGCTCGAAACCTGCACCATACTTGAGTTGAAGACGTTTAAGTTCTTTATTTAGTTCGGCGTCCATTCTTTCCAACCTCCGTTCCAAACCATAAAATACGTGTGTCGATTGCGGACTCCCGCGAAAACGGCTAAGGCACCATATTTAGGAGCGAGAGCAATCAATCCTTTCAAGTCGAAGTTTTCAGGTTTGGTGTTTTGATAACGGCTATATTTACATTGGACAAAAAGGACTTGAGAACTAAAATCTCTATTATTGCGAATTGCGATAATATCTTCAAATCCTTTGCTTCCGAACTTGCGGATGCAATAGAAACCGAATTTGCGAAGTTTATTCATCGTTGCATATTCAAAAGCGCGTCCGATTCGATAGAAACTGACTTCTTTTGGATGTTTCTTGAGCCATTGGTAATATTTTGTGCTTTGCGACAAAATCACGAAAGCTTCAAGTTGTTCCTTCATTGTTAATACCTCTCATAATATCAACAAGACAAAACAGAATTGCCCATCCAAAGAAAGTGAGTGTTATTTCTATCTCTGTATTGATAAGACCAATCCAATATTGAAAGAGTGTATTTCCTAAGGACATGAATATATTGATGAACCATTTCATACTTGCGTGTTTCACTTTTCCGCAACCTCCACGAGAATTTCCATTATCTTTTTGTAGGAGTCATCAACTGTGCATGAGGAATCAATAGTGTAGTCAAAATCTATGGCGTCAAGTTCGACTTCGCTAGGATGCATTGCAGTTTCTTCGTTGAATCCTGCTACTCCACGTTTCTTTCTAACCGAAACTGGAGCATCCAATTTCACAAGGGTGAATCCATTTTCTCGCAGAATCTCGGATTCGTTGATGTATCGCATGTCGTCAACGACTGCCCGCAACGGGGCGTCCGCGTTGATGTGCTTTATGACGTAGTTCACCCATGCGTCCAGATTTATTTCACGGATTCTGGTTCCGAGCATCTGAAGCAGTATGCGGTCTTTAACTTCCATCTCGAAAAGGTCTGCGGCAATTTCCTTCAATTTGCTGGCGAAACTGTACTGTTTAAACTGGAAAGATTTAGCCAGAAAGTCGGCGACGCTGCTTTTTCCAGAACCCATTTTGCCACCGAGAGCAATGCGGAATGCATATCCTTCAAACTGTTTGCGAGTTCTCAAGACTTCTAAAGCAAAATCGAGATCTGTAAATATTTGTCCGAAATACATGAGCCACGGGTGAAAACGATATTTCTTGGAAGTGTAAATGAATACTGGCTTCTCTAACAGTTTCGCAGCGTAGAAAATTTCCATCATAGTGCCATAGCCCATTGGTTCAGGAACAAAAGCGAAAACTGCGTCGGATTCTCTAATCCAAGTAAGATCGCGCTCAACCACTCTTTTCGCGTCTTCTGGACTATGTGGTGTTTGCCACCATTCTTGAGGACTGTCCTCTTGACGCTGAAAAGGATTAATCACTTTTATTCCGAGTTTTTCGAGTTGGATTTGAAGTTTCTTTCCTTCCTCGATAAAGGTGGCTGGATGTGCGAGATACTGAGTTTCGAACTGGAGAAGGCTGATTTGCTCAAGCTTTTCCATTAAACCAACCCCGCATATTTTTTCTTTGAAGCCGCAAGCAACGTGCGTATTGTGCACATGGGAATCATAATTTGAATTTTGCAATCTGGATTCGGACATTTGACGACTAAGTATTCGATGCCTTCATATTCGGTCATGCCTAAGTGGATTTGTGCTTTAACAGGTTCCTCTTCACCTTTTATCATTAAACATTTTTTCAATTTTCAAATTCTCCTAAACTTTTTTGACCAGAATCAAGACGTCTCCGAAGCGATTTCGCAGGTTTGAAAAGGATACGGCTGGCTATCTCCGCAAGACGGTTCTTGTAATATTTATCGTCGATTTGGTCTTGCTCGGAAAACAGCACGACGGGGCAGTAGCCATTAACCGCCTTAACATACTCCAGCGAAGATCCCGCAACGACTCGCAATCCAGCGGAAGCCACCTGCTTCAACAGTTTGCTATATAATGTGCTTGTTTTGTAGTCCGTCTTGCTTGGATAAATGCGGATTTGGAAGGCTCTGACTGGAAACTCTGACAAATCTTGGAACCGTTCAAAAACATTGAACGCGTCTTGCTTGTTGAACACGGCGAGACAGAGAGCGTCACGGAATTTGTCGCAAATTATTGGTAAATGTTTTCCTTTGAGGCTTGAACCATGAATCTTTAAGGTTCCGTCTTTCATGTAGAGAATGTAATTCTTGTCGTCCAATGAAAGCATCGCGGGATACGTTTCGGAAGTTGTCTTCATGTTTGGTCAATTATGGCTATGACTATGATGAGCTATATAAAGAGTCGTGAAATTAATAATAAAAGAAAGAAATTTTAAAATAACATTATTCTCTGGTATAGCAGATTTTTTAAGTCGTTTTTTCCCAAACAACCCTTATTAAGACTTTATTGCTATGACTATGAACACAGAAGGTAAAACTCAAATGAGTATAAAACAAAAAGGAAAAGTTTTGGTTGGAATGCAACGACGCTTAGAGATTTATCGCAAAGGCAAACTAATCGACGTAGACGAGAAACTCATCGACATGGAAGACTTAGTTGTTAATGCGGGCTTAAACGCTTTGTGCGGTCAGGCTTTCGACGTCAGCGGCAGTCGCCCAGCAGTGTTCAACTACGTTGCGATAGGAACAGGCACAGCATCGCCAGCAGCCAGCGACACGGCGCTGGGGGCAGAAGCAATGCGTGTTACGGGCACGTACGCGAAAGACGCCCCAGTGGGTGAATGCAGCATGGACGGAACATTCAACATCACGGCGACATTAGCTTTGACAGAATGTGGACTTTTGAACGCGGCAAGTGCTGGGACGTTGTACTGTAGGGATACATACACAGTCAAAAACGTAGTTTCGGGGGATACGGTAAAAGTTTATTATACGCCGAAGTTCCAAGTACCATAAACTTTCCCTCTTTAACCGCAAGATTTCACTAAAGTTCCGAGAGGTATCATTATGGGATGGAAGTTATCGTCAGACATGGACAGTCTCTCCAAATACAGTCTCTACGTTTTCAGTAGACTGACGGCTCCGCTTTGTCTTTCCGAATTTAAACGTCAGAGTTTGAGGGCTATGGAAGACCATGCTAAAACAGTTTCAAAATACGGCACGCATTCTTCAATCAAGGATAGAATTTATGCAGACTTCTTGTTTCTAATTTTAATTTTCACAGGCGTAGGGTGGGCGTTGGGAGTCGTGCTGACCATGCTTGTTTACAGTTTAACGCATGACTGGAATGCTTGCGGAGGACGCCACTGGATTTTCAACTGCTGGAAAGTGAAACTTTACGGGGCAACCAAACCTCTTGGGAGAAGGTGAGTCCACAAATGTGTGATTGGTTACGTGAACGTTGGGCGATGCGAAAACTAAAGCGAGTTGTAATAATTGAAAAAGACAAGCGACCAGAAGGCTCCATCAACGTAACCAAGTTTTTTATTGATTCGTTTTCTATTCAGCCACCTAAAGTCTTCGAGGACGCCCGTAGTTATTTGAACTGGATTTGCATTGCAATAAAACCTCGTTCTGAACCTAAAGATTATTGGAAGTTTCCAGAAGAAACGTTGAAAGACGGGTTTGGAGATTGTGAAGACGGAGCCATTCTTCTCGCAAATTTATTGTATCATTCGGGTTTTCCGTACTGGAAAATCTTGGTTTCCGTTTACGACACGCCAGCAGGTTTCCATTCCGTCGTCGTTTATGACGGCGAAGTTCTGGATTGGACAAATCCATCAATTAGAGAAGTTCCGCAAGATTGGAAACTTTGGTACCGTTTTAATGCACGAAACGCTTACACTACAAAGGAGCATTGGTTAGAATGGAAAAAGTAAAAAGTGTCTGGAAGAAGTTTAAGGCTTTCATAATTGCGTTTCTGATTATAGTCGCAAGCATAATAGGAGTTATTGTTGTTTTTCCGCCTACTCCGTCGACAGGAGTAATAACTCATAAGTTTGGCTATGAAACTATGGGCGGAAGCACTGCATCCATTGAAAATGTGATTAGAGGAAGCGTGTTCACATGTCCAGAGGCAGGGAATGCTACATCAATAACCGCTTATATTTCAAGTTCTGCCGACTACTATGGATATGCAAAAGCTGCAATCTACTGGCATAGTAACTTAAGTCTTGTAGGAAGCACGCCAGCAGTTTACGTTGGCGAAACTGGAGCGTGGTATACTTTTACTTTTGATACTCAGCCAGACCTTGTTAATACCGATTATATTCTTGTGGTATGGGCGCAATCATTAACTGGCACATGTTACCTGAAATATGATGTTGGAGACACAAACCAAGAACACTATCAATCTGCAACTTATGGCAATTTTCCAAATCCGTTAGTTCCAACACATAATAACTACAAATATAGTATTTATTGCACGTACGAAACTGAGGACATTACTGCACCAACCTATTCTAATGTTGGCACAAACACAACAAGGGCTGGAGAATCATGTAAATTTAGCGTTTTATGGAACGACAATGTGAACATGAGCGGATTCATTTTTGGAACAGACAATACGGGAATATGGATAAATGAAACTTGGATTGCCTTTTCAACGTTTTATAATTCTACAGCAGCATGGAGCAATGTAACTAAGACTCTTAATTATACAGCAATTCAATGGCGAGTTTGGGCTAATGACACAAGCAATAATTGGAACAACATTCCAACGCAATCTTTGATTGCAACTCCAAGCCTCATTGGAACAACTTCAAGTGCTTTTGCTATAGACAATCCTAACCAACGTAAGAACTTTTTCGCTAATACCAGATTTTGGTGTTTCTATCTTAACGTCACGGCAGGATACGTAGTTTATAGAACCAGCACAGACAGATTTACGTGGTCAGGC
>Ga0315296_10001596_pt1 | contig 19714 bp, 19 predicted proteins | sample YL17G14_18_MG_FD_203921 | JGI IMG/M metagenome (GOLD analysis project Ga0315296, IMG submission 203921) | Sediment microbial communities from Yellowstone Lake, YNP, Wyoming, USA - YL17G14_18 | ecosystem: Environmental > Aquatic > Freshwater > Lake > Sediment | place: USA: Wyoming | collected...
GAGCATGGTATGGTTCGACAGGGAGGACCTCCCCACGGAGAGGCGAGGAGACGAGGCAGCAGCGGACCTGGGGATAAAAGCAGTTGCCGAGAGATTGGACCATCTACCAAACGTGATCGTGGATAAAGGGGGATACGGAATAGAGCCCGTCTCATACCTCTTCGGAGGCTCTGCAGTTGAAGTCGCTGGAAAGGCAATCCAAATCGCAGAGGCGCTCAGCCAAGTCGAACTGTAAAGCGTTACTTGCTGAAGGTCTCCCTAGTAAAACCCGCAGCTCTTAGAATCCTCAGGATGATGAAACCAGCTACTGCGCCGGGAATGCAACTAAGGGACCACCCTATCCAGATAGGAATAAGGAGCCATGATTTGCCTTGAAGAGGCGCGAAGAGATAAACGGCTAAGGTTCCCCCTATGAAGATAGTTCCGATGGGCTCAGTAAAGGCTGCCAACTCCGCGTATCGACCCGCATATTTTCTCAGGAGCCAATAGAAGAGTCCGACCACTACACCTCCCGGTATTCCTCCAGGTATGGAGAAGATCGTGCCCCATCCCAAGCTCATCCTGATGATGCCTATCTCGAACGCTATGAAGGCTGCCCATAATGGTCCTAGGAGAACGCCTGCCATGGCGTTTATGAGATGCTGCCCTGGGGAGGCCATGGTGTCGAGTACATAGAACCAGAGAAAAGAAGCTAGAACAATACCTAATGCGGTGAGCACGGTCGCTAACGAGATTTTTTTATTATTTATTGTACTCATTCCAACGCACTTCATAAGCAACTAATATAAGATTGTTATAAATCTTTCGGAACGCTGAGTGAAAAATGAGGCGATGACATCATGCGGGAGATAGAAAGGTTCATGAGCTCAGCTTCTTGGCAACCTGTACCGCTTTCTCAGCAACCTCTACTGCTGTTCTTCCCAGCAGCGTAACCATCGGCTCCTTCCCCCAGTCGCCGAAGTGATATATGGCGTCAGGAACCTTCCCAACCCGCTTCACGGCCTGCTCGGCGCCCCAGGCGGTCGTCATCCCCTCCTTCGTCTTGATCTCAGGAGGTTCCTCCCTTCTGTCGTAGAAGGAGGTGACGAGCCCCAGCTCCTGGCAGGCCTTCACGATCTCCTCAGAGTACCTGAGGTTTATCGCAGCACGTTTCTCGGGGTCGAACCTCATCACGGCGAGAATCGTCCTCGCCACATGCCTTGAGACTCCGAACTCTGGACAACCTGAGGCCCTGACACCCCGCTCCATTCTGACGATCCTGCCCACCATTGCCGCTATGTCCTCGGGGCTCGAGGCATAGGGGAGAGCCATGCCGATGTTCGTCTGGACCTCGGGGATCAGCTCCCTCACCTCGGGGTTCTCCTCGAGCATCGCCACTGCCTCCCTCAAATTCCTTAAGACTTTATACTTCTCAGCCTCGTTGTAGAGGTTTGCCATCGGGTTGAGGGGTCCATGCCCCTGACCTATCGGAAGCCCGTACTTAATGGCGTGGTTCACGAAAGTCTTCGCCGTTGCAGCGGCCTCGGGTATGGTCCTTCCCTTCGCCAGTTCAGCGGCTATGGCTGAGGCGAAGCTGCAGCCCGTGCCGTGGTCGGTCTTCGTCTCGTATCTCTCGGCTTCGAGGAGCGTGAACACTCCTTCGTGGAGGAGGATGTCGACTGCCTTACCCTCTATCTGGAGTATATGCCCCCCCTTCACCACCACAGCTCTGGGTCCAAGGGCAGCTATCTTCTCCGCGGCCTTCTCTCCATCCTCGATGGTGCCTATCTTCATACCCGAGAGAACCTCCGCCTCCATGGCGTTGGGCGTCACCACCGTCGCCAGGGGGAGGAGTCTCCTCACAAGCGCCTCAGTCGCCTCGGGCTTCAGTAGGGCCGCCCCGCCCTTAGCTATCATGACTGGGTCGACGACGACTGGAAAGCCGTACTTCTGGATCTCCTCGGCGACCACCTCTATGATCTCGGGAATGTGGAGCATGCCCGTCTTCGCGGCGTCGACCCCGATGTCCTCGACCACGGCCTCTATCTGCGCCATCACCACGGCTGGGTCCACATCCTGGATCGCCGTCACGGTCACCGTGTTCTGGGCTGTGATAGCGGTTAACGCTGACATGCCGTGGACGCCGAGGGCTGCGAAGGTCTTGAGATCCGCCTGGATGCCTGCTCCGCCCCCCGAGTCCGAGCCGGCTATGGTTAGAGCACAGGGAATTCTACCCATTCTGCTAGCCTCCCATCTCAGATTCTTTGGAGCACGGTAGATATTAAACCTTTAAGGTGAAGGTTTTAACGGTCATACAAATATCTCAAGCTGCTTTCCTGCCATATCTTTGCTCGATGTTGGACATCGCCTCTTCGAATGCCTCAGTCAAATCGATGTTGTAGGCGACTGCGAGTTTGAGGAGGTGATATAAGATATCGCCTAAGTCGTCTCTGATGAGAGCTATAACCTGTCTTTTCGGCATCGGTTCTTTGTTAGTCCTGTCAAGATTCAGGCTTAATTCAGCAGTGATCATGTGTCTTGCCAGTTCACCCAGTTCTTCGCCCATATGCGTAAACAGATAGAAGTGATTGTCTATTCGAGTCCAATCTCTGCCTTGCAGACTAAGAAACTTCTCAACCTTTTCTTGCGCTTCTCTGATAGTCACATCCCTTGGTGAGCCCATACCCAAAGAGTTCTCTTAAGCACATAAATAGTTAGTCTTGAGTTAGATATCTGTCTCCGCCTCGCGTGCAACCATCAATATTGGCATTTCAAATAGCTGGATGGGGGAGTCTAAAATTCATGTCTTCAAGTTTCTGGTCCAGGCAATCAAGCTCTCAAGCAACTCCCTTATCTTTTCTCTTGTTTTCTCATCTGTAACTCTGCCATTTTCATCGATTTTCTCCTGGGCATAGGGCACGATAACCTCAGGCCTGTTGATAGGATACATGTTTAGGAAGACGAAGACCTGTCGAAGGTGATACTGGGCTCTTGCACCCCCTAGCATACCCCCCAGAAGCGCTCATTATGGCAACGGGTTTACCTGCAAAGGAATTATCTCCAGGCGGTCTGGAAGCCCAGTCGATGGCGTTCTTCAGAACACCAGGTATGGAGTAGTTATACTCCGGTGTCGCCATTAGGATCGCGTCTGTCGCCCTGATCTTTGCTTTAAACTCCTTAACCTTCTCCGGCATCTGAGTCTCTAGATCCTGATTAAAGGGAGGAATTCCTTCGAGGTCGAAAACTTCGAGCCTCGCGTCCTTCGGAACCAATTCTGCAGCTGCCCGCAACAAGGATCTGTTGTATGAACCCTTGCGTAAACTGCCTGCAAAACCGAGAATGTTGATTAGATCGCTCATACTTTTAGATATTATCCATCATAAACTTAAATATTTTCTTATAAATCATAATCGTCAAACTCTCACTCTTGAATACGCGTGTTGAAATGGAAAATAACGAATATTCCAGAGAAACTTCTTAAACCCCCTTTCGTTAATTTCATTCGAGGTGAACCTTCTGAGGGTAGGTATGAAGATTCTGGTTGCTTACGATGGCTCGGATCATGCTAAGAGGGCCCTGGGTGAAGCCATGGAACTTGCCAAAAAGTTCTCAGGATCCATAACCATTCTACATGTTGTTTGGGAAGAATCAGATGATGAAAGCCAGAACCTACTGACAAAGGCCGCGGAGGGGTTGAAGAGTGCTGGTGTCAAATACGATGTAAGAAGCGAACGCGGCCAAAACATCCCCAGGCGCATCACCCGAATAGCAACAGAGGAGAACTTCGACCTGATCACCATCGGAAGCAGGGGAATGGGCGGAGCCAAAGCCTGGATGCTGGGCTCCGTCTCAAGCGAAGTAATCGAGGAGGCAACCTGCCCAGTTCTCATTGTGAAATAGACGAGAAGTTAATCAACAATTCTTCACTTTTTTGGATCTTCTAATGCTAAGTAAAGACACTCGTTTATGGGTGCGGAGCAATCATCTTCGTTCTCCCTTCGGAGAGGAGCTCCTTCTTCCAGCGTACTCTTTGGCAACCCTTGCGGCGAGCTGGGCGACCTCTAGGGCTGTGGGTCCATAGAGGAAGATCATCGGCTCCTTCCCGACGTCTCCCAGGTCGTAGATGACGCTCGGAGTTTTCTCGCTCCTCTTCACAGCCTGCTCCACGCCCCAGGGGATCGTCCTACCATCCACCATCTTCACCTCAGCGGGCTCCTCAGACCTGTCGAAGAAGGAGACAACGAGCCCGAGATCCCTGCAGATCTCCACGGCTTCCCAATCGAACTTGAGGCTGATGGCTGAGCGGAGCGACGGCTCGAAGCGCATCATCGTCAGGACTGCCCGCGCCACATGAGAGGAGGCGCCGAACTCCGGGGAACCAGCGGCGCGAGGTCTTCCACCTATTGGTCGAATCCTCCCAGGCACTCCCACAACCTCCTCTACGTTGGTTGCCTTGGGCTTGGCATAGGCGATGTTCATCCCGATCTCGGGAATGAGCATCGCCAGTTCCCTTGTTCCCTCTATCAACTGGAGAGCCAGCCTCACGTTCTCCACGGCCTCGTACTCATCCAAGGATCTCTCCCTAACCTTTGCCAAGTCCATGAGGCAGAGGGAGCATCGACCTGGCTGGAGGGCGGGGATCTCCTCGCCGTGAATTGAGCAGATGGCTCCTCTGTTCCTCATCTGGATGCAGAGACTGCATATCCTCCTCAATGCCTCGATCTGGGTGAGCCTTCCCCTGAGAAGGTCCTCTGAGAAGTCTTTCACTGTTCTCTCAACATCACTGGCGCTCTCCTCTAGTTCGCCCCTTATCTTTGGTTTGGAGTGAAGGTAGTTTGAGACAGCCGGCTGGGACACGCCCAGTATCCTCGCCGCCTGGAGTTGACTCACACCCGTTCATTCACGAGTTCCTGTGCAAGTTCTCTTCGAATGAGGGGCAACAGATATTCCGTCACGACCTCACAGGGCAGTCTCAGCTTGATACTCGCCGGAATCCCTTGGGGAGAGACTTTCGCGGACATGGACTTCCAAGGAATGATGTTATAAGAGACTTATATAATGGTTTATGTCAACAATGCTTGGAGGAGTCCTGAATGGCTCGGGAAGTCCAAGAGAACGTTCTACGCGCGGTAGATAGTAAGAGGGATGCGATCGTCGACCTCCTTGAGAGGCTCATCCGCTTCAAGACGCCCTGTCCGCCGGGGGAGAACACCCTTCCAGCCCAGCGGTGGATGGCAAAGCAGCTGGAGGAGATGGGCTTCACCGTCGACACATTCGACGTCTTCCCGGGGGAACCCGACGTGGTCGGCGTCCTGAAGGGAACAGGCGGGGGCAGATCCATCATTCTTAATGGGCATATAGATGTCGCCGAGGTCAGACCCGACGAGCCCTGGAGGCGCGATCCCTTCAACCCCTTTGTGGAAGACGGAAAAATGTACGGTAGGGGCGCCTTCGACATGAAGGGCGGTATGGCAGCGATGATCATGGCGGTCGCCGCTGTTCAGGAGGCTGGATACAAACTCAAGGGGGACGTTATCCTCGAGAGCGTCATCGGAGAGGAGGCAGGGGAGGCTGGAACGGTGAGGTGCATAGAACGGGGCTACAAAGCCGACTTCGCCATCGTCCCAGAGCCCTTCGGGGAGATCGTTGTAGGGCAGGGAGGCTGCATAACAGCCTGGATCACCATAAAGAGCCCTGTGACGCTCCACGACGGAACAAGAGTCTACTGGATAAGCGCAGGGGGAGGGATGGAAGGCGCCAGCGCCGTGGAGAAGATGGTGAAGATTATTCAGGCCCTCCAGGAGCTGGAGCGCCACTGGGCGGTTCACAAGAGGCATCCGATGCTTCCCCCGGGCATGACCACGATAAACCCTGCGGTGATCGAGGGGGGGAGGCACCCCGCCTTCATAGCCGACGAGTGCAGGCTCTGGTGCACCATCCACATGCTTCCAAACGAGGAATACGAGGACGTGATCAGGGAGGTGGAGGACTACATCAGGAGGGTCGCCGACGCCGACCTCTGGCTCAGGAAGTACCCTCCAACCTTCAAATGGGGCGGAAAATCGCTTGTGAAGGAAAAGGGAGAGGTCTTCCCAGGCTTCGAGGTCGAGAAGGATCATCCGGGCGTTAAGGCGATCGCCGCGGCTCACGAGGCTGTGACAGGTGAAAAACCAGGGATCTCGATGTCTCCATCCGTTGGAGATGCGGGCTGGCTGAACAGGGCTGGGATACCCTGCGTCTACTACGGACCCGGCGGAGACCTGAGGCAGGCCCATGCTGTGAACGAGTATGTCGAGTTGGAGGAGGTCTTCAAGGCTACGAAGGTCTTAGCCCTCACCCTGCTCAACTGGTGCGGATACGCAGCTTGAATCCCCTCATCGGACAAGTTCCTCCACGTCCTTCCACCACTTCTTTTTGGTGCCATCCTTCGCCCTCTTCAACCACTCCTTCGTCTTCGGCGCCTCATCCACGTAGCTGAGAAGCCTCTCGATCTTTGAGGAGACCTCCTCGACATCCTTCTTCTCCAACAAACCGTCCTCATGATACTTCTCAGAGAACTCTGTAACCTTCTCAAGGTTCACCTTGGCGTCGTACCAGAATCCCCAGTCCTGAGATAAGACCGAGGCCACTCTCTTGATGTTGATGGAATCCTCTATGTCGCCCTCTGCCAAGCCGTGTTCCCTCAGGAGGACGATGAGGTCCTTGATGTCCTTCTCGTCGATCTCGTGTATCTGGATCTTCTCAAGGAGAAGGTCTGCAAGGGTGAGCGTCGGATAGTCCAGCTCCAATCGTCCTGTATCCCTCTTCGACCCGAGGTCAATATCATGGCTGAACTGGAGTCTCTCGAAGAAGAGGTCAATGTGGTAGAGGTCCTCAGGGTGATAGTAGAGAAAGCGGTTTTCCCCAAAATAAGCCATGACCAGCTTATCGGGCTTGTAGCCCAGCTCGACAAAAAACTTGTGGGCGGCTCCGCTCAGCGACCTGTAGGTCGCCAAGTCGATATCGGTGAACTGTTCGCCCTCTCTCCCCAATCTGGATAGGCGTCTGTGCAACTCAGAGAGGTCTTCGGCGTGGAGTCGGATGGCGAGGGCGCCCATGATCCTTAGGACGATTCCTCGTTTTCTCGCTTCCTCCACGATCCTGAGGGCGTCTCTGACGAGTTCTTCATCCCCGATCTTGACCATTTTCTGATCCCTAGACCGGGGGTATCTCCGCGAAGGCTAGGTCGATGTCCACGCCTTGGCGCCTCCTTATAGCCCTGATGAGCCAGTAGAGGACGAAGCCGACGAGGATCATGCCGAAGTTGAGGAAGAGGGGGAGGGGGGCGGATATCCCGAACTGGGGCCAGGCGACGTACTCGTAGACCATGAAGAGCATGTAGGCGGCTTGGATGACGCCGACGATGGTGATGAGGGGGACGCCCGCCACCTCCCGCTTTATTGGAGAAACCTCGTAGATGTCCCTGCGCCTGTAGGGCAGGAGGGCGGCTGTGATGCCTGGGAGGAACATGCAGCTGAATGCTGGACCGATGACCGTTGAGGCGACGATCATCCAGAAGGCGTCGGGGAAAACCATGGTCGCCAGCAGGAAGACCTCGCTCACGACGAGTATCGCCAGGTTCACGTAGAGGGGGCTGTGAAACCTGGGACTGACCTCCGAAAGTTTCTCAGGCATGAGCCTGTCCATGGACCAGGCGAAGATGTTCCTGCCTATCTGGAGGTAGAGGACGACAGTGTAGATGAGGGTTCCAGCGAGGCTTATGCCCAGAACAGCGAGGGCTGCGGCGATGGGGTTCTGAGCTATGAGGCCGAAGAAGGCCGTTATCATCTCAATAGCGTAGCTCCAGGGTAGGCCTCCTGGATTATAGGTGCACAGGTAGGAGAGGGAAGCTAAAAACTGATAGCCGAAGGTACTGAATGCGAAGAGGAAGAGGAGAACTAGGAAGAGGATGTTGAAGACGCCCGCTCCAGCCATGGAGACGAGGTTCCTCTTCACCGAGTCGGCTTCTTTGACCTCGCCCGCGATGTACGCCGAGTAGAAGGTCCACATGATAGCGCTGGTCGCCAGCGCCACGTAGGGCCAAGCGAAAACAAAAGGCGGAACCGTGAAGCCCCCAACGCCCGCTGCGTCTATTACTGCCTGGTAGGGGTTGGGGGCGGAGCCGTAGGGTCCTCCGTAGGAGGTCATGAAGGAGTTGAAGAGGTTGATGAACCCCTGGTTGCCGACGAGCGCCATGGCCCCGATGGCGATGACTATGCCGACCATCATGAGTATCCAGATGAGGTTGTTGACCCGGAGCATCTTCTTCGTCCCCGTCAAGGCGATGAAGGTGAAGAGGATGTTGAGCGCGGAGCCGAGGAGGAAGGAGACCCAAGGCGTCATCAGGGCTAGGCCCGCGTTGATCAGCACAGGGCTCTTCAACAGGTAACCGATGATATGGAGGCCAGGTCCGATGCCTGTGAGGCTGATGAGGTAGTAGTTGAAGGCGAGATAGAAGGTCTGCCAGAAGACGAGGGAGAAGTTGAAGGCGAAGCCGAGGGAGGGGTGAAGAACACGGCTGTTGAAGACATAGTCGCCTCCGGAGCGAGGAAAGGTGGCGACGAGCATCGCGTAGGTTATGGCTATGGAGAAGGAGATCAACGCCAGGGGAATGGCGCTGAGGAAGTTTCCCCCCGGCGCGAAGGTGACGACGAAGGCGTAGAAGCCGAGGAGGCCTGCGAAGGAGCTGGCCGAGGAGTTGTAGATGAAGGTGTCAAGGAGGGATGCTTGCCTAACGAGACCTGAGCTTTTTCTTGCGAAAGGCTTTGCCATACGTATCCCCATAACGTTTTTACAGGATGTATATAAGCAATTATATAAGTAACTTATAGGGTGTGATAGGGAGATGACTCGGACAAGGCTCTTCTTCGCCACAGACATACACGGCTCAGAGGCCTGTTTCCTCAAGTTCCTCAACGCTCCGAGGTTTTACAAGGCTAAGGTCCTGATCCTCGGAGGCGACCTCACGGGAAAGATGATCATTCCAATAGTGAACAGAGAGGATGGAGCCTACGAAGCCAACTTCCTCGGCGTGCAGCGTATCCTCCCCGAAGAGAAGGTTGAAGAACTAGAGAACCAGATACAGCGCATGGGCTTCTATCCCTATCGGACGGACAGGGAGACCATTAGGCGGCTCAGCACAGACAGCCATAGACTTGAGAACCTCTTCTCCAGATTGATGGTTGAACGAATCGAGAAGTGGATCGGGATCGCCGAGGATAGGCTGAGGAATGGAGAGGTTGAGGTCTATATCTCAGGGGGAAACGACGACTTCCCGCAGATCGACGATATTCTGAGGAAATCGGATGCCTTCGTGGACCCGGAGGGAGAAGTGGTTAAGATCCACGGCGACCACGAGATGATCACCTGCGCTTGGACCAACCCGACACCCTGGAAGACCGCTAGAGAGTGCAGCGAAGAGGAGCTACAGGAGAAGCTGGAGGCGATGATCTCAGGCGTCCGAGACATGGAGAACTGCGTCTTCAACATTCACGTTCCGCCCATCGACTCGGGACTGGACCTGTGCCAGAAGCTGGACAAAGACCTCAAGCCAATCTTCAGCGGTGGGCAGCCCGTCATGTACGGAGCTGGAAGCAGTACCGTCAAAGACGCTATTGAGAGGCATCAGCCCCTCCTTGGGCTTCATGGGCACATCCACGAGTCGAAGGGATCGGTCAGGATTGGGAGAACCCTCTGCTTAAACCCAGGCAGCGAGTACTCCGAGGTCATCCTCCGAGGCGTCATCGTCGACCTCGACGACAAACGCGTGAGGGGGCACCTCTTCACCTCAGGATAGCAGTTATGGTCAAAAGTTGATAGGCATGATGCTTGTTAATTTGCCGCGTGATGATTCATTTCGCTCGTGTGGTCTTGAACAGAGAAAGAAATTAGGGACGATAAGATTTCGATAGTTCGTTGCCGATCCTGATGAATTCGTTGATGTATAGGTCGAAGTCTTCTCTTTTGCTGCGATGATTGACTATACACAGCCTTATAGCGGTCTTTCCATTGACAACCGTTCCCGCGGCAATGGCCACACCGTTGAAGAATAATTGTCTCGCAATTTTAGTGTTCAATTCAGCAAGAGCATCTTCACTGAGACCATCAGCGACATACCTGAAACACACTACATTCAGAGAAACTGGAATAACTAGTTCAAGCTCTGGAGCAGCTTTAATTAGATCAGCCACGTAATGCGCCTGGTCAACGTTCTGTTCAACCAATCTCCTGTACTTGTCTACTCCATGAGACTTGATCTGCATCCAAGCCTTCAACGAAAGTGTGGAACGAGATAGCTCAAAGCCGAGATCGGAAAAACTCAAACCGTATTCTTTCAGAACTTGGAGATAAACAGGTGAGATAGAGAACGAACGGAGATGGTCTTCTAAGCGACGTATGAATATGCAGCCAATGCCGTATGGCACAGACATCCACTTATGGAGATCAAAGGCGAGGGAATCAGCTCGGTCCATTCCTGAAACAAGGTGCCTAAGCCTGGGCGATAGAGCGGCAAAGGCGCCGAATGCGCCGTCGACATGGAACCATAGATTTTCTTTGGCACAGACATCTGCAAGAGCGTTTAGATCATCAAAGGCTCCCGTGTTTACAGTACCTGCATTTCCTATTATGCAGAAAGGCTGAAATCCTTCATCTCTGTCTTTCCTTATCTCCTTCTTCAGAGCCTCAACATCTACCTGGAAATCCTTGTTCATCTTTATGCGGCGGAGCGACTCGTCGCCAAGCCCAAGCAGCTCAACGTTCTTCTGTAGACAGCTGTGCATCTCCTCAGAACCGTAGAGAGCCATCTTCCTGGGCATGTTCTGTAACCCCTTCTTTCGAACATCTTCAGATGCCTTACTGTTTCTGGCTACAGCTAAACCGATTAAATTCGCTGCCGAAGCCCCAGTGACTAATAGTCCGCTGGAATCTTTAGGATATCCGAGCATCTCCTTAAGCCAGCTAAGTACCTGCATTTCAACATGGTATGTAATCTGCGTATTTAGTTCTGTAGGTTGATTTAACCCCGCTGCCAACATCTCGCCGAGCATACCCATGGGGGTCCCGTTACCGGCTACGAAAGCCCAGAATCGTGGATGGAGCACCATAGTGTTGTTGGTTCCTAAAATAAACTCTAGGAAATCCTGGTAGACTTTCTCAGGCTCCTCCGGCTCAACTGGAGGAGGTTGGCGAAAATGATCGAGCACATTCTCTGAGAGAGGTTGGAAGACTGGTTTTTCCCGTAGGGTCTGAAGATAGGTCATGATATCGTCGATCATGCGATGTCCCAAGGCGCGCATCTCATCCCAGTTTTCAGGATCAAGCGTTATCTCCTCAGGTCTCTTTTCGGACATTCAGAAAATCCCCACCTATTCTCTCTGACATCAAACTGACAAAGATACTCTATTTAACAATTACCATAGAAAGTTAACATACGATCCATCAACACGATAATACCCTTATCCTCTAGGTCCCTCCCCGAACAGATCACCACCACAACGACAAAAGAGCCCAAGAAGAGTCACATCTAGAGACCTCATCGACCTCAACTCAACACAGAACTTCCAAAAGCCCCATGACCGCGAGGGCATGTGAGAGGCACATCTTCACCTCAGGTCAACAGTTGCAGTCTCCCCAAAGATTAATAGCGAAAAAAACAGATGTAACAAGTGGCGGTCACATGGCGAAGAGATACAAGGTCAAGATCACCATCCTAAAACGTTTTAACCCCAACGAGGTCTTCAAGGAAACCCAGGTCAAGGGCGCACCCATCGACGCCTGCTCGGTATACAAAGACGGACAAGAATTCATCGTCGAAGAGTCCGGGAACATGCCAGCGGGCTTCTGCTCCTGGGCGTGGGACGACCTCTACAAGGTTGTCAGCGTCCTCCGCTTCGGCGGGGACTTCCCCTGGTTCGAGGAAACGGGCATCTCGGTGAACTGCTGCACAGACGGACTCAGACCAGTCATATTCAAACTGGAACGCATCTAAGTCGAGAGAAACTCTTTCTTTATAATATGCTAGTTATTATTAGAAGAACTTCTGGCAGATACTCTCAGTTGGCGAGAACCGAAAGCCATAAACACCCTTCAGGAAAAGACATATTGGTGAGGTTAGTTATGTCTGCTGAGTTTCACGGCGCAAAATACTGTTGGATGAACGGCGAGGTCATCGAGACAGAGAAGGCGCTTGTCTCGGCCATGGAGTCCATCCACCTCGGCATCTTCGAGGGCATAAAGGCCTACACAGAGAACGATGTCCTCGGCGAGGGAAGCCTAAACATCTTCCAGTGGAAACCCCATGTGGACCGCCTCTGGAGGAGCGCAGTCGTCTGCGGCCTCAAAATACCCTACACGAAGGACGAACTCCTGGAGGCGACGAAGAAAACTGTCAGGGCGAACGGCTTCAAAAAGAACGTCTACATCCAGCCCCGAGTCTGGCCGAAGGCTGCTGCACCAGGCGAAGTCTACTTCGTCATCCCCGTCTGGACCTTTGAGACGCTCCTGGGAAAGAACAATCCCAGGTTCTCAAGGAAGCGCAGGTTCATGATCAGTTCTTGGCGGCGCATCGCTTCCGATGCTCTTCCGCCACAGGCGAAGGCCTGGGCGAACTACGCCAACTCTGGCTTGGCTGCCCGGGAGGCTGCTAGGCTCGGCTACGACAGTGCATTGTTCCTGGACAACAGGGGCTTCGTCAGCGAGGGGACCGGTGCCTGCGTCATGACGGTGAGGGAGGGAAAGGTGATCACGCCGCCCGTCACGGCGTCCATCCTCGAGAGTGTCACGAGGGACACCTTCATCAAGTTCCTGCCGGAGGACCTGGATATCCCCGTTGAGGTGAGGGATCTCACACGCGTGGAGCTCTACGCCTCCGACGAGGCTTTCCTCTGCGGAACTGGAGGGGAGGTCACGCCGATAACAAGCATAGATGATATCGCCATGGGTGAGGAGTACCCTGGTCCCCTAACGAAACGTATAGCCGACTACTACGCCGATATCTTGGCCGGTAAGGTGAAGAAGCGTAGTGAATGGCTGACGCCTGTGTAAATTCTCTCTTTTTTCAACTTCCTTTGCGAGATCTAATTGTATTCCTGTAAGAGAATAAATTATCGTTCATGTCTAAGTGGTTAATCGGTTAGGATATTACCTTCCTCTATTGCGTGCATATGAAGGTTTTTTCTAGCCAATCTTTGATTTCGTCTCTTACCCGTCTAACCTCTTCTAATATCTCCTCTTCAGCGCCCTTGAATCCAGATGGATCTTTAAAATCCTTATGAAAAACCTTTTCTCCTGGGAAGAAGGGTCATACCTTCGGTATTGTATTCTCCACCATCATGCTTTATCGGCATTTCAGCAAGGTCTTTGTTTTTGCGATCGATCGAAATCTTTTATAGTGGTAAATAACAATATATATTTGAAAGCGTAGGTGATGGGATGAATACAAAGTATATGTTAACAGGCATAATGATAGTGTTACTGACTACTTCATCCTTGTCAAGCGATCGATCGAGCGAGAGCCATGAGAATCACTAAAAAAAGGGCCCTCTCCCTCTTAATTGTACTTGTACTTGTTATATCCCTGGTTGTTTGGGGGCTCCTTTCCCCTAAAAGCCTCCAACTTCTTGGAGAAGAACGTTACGAGGAAATGAAGGCAAGGGAACGCCCTCCCTGGCTAATGTATTATGAGACCATCGAAACAAATTATGGATCTTTAAAAATCCTGATAGCCATATATTCGTATACAGAAGTCCCAGGGTTTTTTCAGAAGCACCAAGGTTCCCCAATACTCACCCAGATACTAATCGGCAAGTTATCGGAGAACATAACCAACCCTTTAATAACTGGATTCACAATTACGATCGATCGATCGATCTCGTCTGTCAAAGAGAAAAGCCAATATTTCGAATCTGACCTCCCAAGGTGGTGGAACATGGGAGACCACATAATTGTAAAATTTAATCTGGTTGAGACCTCAGAACCACCGTTAAATTCAACCCTAACACTCGAAGTAACCTACAAACTGTACGCGTTGATGCCTATAGGATACATACCGCTTCAAGAACTAATCCATCAATTTGTGTTAACAGTAAAATAAACTCGGCAAGTAAGAGATGAAAGCCTCACCGCCGTACCCTAATAGGGACCGCCATGGACCGGGCCAGATAATCCCTTCTTTTTTCTTTGAAAATCTACTTTATCGGGGAGGTGTTTCACGGGAGGCTATGCGGACTACGAGGACCCTAACGAGGTCGGATGTGTTCTCACACCAGTCTGAGACCATTTCGAGGGCGTCGAAGAACATGTTGAGTAGAATGAGGAAGGGCATCTTGAAGCCGCTGAAGTCCAAGGTGAGAAAGAGCCTCCTAGCGTCGGAGTACAGGTCGTCGATATCCTCCTCTATGTGCTCAACCTCGTAGGCCAGCTTCAAGGCTTCCTTCGGGTCCGTTGAAAGGCTGTTTATGCTTCTCCTGAGGGTGAGGACGCAGTTCTTCAGTTCTCCCGCCATTCTTTTCGCGGCTTTCTTCATCTCTTCTGGAATCCTCTCGAATTCGAGGAGGTCTAGGATTCTACCCGCCTCCTTCGCCCAGTCAGCCACCCAGTCCATAGTCCTGACTAGTTCCATGAGATCCTCCCTGGCGTCTGGAGGAAGAGTGCCCCTTGTCAAAAGATTCTCGGCTATAGCTCTTCTTAGATCGTCTGCCTCCTTCTCCATCTTGGACAGCCTCTCGAAGGACCTCCTCTTCTCATCTAGATCACCCTTCGAGGCTGCCTCAACCATTCTTCCCAGCTCTATGACGCAGTCCTCTGTCAATCCCAGGTGCTTATTCACGTTCTCGAGGACCTGCCTCTCCCTGCGGGAGCCAAACCAGTCGAGCAACTTTTCACTCATGGGGATTCCTCTCTTCTGAAGAGGTAGACGTTCTGCGGGGCGAATTCCATGGCGATAGCCTCTCCCGTCTCCAAGTCTCTTTCTCTCTTCATAAATGGGACCTCCACAATAACCTCTTCACCAGTTTTCAACTCGATAAGATATTTCATGAACCCAAGTAAAAACATCTTCTCCTTCACAACTCCTTGAAGCTTGTTCGCTGCCTCCTCGGAGCCCTTGGGTGTGATGTCTATGTCCTCCGCCCTCACAACAGCGTGAACTTTTGAACCCACCTCCAAAGTTGTCCTAGAGGAGCGAAAGCGGAAGCCCTCCTGAGTTGCGACCTCGGTGAAATCATTGCCAGATCTGGTCACAGTTCCGTTAAAAAGATTGATGTCTCCCATGAAGTCCATGATGAAGATCGTCTTCGGGTTTTCGTAGAGTTCCCTCGGCGTCCCAACCTGCTCCAGCGAGCCGTTGCGCATAACGGCGATGCGGTCTGAGATCGTCATAGCTTCTTCAACACCATTGGTCACATGAATGGCTGTCAGCCCGAGTTCCTTCACGATCCGCCTGAGGTCGTTGGCGAGGGCTACCCTTATCTTGGCGTCCAGCGATGCAAGGGGCTCGTCAAGGAGGAGGATTCTCGCCCCTGAGGTGAGAGCCCTTGCGAGGGCGGCTCTCTGCTTCATGCCTCCGCTGAGCTCATCTGGTAAGGCATCTGGCCGATCCTCGAGGAGAACCATCTCCAGCATCTCGTCAGCCACTTTTTTCGTCGAGGTAGGGTCTTCCCTCTTGACCCTCGGCCCATAGGTAATGTTCTCCCATACGTTGTAATGGGGGAAGAGGGCGAAGGTCTCGAAGACAAAGCCGATCCCCCTATCCTCGGGCGGAACACCCTTCATCGGCTTGCCATCGAAGTATATCTCTCCTTCATCTGGTTCAATCAGCCCCGCAAGGAGCGTAAGGGTCGTCGTCTTGCCGCTCCCTATGGGGCCGAGGAGGGTGAAGTACTCGCCGGTGTGGATGTCGAGGGAAAGGTTTCTTACTGCCTCGGTCTTCCCGTACCTCTTCGTCACACCCTCCAACCTGATCTCTGGCATCTTCACCACCTACTTCAAAGCGAGTTCATAGATCAGGTCCTTGGGGTAGGGATAGACCAGCACCTTATCCGGTGGAAAGAGGACGTACGCCCTCTCCTTCTCCTCGAAGATCTTTCCTATGCCCGTAGGCTGCTTTATCTCAATGAGGTCTCCGTTCTCCAGTTCGACCCTGTACCGTATGAGTTTTCCGAGGAAGGCTGTCCTCACCACCTGTCCAATTAGGCTGTTCATTCGCTTCTCCTTGCTCTGGCCGATGGACATGTTCTCACGCCTCACCCCGACGACCACTCTCGATCCAGCGTCCAGCTCCGACTCTCCCACCTCAATGAGTAGATTGCCCCTCAGTCTCACGAGGGTTTTTCTCCTTATCCTCTCGATAACCCCCTCGAGGAAATTTGTCTCGCCAACGAAGTTCGCCACGAAGATGGAGGCTGGTCTTTCATATAGTTCGATGGGCCTGCCGACTTGGAGGATTTTGCCTTCCCTGAATACGGCGATCCCATCGGCTATCGCCATCGCCTCCTCCTGATCATGGGTCACATGAATAGCGGTGAGACCCCGCCCCTTAACTATGCTTCTGAGGGTGAAGCGAAACCTCTCCCTTGTCTTCGGATCAAGGGATCCGAGAGGTTCATCCAGGAGGAGAAGCTTCGAGCCTCCGGCGAGGGCGCGGGCTATGCTGCATCTCTGGAGCTCAGGGGCGCTCAGATTCTCTGGGTACTTGTCCGCCGCCTCGTTCAGTCCTGTAACCTCCAGTGCCTGATGACCCCTCTTATCGATCTCCTCATCGTTGAACCCTTGGATCGTTAGGCTGTATGCTACGTTCTCGTAGACAGTCATGAAGGGAAAGATCTCGAAGTGCTGGAAGACGAGCCCGATGTTTCGGTCCTCCGGCGGTATGTCGGAGACCTTTCTGTCGTCTATGTAGACCTCTCCCTCGCTTGGTTCTGTCAGACCCGATATGATGCGTAGGGTAGTGGTCTTGCCGCAGCCAGAGGGTCCGAGAAAGGCAAAGTATTCTCCGTCTCTCACATGAAGATTCAGCCGATCCACTGCGACGACGCTGCCGAACCGCTTCGTCACATTCACTAATTTCACATCGGGCATGGCATCATTTCCACCCTAGCACATATCTGAGAATGAGCAGGAGCGCAAGAGAGATGGCGATGAGGACGACGCAGGCAAAGGCGGCAGCTGGGAGGGCTAGAGACTCAACCCATTGGACGATGAGAACAGGCACTGTTCTGGTGAGGCCCATCACAACTATGGTGGCGCCGGTCTCCCCCAGGCTCCGCGTGAAGGCCATGATCGCCGCCGCTAGAATGCTCTGCTTCATGGAGGGAAGTATAACCGTTCTAAAGACCGTCAACGGAGGAGCACCCAGGGTTCTCGCCGCTTCTTCCATGGGGCGGTCCAGTCCTTCGACGACGGCGACGAGAGGTCGGACAATGTAGGGATAGGTGAAGCCGATATGAACCAGGACGATCATCCAGAAGCCTGGCCCGAGGAGGTTGAGGCCCTGGCTCCCCCAGAAGAGGAAGAAGGAGAAGCCCAGCGCCGAGGTCGGAATGGTCAGGGGAATATCTATGAGGGCGTCGAGCAGCCCCTTAACCTTACCCAAATTTCTCCTGACGAGGATGAAGGCCATGGGTAGGCCTGCGATGATGTTTATGGCGGTCGCAAGAGCTGCAACCTGGAAAGAGGCGACGATGCTGGACAAGAGGTCGGGCAGCTTTCTATCAGGCGCCATAAATACCTGATAAAGGGCGCCAAGCTGGGGGTTACCTGTGTAGGGGCTTCCCGACCACCACTTGAAGAGGTAGAAGAGAATAAAGGCAGCAGGGATGAGCACGAGAAGAGCGAAGAGGGACAGGGTTGTGAGGTCTCTGAGCCTCCTCTGCTTCTTCCCGCTGAGGAGTCTTTCAAACCTAGGCCAAACTCCTTTGATCGGTAGGCCAAATCTCTCAGCGGAGAAGCGGAGAGCGGCGAGGAGGACGGCTGAGATCGCGACGAGGATCATGGATAGGAAGACGGCTGGCGGGATCACCAGCAGCTGCCGATACTCGACGACCAGGAGGGGAGCTGTGTAGAAGGCTCCTGCCACGATGATCGTTGCTCCGGTCTCCCCTAGGCTTCGCGTGAAGCAGAGAATCGAGCCCGCCAGCAAACCGTTCTTAATCAGAGGGGCCGTCACCGTCCTGAAGACCGTGAAGGGAGGTGCCCCCAGAGTTCGAGCTGCGTACTCCAGATTTCGATCCACGGACCCTATGATCTCCTTCAGCGTTCTAACGATGTAGGGATAGGAGAAGGCGACATGAGTGAGAATAACGAGCAGCGGTCCCCTGGAGGCTAGCCCCATTTTGAGTCCGAGGAGACCACTGATTCCGTCAGCAGTTCCCCAGAAGAGGTAGAGAGAAAAGCCTAGAGCCGCCGTCGGGACCACCATGGGGAGATCGACGAGCGTGTCGAGGAGGCGCTTGCCCCTGAACTCGTATCTGGCTAGGATGAGTGCCATGGGGAGCCCTATGAGGACATCTATGATGGTGACTGTGGCTGCGATCTCAAGGGACCTCAGGAGAGCAGTGCTGATCATCTCCCATCTGAGGGCGCCCTTACCTATCTCGCTGAGGAAGGGGTCCGCAAAGACCGTTGTGTAGATGTCGCCCCAGTTTCTCAGCACCGTGAGGAATATGGAGAGAGGTGGACCAATGATGAAGATGAACAGGAAAAGAAGGACTAGGGCGTCGCCTAGAGTTTTATACCTTTTCGCCGAGAGCCTCTTCTCCACCCTTACCAAGAGATTCATCTGCCTCATCCCCCAGGCCTTGAGATGAGCCACAGGTCCGTTATGTGCTGGAGCACTCTTCCATCCGAGGGGGACTCCAAGATCGGGGAGGGTATGACCTCTGAGACACCGTTCTCTCGGCTGAAGATCTTGGGATCGAGTTTTACATCGGGGTTCACAGGTCTGAATCCCTGCTCCATCGCCGTGCGCTGGATCTCCGGCAACATCAGGAAACTGTAGAACTCCTCGGCGGCGTTCCTCTGGTCCTCGGAGACCCAGGGAGCGTTGAGGATGCAGAAGGCGTGGTCGCTCATGAGGACTCCCTCTTCAGGGTAGATGGCGACAAGGCTCTGGCCCCACCTCGCCTTCGGCTCCCCCTGCCTATTCTTCTCTATGACCAGGTTCTCGTAGACCACAAAGACATTGAGACTCAAAGGACCGCTGGTGGTCGCCTGATCAGCGAGGAAGCCCGTGCTCTCCCCGTACATCACCGCTCTTCCCTCAACATCCTTCAGCCAGTGCCTTACATCTCCTCTTAGAAGGTCCTCGTAGGTTAGATTCTGAGTGGGATGGCCAGCTGCGGCAGAAGCCTCCATCAAGAGGGCCATGAACCCGGAATTAGAGATCTGAGGGTCTGTATGGGCGAACTTGAGGTCTGAGTTCGGCGAGACAGCGAGCCGATGAATCGAGTCCCAGCTGGTGATGTTATACTGAGCCGCATACTGCTCCCAGGTGGCTATGACGACGGGAGAGGCAACCAAAGGACTCCAAGACTCAACGAGGAGTTGCTCACCCCCGTACTCCTGCTTCCACACATAGTTTGCGAGGGGTATCCAAGATGAGGAGGCTGGGCTCCAGATGGTAGGCTTGATCTCGCCTAGGATGATCTGGTTCATCGACTCCCTTGATCCCAGGGCTATGAAGTGGACCTCCAAGGACATG
>Ga0315296_10001597_pt1 | contig 19710 bp, 22 predicted proteins | sample YL17G14_18_MG_FD_203921 | JGI IMG/M metagenome (GOLD analysis project Ga0315296, IMG submission 203921) | Sediment microbial communities from Yellowstone Lake, YNP, Wyoming, USA - YL17G14_18 | ecosystem: Environmental > Aquatic > Freshwater > Lake > Sediment | place: USA: Wyoming | collected...
AACCAGAGCTCAGTCCAACATTCTGACCTGCGGCAACACCCTGGTTGCCACTTCAGTCCTCAAAACCCGTGGCATGTTTCTCTTCAGGCGACTCACAATTTGTGACTACAAGACACTGAAATGGAGATATCTCCACATCCGTGCAACTCCCTCTTTTTTTGTGGCAGCCAGGTTTGTCTCTCTCATGAAAAAGGGGTGCATGCACCATGAATGAGCCGGCTCAGTTCGCTGAACCCTTAACCCCGCAGGAATACTTTCTTCTGCTCAAATTCCGTACCCTACTCAACGCAGAAGGCAAACAAACTTTCACGTCAGACGACTTTCGCGCTTACGGCTTAGACCGCTTCCTCACGCGCCCAGACAAAATGATAGGCAGCACATTCCTCCACTGGAAAGTCTTGGATTTCACAGAAGCTACTGGAAAATGGGTCTGCAGCAAACTAGCGAGCAATCATGGCAGAAAGGTCCAGGAGTGGAAAATGAAAACATGAAAGAATGCATGGTTCGGGCAAAGGCGCTTCCACTTTCGCCTCATTCAATCCCGGCAAGCCAGTCAAACACTGGGAAGGGGTCCCTGGTGGGGTCCTCTGGCACGCCACCTTTAGAACCATGCAAAAGTGAAGATGAAGCCGATTCCTACGAGGATCCATAAGGGGTGATTTTTTGGCTGCTGGCTCTCGGGTTAGAAGTCAAAATTTTTCTGGTTCAAAGTCAAAAGTCAAATTTGACTTCAGTACTGTCCGGACCCGTGTAATTCCCATTCTGAAGCGTGTTGAGGTTGGCGACTATCCCAGCAAGATCGCCCGCATATATGGCTGGAGTAAGCAGCATGTTTTCTACTACATGAAGAAACTGGAGAAAGCTGGTCTAGTGCGCCGGAAGGTCCGTAGTAACGTTGTTTTCTACGACTTGACGCCTGAGGGTCAAACTTTTCTCGTGTCATGTGAGGGGGTGGTTCTCAGTTCGGGAGTTTATCGGCTGCACAAGTGTCAGGTGCGGTATGGCGTTGTGGGTGAGGGTTTGTTGCCCCTGGACTTTCGGCGTGTTGAGATGGTTAACTGGACTGCGTTGCTTGGCTTGGAGCAGGGTGTGCATGTGCGTCGTACTAGCCGAAGTTGGATCGTGCATGTTGAGGCGCTTTATGGTAAGCATCCTGGTGAGTTGTTTGCTCTGGCCAAGAATCTGGGTGATCGTGTTGCTAGGTCCTTGATGCAGAAGTATGGTTGTAGGTTGACGGAAGGCGAGATCTGCCGTGGCTACGAGCTTGCTGTTGACGATCCGGTGGCTCAGCTGCTCAGTCGCTACTTCACGGTTTCAACGGCCAAGCGTAAGATGGATCACAGTCCTGGCGAGAACGAGGGCGAGATTGATCATTTGAGTCGTGATGCGGCTGTTGAATATCTGCTTATGCCGGAGCGGGTGAAGGGACTCGAGGGTAAGGTTGAGGCGTTGGCTGGCCTCGAGGCTAAGATTGATACCCTAGCAACTGGCGTGGAGCAGGCGACATTGGGCATTCAACGTTTGCTTGAGATCTTTCGGGCTGCCACAACTCAGCCGGAGACTCCTGCCCGGGATCCTCGTAGTAAACAGTTGAGCTATGTTGCGTGATGAGACTTGGCACTCGAGATCCTTCGTGTTGGCATACCAGAAAGAAGGCGCAAATAGTGGCCGCAGGATCAAATGGCGTGTGCCCAAACTGTCATAGCTGCCACTTGATTCAGACTAGGAATTTGTGGATCTGGCGTTGCATTGACTGTCAGACATCGTTTCGTTTGCAGCCGTTGAAGTAGCGCGTACTCTTTTGCAGGGTTTGGGCTACCCTTTTCACTGCACTTTGCCTAATCAGCTTCTTGATAAACGTAGAAATCAAGCCACAACTCAAACCAGACCACGTTCCAGCTTGTGTCCAAGTACACATGTCGGGATTGACGTCAAGGTTCCAAGTGAAGATCGAGTCGTGGGCCAGCACTGGATCCAGAGACGTCGACGTGGCAGATGATTCATGCCGGTTACTACGAGGATCCCAGGACCCGTTTTCAAAACGGGTGCTCTTGAGACGAATCCAGAGAGGATCCTCGTAATAACAGGGCGCCACGTGGAATCCCTTGAGCTCTAACTTGTCGAGGGAATTCGAGACTCGGGGTCTGCAGAAGTGGGGTCCTCGTAGTAGTTTCGAGGCGCCTTCCTCTCTCTCCACATTCCACGGGTCCCTGGCTGCTTAACCGCTTTGTGAATGATTGTTCTGGAGAAATCTTCTATGGACCCGTGCCACGTGGCACGTCGCAGCGAGTCAAGCGAATTCGCAGAAAGCCCTGGAAGACCCGTTCTCGAGCTGTGGATCCACACTATAAGGGTACCCCGGTTTCTGTGAGCTCAAGGACTGTAGCGGTTCTTCGGCGATCGATAACCTCACTGGTCAAGCCTAAGGGCTCGTTGCAGTCCTTGGCCATCTGCTGCCGCAACTACAACGCGATCTATAGCCTGGTCCTGGACTCGGGTCTCAGGGCTGATCGAAAGCGTCAGTCTTGAAGCTTCACAGGACCCGTTTTGAAGGCGCCCTTCTTGGTCTGTCTTCTGACGCGCCAGCTGGATCCTGAGGGCCCTCGAGGGCGTGTCGGACTCGGAACTTGTTTATGCCAATCACCTTTGCGATCTGGCCTTCATCTCTTCCCAGCTTGGTCTCCCTGAAGTAACCGAGAGGGCAGGACTCAACATTAACCTCCCTTCGCCAGCTTGCTGGCAGACCCTTGAATGAGCTCGCTCGAGCGCTAGATCTAGTTGTGCCAGGACTCGTTTGACGTCCTCCATTTGACGTCAGAGAGGAGTCCGTGGACTAGTTTCTGCTGCACGGCGTGCAGCAAAATCTTGAGACTCAGCTGAGTGCTTGAAAGGTGCGAGGATGTAGCACGGGTCTCCGCGGGTCTCTTGGAGATTGCAGCATAGCCTTAAGAAAAATGCCAAGTCCCCGAACTCTGCATCTATACTTCAATCCTAATGTCCATGAAAGCTCCATATGGGGCAAAGTTCTTGAAAAGCCGGATGAAGCCGTTGCGCTTTTTATACTAAAAGCGCGTTCTACCATGGTTATTGGACTTTCACGAGTCGACGCGAAAAGTTTCTACCCCTGCTGGTTGATTTAAATCTACTATATAGATGCACTGTAACGTGAAGTCTTTCCACGTTTCTTGTTCTCGGCCCTAATAGGATTTTTCTAATGCGTATTTCATTAATGAAGGACAGTGTTCCAGGCGCTATGAAAGGGTCAAATCTTTTCTACGGAATCTTACTCGTTCTGTTGGCTTACGGGCTCACTATTGCGACTTTCAACCTCGGCGAGGTCCTCGGGTTCCCGGTCACAATTCCAAACCCATTGTTGGCTTTTGGGCAGTTGACCATCTTCAACGTTCCTGTGTGGGTCCTTATTGGGTTGTTCGGTTTCATCTGCTTGGTATCGGCTTTTCAGGAAGACAAAAAAATCATCGTTCAGGAAAGAGTTGCAAAAGGAGTCTGAAGAAACCATAGACAGTGCACGGCGTGCACTGAATCGTCTTCGGCTCGAGGGCGCCAACAAGGACCGTTTCTGCGAACAGAGTGATGTGCATATTTCCTAGTTAGGTAAACAAAATGTCAAATGGAAAATCCTCTCTGGGACTTGGCCTTTTGGCTTTGCTGCTCACGCCCGGTATAGGAACAATCCTGTTGATTCTCGGCGTCATATTGTTGGCGGTTTTGCTTGGGTTATTCGCTGTAGTCTACCTTACGTTGCAAGCATACCATTTGATGACTGCGGTCACGTTTTTGGTTTGCACGCTCTTCATGTTCTATGTATCCGTCAAAACTCGAATTATCACGGATCGAACAATGAAAAAGTATCCATGGATCGCTTTCCTCATTCCAGGCAGCTTCGTACTTGGATATCTCACAGAGATGACGGAGAACATCACACTAACTGTTAGTTCCTTGTCGACGGCAACTCCAGTACAAGGTTCAGTGAATGCAGCTGCCTTGCTCTTACTCATCTTGGGGATCCTGTACGTATTCAGCGAGTGGGTTTCCTAGCCCATATTTACTATGTAGGAGAAAAATAAACATGAAAGACGCGCATAAGAACGGAATAATCGTTGCATCGGTAGCAATCATCATCCTCGTCGTAGCCTTCTACAACAACATTTTCGCTCAGTATGGCTATCCCGCACCCACATTCCGGCAAGCTCCAGGTCCAGCTCCAGGTCCCACAATAGTGCCCGGTATCGCTGGAACCTACACGATGAAAGACATAGCCTACAACGCACTCGATATCAGCACGGCTTTAACCTTGGGAACTAACGTTGACCAATACTTCTACGCATACCGAAACGGCGGCTGGGTTTTGCTTGGGGCTCACGGAGCCTCTGGCACAGACATTGAAGTCACTGAAGCAGACGGCGGCTACATCTACGTAGTTTGCATGACACACGGAACTCAAGCCTTCATCCTTGACGCTGCCACATCGTTGGCGATGAACAGCAGATGCGTAAGCGTCCAGTTCGTCGACGTCACCGGAGACTTGGTCAAAGAATTCGCTATTCAATACAGCATGGCAAACATCCCGAAGGCTGCAAGCGGCTACCCATCAAGCACTTTCACTGGCTACTTCTTCGCTGAAGACTCGGCTTCAACAACGGATGGCGCACCATCCAACCTGTCGATCGCTCAAACATCAGTCACGAGTTACGTTGAATGGTATCTCACGATCAGCGCCGTCAAGAAAGCACTGGCCTTCTGGAAGGTTCAAGTCAAGATCAACAACACTGACACGTCCATCGGGCACGTTGAAAGCCTCAACATTCCTGGCGTCGGCAACATCGGAGCTAACTCACTGAAATACTGGTTCGACGCTTCATACGGCTATTGGGAATGGTCCGCCGGAACAGGATTGCTCGGAGACTGCGCTTTCTTGAAAGTACCATCAGCTTCGTCAACGAAGTTCTACTTCACAACTGGCATTCACACGGTACTTGGAGCCCATAACATCACTGCCACAGTAACGGTTTACGAGCTTGACTACGCAGGAAACACTGTCACCGACGCTGACGATGTCCAGATAAACGAAAACGCTTAAGTCCCATCAGCGAGGGCGCTTTCCCTCAAAACACTGGGCAAAGCCTCTCGTGCTTTTTCTATTTCTTCTTTCCTTGCATATTTCATTTACATGAAAGAAGGCATACGCGACTTCATACTCTTTGAATGCCTAACTGCTCCAGTGATGGCTCACGCGATGCTCGCTGGAATGGGTACAGCTGCACAAACGCAAGTGCTTTTCTACGCAGTTTTGCTCATAATGAACTTGATTTGTCTGTTAATAATTTTCGTGAACTACAAGGAACAGTTCCAACTTGTAGACTACAATGAGAGCCTCAACAGAGACAACTTTTTGTATGTTCTTGGCGGCGTCGTAGGCGTACTTGTCGCGTCAACTCTTTTATCTAGGCCCTACGGCGTAAACTCAGCCCTCTATGTTCCACTCTTTGCTGAAGCCCTGCCGCTTTTCGCGAATCTTCCTCAGATAGCAACACAGATTCTATACAATTTCGCCTTGGTCGCGAACAGCGAGGAGACGACAAAACTGGTTGGCCACAACGCGCTGTACATGGCGTTAGTATCACATTTTCCCGAAAGCGAAAAATACGCCAAGTACGTCTCGGTAGTGGTTCCAGTCGGATTCTGGTCCTGTCTACACGCCTACGTTGCATATGTCGGACCGATGATGTGGCAACTTGTGGCTGCCGCATTCTTCTCTGGCTTGATAATTTTCGCGGTCATGTGGAAAACCCGAAGCCTTCTTGCAGCAATCACTGTTCACGGATTGTACAACGTAATAGTCATGACTGCCAGTACGCTGGGATTGCTGAAAGCTCCAGTCGCGTATGTTTATCCGCTTGGCTTGTGCGCGTTTGCCGCGTTCAATACCATTCTATTAGTCAAACTACGCAGAGCACGAAACCGGCTGACATGAGAAGTTGCCTTAGATGCTCTAGATTTTTCTCGTGCTGACGATGCACGTATTTAGTTAATGAGGGTTCGAGTTGAAAGGATCTCAAAAGAGTATCGCTCTTGTCTTAGGCATCGTTGCTGTCGTTATCGTGGCGTTAATTACAGCTGGTCTGCATCCTTTCACTTTTTTGGGCGTCAGCCAAATCTACGTTGAACAAACTGGTGGGCCTGTTGGAACAAACCCGACTTATTGGACCAACAGTTTTTGGGTTGTCACCGGTCTTGCTGACATGGTGGAAAGCTATCTCATGTTTAATTCTCAAATCTCAAACATGAGTGGTCAAGACTATGTTGGTGGGAACCACCTTATCCCAACGGGCGCAATCAAAGTAACCATCAAGCCACAAGCGCCCTACTGGCTGCTGCCACTGACAGCTGAGAGTTGGATGGTTTACCCGAAGACTTACGGATATGGGCAGAACGGCCTTGGACAGGAATGGCGAATGAGTGATGAAATTCCAGCTTTTAATGTTCCCGTGTGGACTTTCAGACCCTCAGCTTCAGGTTCGTGGCAGCTTCACACGCCATTTGAAGTAGTTGTAGAGAAAACCACTGGCTCAAACACCTTTACCAGAAGCTCAGGCATCATCGACGTTGTTGGTGGAACTGGAACTATTGAGATTGTGAATCCTAACGATTCCAGTGAGAAGTTGAAAGTGCTTGACTTGGGCAAACTGACTACAGGGCTGACTCAACCATCATACGACTACATAGTCGCTTACGACCCCAACCATGCGCTACTTTGGGATAACTCAGTCGAAAAAGACACAAAATACGATACTAACATGGCAACAGGAGCGAAACTTAATGACTATTCATTTTCACAATACTGGTTCGGAGGAGGCAATATCTACAAAAGAGACTACGCAACATACACCGTTTACGGTGGTAGGTGGGTTGATGACAAAAGCCCTAAACACGGTGATTACTCCGCATCATTTGAAGATGGGGACTTTTCAGGTTACTATAGAGCAGACCCAAACTCTTGGACTAGTCAGTCTATTCCCATCGCAGCAAGCGAATTCAACGATATTACCAACAACCCTAATGTGAAACCATCGCCAGGACTCAGTTTATTCAACTATCTCAAAGCGTCGACTGTTTATACCGGGGCTACTGGAACCATTAGCAAAACTGCCCATCAAGCTGTGAATTTAGACGCATTCGGACAAGGCGCTACAATCGATACGACGACTAATCAACTGAAAGTCATGGCTACTTATGGCTCAGCGAAAAGCCTGTATCAACTCCGAATTTCCACAGAGCTGGTAGACACGATTGTTTATCAAGAGCCTAATGTTGCCTGCGAATTCGTTGATGCAGTCTGGGAACAGGGTGGTGGAAAATCACTTCAGATTCAGGACACGGCAGTAGCCAAGTACGTCGTGAGAAACTTGGGCACAGTTGAAGCTTCGATACAGGTCAAATTGCTGTATCCTGGCGCTCCAGTTCAAATTCTGCCGGCGGACTTGATAACTAAACCTGTTCTGCCCAACCAGGATGCGACTTATGAATTTCTGGTCAAAAATGCCAACACTGGAACACAAGAGTTCGCAGGGTCCCTTACTGCTCAAGCGATCTCGGCGGGTGAAGTGAAGGATACCGACACTTCGCTGTCCTACACGCTGCCAACGCGTCAGGGGCAAGAAACCATCTTGAGCTTACGCTTTGTTGAAAAAGGCACAACCACAGGCATCGGCAACCTCAAAGTGCTGGTCAGCTGGACTGGACCAGCAATGAATGATTACACAGACGCAAATGGAGCTGTGAGCTTCGCATTCAGCCAAGTGGTGTCTGGCAACGTCGTAGTCTCAACAGAGGAAACAGACATTTGGAAACCAAGTGTGCGAACTTTGAGTCTGGCGGGAGGACTGAACTCTTACACCCTGGAATTGGAACGCAAGGGCGTGGCATATGGAGATTGGCTTCCATGGATAGTGGCTGGCGCGGTTGTCATTGCTTCCGTCAGTGTAATTGTTTATCAACGAAAACGAAAAACAAGAATGCCTGAAAGAAAGAGACGTTAGCCGACCCGGGTTCAAATCCTGCCCGCTGCACCAAGATTTCTTTATGTGACAGAAAAGATAATTAGAAGTCTCTACATCAGCCTCTTTAGGTGCGTTTTATGGGTGAAAAAATCGAGTTTAGAAAGCCGAGTTTCAGACAACCTACGAAAGTTAGAAGAGCATTGAATGCTGTTGCGTTTGTTGATGACAAATGTGTTTTGGGATTCAAACTTGAGACTGCAGGTAGTTATTCAATAGACTTGGAAATTGAAGCAGTTCCTGAAGCCAAGCAACTCTACGACTTTTTTAATGAAATATTTGTGAAGTACATCAGTCAAAACATTGAGAGTGGAGGACTGAGCAAAACGTCGACAAATATGATGTCTGTTAACTGGTTCCTTGAGAAAGGAAAAGTAGGCCAAGCTATTCAAGAGGTTGGACAGAAGATGGGAGTAGAATGGGGAAAAGCAATGGAATGGCTCTTCGAAACAATTTCGAAGAATACATGACAGCGGAAGGTGCCATTAGGCCTTAAGATCCCATCCCGTAGGGTTCATGAGTTCAAATCTCACCCCTTGCACCAATGTTTAACTTAAATATGCAAAATGTTAATAGCTCAATGGGAAATGCATGGATTCAATTCTTACAACGATTGACATCCTACAAGAAACTACTTGGCTCTTTTTCAAGCTATACAAAGACCCTTCGACGAATCAAGACTGGAAGTCAAATCTCGACTGGTATCACAAAGTGCTGATTAATATCGTGAAACCAACTGTTGAGAACACGCCCGCAATACGTGTGGTTTTCTTTGGTCTCTATGGTCCAAGGAGACGTGATCCTGAAAATGAGGAATATGAAAGGCAAATCTTGCCACCCAATGCTGACACCTGTTACATACGCTTAAGACTTTCCGTGGTTACAAACGACAAAAATGCCGTAAAAAACACACTTGAGACCAACATCAATGCTAATCGAAACATGGTCTGGGACTACGAAATTATGACAACTTATCATGTTCGTGATGATTTGGGAAATAGATACGGCAGCAGGAATGATGATCAGACTCTCAGATTTATTCGTTACTGGGATTCAGCCTGCAGATATATCCTCTCAATTTTGACTTTGCCGGGGAATTGGATTTCGGATGTTGATGTATGGGGCATTCCACATCTCGTTAATAACTCGCTAGGCGCTTCACTCCGTCTTCCTAATGCTCCGTGTCCGTCTTGTCATGTCTCTCAGTACTTGGAAACAGGTGTCATAGCAAGTAGTAGCTTGCCTTTCAACCTTCAAGCCACGCTTTCGAATTTTCAGAGTGTTCCAATTTTTGTTGTGCACTGTCCAATTTGCGGTAGACCAAGGCTTGCCTCAACAAACATTTAAGCCCACGATTGTGCCTAAGGACTGAAGATCTTGTCCGTAGGGGTTCGTAGGTTCAAATCCCTGCCAGAGCACCATTGTTGATGGCCACTTTCTTAGTCACTTACCTAGGGTTTTTTGTGTAAAAGTTGCTCGCTGCGCATTACTTCGTAGCCAAGGATCCCGTTGAATCCTCATTTTCGACGTGGGTCTCCTTTGCCGGATACAACCCAACATAACATAAAAGAAAAGAGGAAAAAACCAAGGCCATCTGCAGGACCGTGTTAATCTGGTATTCTGAGACCCAGTTACTATATGAAAGCAACAGACGAGACCCATCTTGGACCAAAAGGAATTGTTTTGGTACATACGCGAGAACCTGAATGATGCCCAAGCAAACGAAAGGTATGCACAACAGTAGTCTCAAGCGTTTTCTCATCTTTTTTGCTTCCTCTTTTTGACCTTCCAAATGCTGTCTCCAAAACTGAAGACCTTAACACCTGTCACGTTTTTGAGAGCTCTCATTGTTTTTCCGTTGCGTTCAACGTGCAGTCTTTTTCTCCTTTTTGGCAGCTTGGGTTTAGGCAATTTCGGCAGCCGCAGTTTGTGGGGTTTCGGCTTCGGCGTAACAGCTTTGAATTGTCTACCAGACTTGATCATTTTTTTTCTGGTCAAATCAGCCACGCTCCTTGTTATTGGGCGATTTTTGCCTTCCCGATCCTTGTAGAATCCGACGATCTGTCCCTTTCTTGCGCGTAGAGTCCATTTGAGGCTCCGCAATTCATGTTCATGTTCTTTCCACTCACTCTGAGGCAGGACCTTGAGGAGACTAAGCAGCTTTTCCCTCTCTGTCAACTTCCTTATCTTTTCCCTCACCTGCTCCTGCATACGCTTCAAATCCAACAATTCATCATGCTCTCTCGGCGTAACAACTCTGCGCCCAAGCTCAGCAGCTTCCTTCTCTAGCTCGACAAGTGTTAGACGCTCAGCCTCTTCGTCGCTGATCTGCTCGCCCATACTAAGTCGCTTCCCTAGGTCTTCAAGATGCGCTTTGTTTTCGTAGTATGTGATGCTGTCGTCTATCTCGTAGAGATCAATGCCATATTTGCTGGCGTAGTCTTGCAGGTGTTTCATCTCAATGTAGGTTAGAGCCATTACTTAGAGAACCTTCCACGCCTCAACGTAGCCTTCAAGCGAATTTCCTTTGAATGTTCGCTCGAGCAACCCTTCTTCGCTGCTCAATTAGTCCCAATTTCTCCTTGTTCCACCGCGCTCTCTATATGACCCTTTAGCGAGTCTATGTCTGTATTCAGCTGGTGTGTTTCGAAACTTCTTGCCTTTTCTGTCTCGAATTCTCGATGTTGGAGGAAATCGATGCAGTCTCCCTCGTGGGTGATCATAGGGATGTGATGGATGTCGATGCGGCCTCTTATCGTTGCGCTTGATTCCCTTGTGTTTGTACCATGGCCATGGCAACACGATTCACCTCTCGCCATTTCATTGCCCTTCGTCTCCAATTTTTGATAGCTTGATTTTCGGGCAAAACGCATTCACCATTAGATAAATACGGAAGAAAAGGACAGCATGACAGCGGTAGGATCCGCTCCTACATATTTCTTTTCTGAGGAATACTTGTGGCCCGAGAAATTGCTTTAGGAATTCTGTTGTTCAGCTTGGTCTGTTCGGTTTTGGTTTCAATCGGTCCGGTTCTTTCGACAAGCTACCCTGATTTGCAGTTTAGGTTAACATTGTCGGATTCAAGTAAATCTTACTCCATCACAAACCGAGTAAGCTTTGCGCTTGGTGAAATCTGGGTTTTTCCGACTCTTAGCTCTCCAGTAACGATTTCGTTTGAGTATGTTTCATGGCAGGCAATAGTGTATAATAACGGTACCAGAGTCGAATTAACTCCCACTTGGATAGAGCCTGTACAAATCTGGTTCAACAATGCAACGTACACTGCGCCTCGAACGATCACAGACATTAAGTACCAGATGGGTGACGCGATATATCCGTACTACTACATTCCAGAAGGTCGCGAACATAGAGCAGCAGGACCTACATACGTAATTGCTCATGAACTATCTTTAGACCCATATGCTCCGGCGAGTCCAAGAAACGCAAGCCTACGTTCCTGGACGAGTCCGCCAGGCGACTTTAAGCTACCGCCCGGTGTCTGGGGACTCAGCATCCACACACACATCTACGGCTATTACGGAGATCCTAGTCAATCAACCAACGAGCAGACAGGGCCGACGATAGCAGCATACATATTTGTTGATGCTAGTTCTCCAGCGAATGAGCCAACTAGACTATACGAACTGCCATATGGCGGAATCGTCATCCCCGGTCCAAACACCCCCGGACCGTTTGGGCTCAAGCTGATTGAGTGGATCATTGTAATCGGATTGGTCTCTGCAGGGACCGTAACTCTTGTGAGTCGTAAATATGAACTAAAGAAAAAGAAGAAGAAAAAGTGATTCTCCATGTGTAGGAAAAGCTTGGCAGCCCTCACAACAGCTTTAGTTTTCATGAGCTTGTTTATCGTCGTTGGACCGATTCAGCGAGTTAATGCCTCGAGCGGCGAATCAGAGCAGATATTGGATTCTCTGACCAGCGGCGACTATGACGCAACACTCAATGTAAGTGCGGTCCATCCGAGTGCAGATGAAAACAAGTCGGCATTTGCCCAAATATGGAAGTGGCCTATTGACGTCAAGATCACGAAAATCAGCCTTGTACTTTGGCATCATGGAACCCCTACAGGATGGTTGAGTGGCAGATTGTACAACACCACTGGAACTTACGGCTCATCAGCGTATCCCATTGAAAGTGAAATAATCAGTGAAAGCCTTAACTCGATCGCAATGGGCAGTGTAGGAAATTGGGTTTGGTACAACTTCACTTTCAGCGACGTCGCCATCACAAGAAATCAGGCGATTGCTTTCGCAATCTACGCAAAAAATGCTACACTTTTAGACACGAACAATTACCTCAGTGTGATGGGTGTTTTAGACGATCTGAAGCCTGGAAATCAAGCAAATTTCAATACGAGCACCTGGAACAACACGAACTCACTTGACCTTTACTACTACGTCTATGGTATGCCTGAATACTATGGCCAATTTGAACACTATAACACCGGGGACAGTGACATCTACACCTTTAGTGGGAGCTATTGGGCGGCACAAACTTTCACCGTAAACAGCACCGCAGACCATACTATCACTTCAGTCAGGCTAAAAATGCGCAAAAACACGAGCCCAGGCATGCTTACCGTCAGCATTAGAGCCACTGATGGAAATGGGAAACCAACAGATTCAGATCTGACCACTGGAACGATAGACGCAAACACTTTCACTTCGGTCAGTCCAGGTGCATGGTACGAGGTACCGCTAACGAGATACACTCTCTTAGCGAACACAAAATATGGAATTGTTTGTAGAGCTGGTAACTGGATAGTATGGAGGTGGGATACGATGGAACCTTCTTATGCAGATGGCGACGCACTGGAGTCCTTTGATAACGGAGTCACATGGAGTTTGGATCCGCCTTTGGACTTCATGTTTGAGGTTTGGGGCTATTCGCCCGCTCTCCTCACAATCGGTGAGTTTCAAGCTCCAACAATGGTTTACGCGAACGAACCTTTCTTTCTCAACGCCACCGTAAACGATCCTGATGGGAGAGGCAAGATATCAAACGCTAGTATCGAGATCCACTCGAGCTTGGTTCTTGCATGGGTGAACAGCACAGACACTTTCAGCGAGCAAACTGACACGAACAACTATTGCACGCTGACGCCGGAGAGCTGTGTCAGAGCAAACGTGAACAGCACAGCGATTAAGTTGTCCTGGTACTTGAAGCTCAATAGTTTCCCAGCTGGGTCAGTCGACGTCTTGGCTGAGAACACTGAAGTCTATGACGTTTATGGAGATTCAAGTTCAGGAAGTCAAACAGAGCTTTTCGCGTTGAACTACATCACATTAACTTTGCAGGCCCGGGACGCGGAAGGCACTAACTTGCCTAAACAGATGACGCTCAAAGGCACGATGGGTAATACCACTGGTTTTGAAGTTACATCGAACACAACAGGCGCCTATCAGCTGACCACGTGCTATGGCTCACACACAATTAACGTTTGGTGGACTACACATTTGGTCGCGACTGCAACTCAATCAATCACATCTAACACTACCTTGAACATAGACACTAAAGTCAGACGCTTGAACAACGGCGGTTACTACGTCCTATTCTCTCTCAACAACACTGATTTGACAGCGCCATATCTCGTCGGCACCTACGATTGGCGGATTGAAGGTCTGACTGCATCGGGCGTGACCGAGTTCAAAATGGATAATTTACACTGGCTTAGCACAGGCGCACCGAAGACTATCACGGTAGGCACTGTAGAATACACTTCAGGCTGGACGTTTGCAGCAAACATTTTCAAGTTCAGCATAACGATAAATCAACACATCGCTATGAGTTGGGAGGCTGGTGTAGCGCCGCCTAGTCCCATTTGGGTAACCACTCCTTCAACCTCATTAACGTTAACCGCACAAATCGTCAATTTAGGTGAAGTGCAGAAAGGCGCAACCAAAACATTTCAAATCCGGCTTGTTTGGAGTGGCACTTTCAGCGTGATCATAACGAATGTTTCCTGCACGATGTCATGGATAACGTACCAAGTAGAGTTACCCAAAACATTCTTTCTCTCTCCTGGAGCCAGCAACGGCGCTATCAGCTTGGAGGTCTCACTTACTATTTCTGCTGCGGCGCCATCCGGCAGTCACGACCTTATTTTCCTAGTCTCTGGAAAATCGGGAGAGGTTGTGGCCTCAGCTTCGTGTCCAGTCTCCATCGTACTAGGTACTGTCTCAACGCTTCCGACTCAAAGTCAACCTGTCGTCGACATGATGGCTATTGCATTGGCGGTGCTCGTTGTCTGCCTGATTTTCTTTGGTGCCTTGAGACGAACTAAGAAACGGCGTGCAATTTAGACAGGAGACCAAATGTCCGTGGAACCTTTTGCGTTGTTTCTGTTAAATTCGCACAGCGTGCACTTTGTCAACCGCGGCATGGAAGTTTTAACTGGTTCATGTTCAATTGCACAGCGTGCAATTGCCGCAGTTGGTTGTTCATGGTCAGGTGAAAGTAATTGAGAAGGCTGCTCTCGGTCCCATATTTCCTTCATGGGTGTCTCGACTGACGAAACGCAAGCCAATAAGTGTAGAAAAATTCATTGCTTTCGGAGTCATCACTGATCTGATTACCGTATTTCTCATTTTTCCGATGATTTTCAACACAACATCTCCCACGACCTCGCCCGACTTCATCCAAGTGGCTATTCTGTTCGTGATTTGGCAAGCGATCTTAGGGTACATCGGATACAAAATGACGCGTGGCTGACATCTATCAAGGTTTGCGGAGGTACTTCCGCGACCTGCGTTCGGAATTTCTGCTGAAAACCTTAGCGGATATTTCACTATTAGGACGTCAGATACATGTCATGGCCAAAAGCCGACCGGACCCGTTTGACACGTAGAGCAACTCGAGCGCGACGGCGCGTACAAGCGAGAGGCAAAGTCGCTCAAACTGTTGTGGGTTTCTTTCGAGACAAAGGCAAAACCCGGCCGGTCACGAAGTCTATTGGCGAGCTCAAGCGTAAGAAGGTTGTGGAAAATTCGCATCGATTTCAAAAGGTCAAACCTGCGGGTGCGGATATCAGTCAGAGGCTTGAAGATCTCTTAGACCAACTGAACGAAAATCAAAACAGCCTCGACGTTCTCAATGAGCAAAGGCAAACCGCAAAGGACCTCAATCAGATCGCCCTTAAGAAAAAAGAAATCCAGCGAATTCGACACCGCATCAAGCAACTGCACTGAACAAGATGCCGAACATCACTTCTTTTTTGAGGAAAAATCATGCTCCATGGAAAAAGCATGAAGTGCTGATGAAACAATTTCGAGGAAAAATTAAACAAACATTTCGCGCCAACATCTAAGATGATATAGACGCGTCTTCCCGGGATTTGCACTGCGACGATGCCGCGAAACCACCAGGTCACCTTCATAAATGTAGCCCTGACAACGATCGCAGGCGGGAGCATCACCGTGTCGATTCGTGATCTGCCTCAATTTAACTAGAGTTACCATCCAGATGCGGGGCATACAAGAAAAATATCGACTAGAGTTTTTCCTTCAAAAAATACCGAGAACCATCAGTTAACATGCTTATTTTTTCGAGGAAAATAAATGCTGTCACAATCATGCAGGAATGGACGACCAAGACCCTTCCCTGATTTTTCTGAGAAATTCGTATTACTATTGTAGGGGATGGCATGGTGAAACCCACTATAGCCTCGAAAGAAAAAGACCAAGCAAACCCCCTGCCGATCCAACATCTTAATTTGGAGAGAGCTCCTACGGGTCAAGATTGCAGGATAGAACTTAGACTCGGGGACTTGGACGTCGAGCGGCTGCTGGGGGGAGAGAAAATTATTCTGGGGAACCTCAGCTTTTTGTCCACTCCGATCAAACTAATGGTGAGCATCCATCGGTTGCGGAAAAAAGACGCTAAAACCCAAGAGCTCCCGGTTATTCAATCCTGCTAGAGTGGTGGAAAGATTTCTTTTGAAAATTCGAAACACAGAACTCTCAAGCCCTAAAACCATGGAAACCACAACAAAGACGTTCGCTGAATTTATGCGGAAAAAGAAAGACTGAATTGATGGGAAAATCAAGCACAGCCTATTTGTTTCTGAAATTTTTCCAAAATAACAAAAGAGACAAAAGCGTAATCGTCTTCACGAATCTTCAAATAATCCGATGCAACACCACCAATGTTCCTCGCACCTGGGAATGTTGGTTCAAAGGAAATCGGCTCCCCGAGTCCCGCTCCTTTTTCTCCGATTTGCCAACATAAAAGGAACGTTGTCCTAACTAACCGGGTAAGTGCCAATTTTTCGTTACGGCGGTTCATTTGCAGAAGTGCGGTCGTCCCGACTTTTCGAAGGAAAATCCCAAGGCGGTCAGCAAAGATGCGCCAGTTTGAACCCGTCAGACCAAAACTTTTGCATAGTTTTGATCCAAGTTCGAGCATTCTGTGAATCTGCGGCGGTTCATTGCGTGTGGCCATCACATTCATGTGTCTCGCTCGCAACCCGAGATCCTCACAGCCGGCTGGAGCACACTTTAGAATGCGAAGCAAATCCTTCCATTGAATTGTGTGCCCGAGATTCTTACCAAACGCCAAATGAGTCACAGGGCTTCCCTGCGAGCCCAAATCAAAGTCACTGGCAAGTTTGGGTATATGTCCGTCGTTATTCTGCTCGACCGCGGTCACGCCGTCACAAGACTCGCATTCTGAATAGATTTCTTCTTTGAGCAAGTGTAGAAGTTTCAATCTATGGTCTCCCGGCACTTCTTTAAGAATTTGCATGATTTTGTCGGTGGCACTGGCACTGGACAAACGAGGAAGCGCTTGTTCTGAAAGTGTTTGCACTTGGTCGATCAAGGGTTCAACATCTACTTTATCGAAAGGTGAATCCTCGCGATGAGGCAAGGTTGATGTGGATTCAAATGGTCTCAGTAGCGCCTTCTCGCTCGCCGACATTTTTGAAAGGGCTAGTTCTGTAACCTTTCGCGGAACTTGTGTCTTGTCTGGTTCTGGACGAGATGGGATAGTGATGTGTCGCGATGTTGTGTTCCCTGTTACGATAATGACATCGCCCCCTTCGTGCAACTGGGCGCAGGGACCCGTATTCGTGCATTGGGTGAGTTCAGCTTGTGGTGAAGTTTGTGACGGTGACAAAATTTCTCGCAGCACCCTGGCTACATGAACATAAATCCTGACTGTTTTACGGCTAGGTCTCCACTTTTGCAAATCCTTGAATCTGGGCGAGGTTAGCAAGACCCGTTCTGCTTCTTTCCGCGAAAAACCCCCAACATTGAACAGCCGAACTATATTCTTCAACGGCCTTCCCGTGCGCCGAATATATCGGTTTGAGATCCGGCCTCCGCGACACATTTCGCGGACCTCGAGGAAAGCGTGCAGAACGTCGCGTGACGCACTTTCCGAGCATCCGAGGAGTTTTCGCACGTCTTTTGCACTTACAACAGGCTGATCTTGGAACGTTTCAGCCACTCTGATTAGCCAAATCAGACTCAACGGCGTGTTCTTCCACGTGACATTGACTTTAGCGTCAGGTTGAGGCATGAGGTTATGCTATGAGTGTTCTATCCGTATAAAAGCTTCGATTTGCACAAAAAACGCGTTTTTCCGAGATTATCCCCCTTTTCGGCGGCTCACAGATCCCCCTGTATTTCATTTTTGTGGTAAAAAATGCCTAACACAGCAGAAATCGAAACCGTTGACCTCGCTGATGCCCATGTCATTATTCGCCGCTACAAAGTACGACCCACCGGGAGAGGCTTACGGACCATTGAAACGAGCATCCCACGAGAAGTTTTTGAGCGTGAGGCAAGGATCCTGGGTTTGACACCCGAAGAGGCCTTGGTGAAACTGGTCGCCGTGTGGCGTTACAATTCTTTTCGAGGTCTACATCTGTCATTCGAGCCGGCAAGGGGAGTCACTGAAAAATGAGCGGAGAAAATAACAATAAAACACCTACCCTAACGACCTCACAACTGGAACGCCGTAAAAACACCATGGACAAACAGTCGAGTTTAACCATGGAATCCGCATGCGTTGACGAGAAGACTCAGCGAATACGGCTTTTGAAGGACCATGGGCAAAGACGTATACAGCTATGCTTCAGGATCACGGAGCGGGCTTTTGAGCGGTTGGCCGAGGTTTCTAAGCTGTTCCAAATGAAAGACACTGACTACGCAAAAGCTGTCCTATACCAGGATCTGGGCGTTTGGACGGAGCGTCTAGATTATCGTAGAAAGAAGAGGCGACAATAAATCAATGACTGAGAGGATAGCTGCTCACACTGCCAGTACAGGGTCCTTGGAGTCCATTCCCCACGGAGTAGACCCCCCAAAATGCCCTGAGTGCGCGTCGATTCGTGTGTGGCGGGCTGGTTTTGACTATCGTAATAGAAGCAGCCCGCAGCGTTGGCTCTGCCGTGACTGTGGCCACCGCTTCCCTCAAAAAAAACGGATTAAGCCCCTGAAGCCCCTTCAAAGTGTTGATAGCGAGATGTTAAATTCGCCTGCAGCTTACGTTCTTAATTGCCAAGTCTGCGTCAGCCGGACAAAGGCGATGAAAAACTTGGTCGAAGAGGTAGCCGCTGAAAGTGGGCTGAGCACGGCAGCCACAACGTTAGCTGATGCCAAAACGGAGTTCGCTGAACAACTCAGGCGAAACGGTTACAGCCCGGACACGATAAGGCAATGCGTAAACTATCTTAAACTATTCACAAGAAAAGGCGTCAACATACTTCAACCCGAACAAATCAAGGCTTTCATTGCAGACCAAAAATGGGAAAACCACTCAAAAGCTACGGCGGTCACAATGTATGGCATATTCGCCAAAGCTATGCATCTCCAATGGACACAACCAAGATACAAGTATGACCAGAAGATCCCCTTTATTCCATTGAGGAAGGAAATCGATGATCTCATCGCTGGCACTGGAAAGAGAACTTCAATATTCCTCCGAACGTTGAAGGAAATCGGCTGCAGAGTGGGCGAGGCCTTGAGGATAAAGTGGATTGACATTGACTTTGAGAGAAGCACCATAAGCATAAATCAACCAGAGAAAAACTCGCTGCCACGAATCCTCCCGGTCAGCCTAACACTCATGGCAATACTCAACACTCTGCCCAAAGAAAACGAATCCGTCTTTAATCGCAGCCGAAACACGGTCGAATCAAACTACAGATCACAAAGGAACAAGTTGGCTGTAAAGCTGGGAAATCCAAGGCTGAAACAAATACGCCTGAGCACATTCAGACACTTCTACGCCACCATGCTCTTCGCCAAAACTCTGAATATAGTGAAGGTTCAACAAAACCTTGGACACAAGAATCTGAAAAACACCCAGATCTACACTCACCTAGTCAACTTTGAGAGCGATGAATACGATGTGCAAATCGCTGAGAACTTAGAAGAGGCGAAGAAGCTCTTGGAAGCTGGATTTGACTACATCACCGACATGGACACTAGAAAGCTGTTCAGAAGGAGAAAATAGTGACTTGTGGCGAAAACTAACATCTTGTGACTACAACGGGTGCGTTTCACGTGTGACTGCAAGATGGGTTCTCTCCATATGCGTCGCCTTTTATACTCTCTTCCGCCTCTCCACTCAATCAGGCAAAAATCGGAGGTGGAAAACGATGGCA
>Ga0315296_10001598_pt1 | contig 19710 bp, 12 predicted proteins | sample YL17G14_18_MG_FD_203921 | JGI IMG/M metagenome (GOLD analysis project Ga0315296, IMG submission 203921) | Sediment microbial communities from Yellowstone Lake, YNP, Wyoming, USA - YL17G14_18 | ecosystem: Environmental > Aquatic > Freshwater > Lake > Sediment | place: USA: Wyoming | collected...
GACCTTCCCCTCGCTCGCCTCCCAGTCCGCCACGAACCGCTCCAGTCGCCCTATCGCCACCGGCTCCATCTTCTTCCCCAGCACGCAAAGCTTCTCGCACTGCTCCTCCTGCGGACATACCCGACCGCATATCGCCGGAAGCGCGTTCTTCTCCTTCATCACCCTGATGCCGCCCTTGAAATCCCCCTCCGCGATCTTCGAGATGAAGCCCGGGATGTTGATCTCGACCGGGCACCCCGCGACGCATTGAGGCTTCTTGCACTGCAGGCACCGGATGGCCTCCTCCACGGCTAGCTCGGGGGTGAATCCAAGCGCGACCTCGTTGAAGTTGCGAATTCTCTCCTCGGGTGTCTGCTTGGGCATAGGCATCCGGTGTGGTCTTATCTTCTTCTTTTCGCTTTCTTCAGCCATCTGCAGTCCTCTGATCCGGGCCCGCGGACTCATCGGGAAAGCTGTCGCGGGCGATGATCACGGTTTCCGGCACGCATGACTGCCGACCAGATGATGCTCCGTGCCCGCGTCGCTCTTGCGGAGAGGCGCGATCTCTTCTTCGTAGTATGTCATCCGGCGCATCAGGAACTCGTCCCAATCGACCTGGTGCCCGTCGAAATCGGGACCGTCCACGCACGCGAACTTGGTCTCCCCATTGACAGTGAGCCTGCACACTCCGCACATCCCGGTCCCATCGATCATGATCGGGTTCATGTTCACAATCGTCTTTATCCCGAGCGGGCGGGTGATATCCGACGTGCGCTTCATAAGGAACGTGCAGCCGTTGACGATGATCCTGTCCGGATTGATGTCCTCTTTCCTGAGGATGTCGGGGAGTCGGCTGATGTGGCCCTTGGTGCCTGAAGTGCCGTCACGGGTCAGCGTATGGAATCCGTCGACCAGTTGCGTGTATCTGTCCGTCCAGTAGAGGAGATACTGCGAGCGGGCTTCGATCAGAACATGCACCGTATTCCCGGCCTCTTTCAGGGCGAAGGCTATCGGGTAGATGCTGCCGATCCCGAAACACCCGCCGATCAGAAGCACGGTCCCGAAGTTGTCAATCTCGGTCTCGCCACCGAGCGGACCGACGAAGGTTGGTATCGTGTCGCCGGCCTTGAGGAGAGCGAGCTTGGATGTGGACTCCCCCACCTCCTGGAAGAAGGAAGTGACGGTGCCCTTCTGCGGGTCGTAGTCCGAGACTGACAGAGGGACTCGCTCTCCGGTCTCGTTGGGACGCACGATGACGAACTGCCCGGGTTTCACCGACGCGGCGACAATAGGAGCTTCGACAACGAGCTCGTGTATGTTGGGAACGATCATTCGTCGCTCGATTATCCTATATGGCATCCTTCGTCACCTCCACCGGGCATGGATTCGCGTCGAGGCGGTACAGCCCCTCCAGGTCGCGCGAGCCCTCAAGCCCGCCGAACGCGTCCGGAACGTACAGATAGATCACCCCTCGCGGAAGCTCCCGCTCGATTCGCGCGGGAGCGACCCCCTTCGCCGATCCCGCACTCACAACCAGCATCTCGCCCTCACACACTCCCAGCGCTTCCGCGTCCTCCTGACCGAGATAGAAGCCGGTCTCCGGGTTGAGGATGGCGAGACCCTCGACCTTCGACGTGATCGACACCCCCCTGTGCGTGTAGCCCATCGGCCTCATCGCAAGCAGGAAATTCCCCTTCGCGGGAGCGGACGCCATGGTCGCGAGTTCCTGTTGTGGAATGTCCACGGTCGCCTGAAGCGTTCGTTTTCGACGGTTCAGCTTGCCCGGAGAGGGGAAGCCCGGCACGATGGAGGCGATCTCGCTCAGAATCTCGTCTTCGCTCCTGTAATTGAGACCGTCGGCGCCCAGTACCTTCGCAATCTCGGCGAAGATCCACCAGTCGGGACGCGCGCGGCCGTACATCACGCTGTCGGGCAGCTCCTCAAGTCGCGGCGCGCTCTGTACGCGGCCCTCGACGTTCGTCAGCGTGCCGCCCGATTCGAGAAAGCTCGTCGCGGGCAGGTACAGGTCGCAATCGAAGTCCGGCTCGAAGATGTCCTGCACGATCAGGAAATCGCAGTCGGGACGCTCGACGAACGGGTGCGTGCCGACGAGATGCAGCACTCTTGGCCTCTTCTCGCCCTTCACAAGCTGATCGACCGTGATGCCGTCGTCCTCAGGAAGCTTCGCGCCCCATGCCTTCTCGAGCGCATCAACAGCCTGCGAGTCAGTCCGCGGGGACGGTCCCGGCAAGAGCTCCGGGAAGACCCCCATCTCCAGCGCTCCCCTGGTGTTGGCGCCGACGTAGAGCGGGATGATCGTCCTGTTTCTTTTCTTCGAAAAAATTTCGATTGCCTCCAGAAGATCGCCGAGCGCGGAGTACATGAACGCGCTCGGACCGAGTATCACAACCAGGTTCTCGCCGGACTTGATCAGCGAGATCGCCTCATCCAACTCCTTGGTATCGACATCCGCCGCTCCGGCAGCTTCCTTCGCCGCTTTCTTGGTTCCCTTGGCGAGGGCTTTGAGAAGCGTGCCCTCGAACCCGGGCGACGGTCTCAGCCAGATGTCCGCGTAGCGGGCAAGGTTCGACTCTCGGGGCCCGATCGTCACAATGCCCGCGCCTTTCTGCATGGCCTTGCGTATCTCGACGCCGATGATCGAGAAGCTGAAGCGGGTATCAAGCCCCACGGCCAGGATTCGCGACGCGTCCTTGATTCCCTGGATCGAGATCGGCCTGCTGAACAGGTGAGTCCAGGTCGCGAGCCCGCCGCCGAGCGTACGGCGAGCGGTGGAATCGATCGCGTTCGTGCCGATGACCGTCCTCGCGAACTTCTGCGCCGCATACAGGCTTTCGTTCGTGCAGTCCGGCGAGACCAGCATCGCGTACTCGCCCGGTTTCACGTCCTTGAGCGCGGACGCGGCGATGTCCAGCGCCTCAAGCCAGGTCTTTTCTTTCCAGCGCGGCTCAGCAGGAGCTTCGCCCTCCCTTGCGAACGGTTTGCGCGCGCGCTGTACGTGATGAGAGACCTCCCCGATGCAGAATCGCCCCTTCACGCACGCCTGACCGTCGTTCACTTCGGGATCGAGCGCCGGAAGCGCGGATGAAAAACGCCCGTTCTTATGGTGGAATTCAAGCTGGCAGCCGATGGCGCAGTACGGGCAGGTCGACACGATGAAGCCGTCTGGTTTTCCATCCCACTTGCTCGCCTTTTCGGCCAGCGCGCCGGTCGGACAGACCGATACGCAGGCGCCGCAGAACTCGCATCCCGCCTCGATGTGATTCCTGCCGAACGCGGGACCGACCAGGACTCTCGGGCCGCGATAGTTGAACGCAAGGACCGCAGTGCCGCGCATCTCCTGGCACATTCGGACGCATCGGCCGCACAGGATGCAGATGTTGTAGTCGCGGTCGAAAAACGGATCCATCCTCTCGGTCTCGTAGTGCCGGTAGAGGATGGGGTAGTTGATCTCGGTGATCTCGAATCTCTCGACAAGGTCCTGAAGCTCGCACTGCCGGTCGTTCGGGCAGTATCGGCAGCCGGTCGTCACTCCGGACTTCCGCACCGTGCCCATGAACTTCCTGCATTCTTCGCGCTCGGTGCAAATGAGACAGCTCGACGGATGCTCGCTGAGGATGAGCTGGAGCAGCTCGCGCCTGATTTCGTGAATGGCCACTGTGTCCGTGACGACCTTCATTCCGTCCGCCGCGGCTGTGTTGCACGCGAGCGGATAGCCGCGAATGCCCTCGATCTCCACCAGGCACAGGCGGCATCCGCCGAAGGGGCTGAGGTCCTTGTGCGAGCACAGAGTGGGGATATAGACATCGTTCAGCTCAGCGGCCCTGAGCACCGTAATCCCGGCGGGAGCGGTGACTTCCCGGCCGTTGAACTCCATTCTGATAGTCTCTTCACCAGCCATTTTTCAGTTCCGATCACCTCCAAGCTCCGCTTGGAGGCGCCACTTTTCAATTCCGCAACAGCGAAATCAGCATGCCGGCGGCTCCCGGGTCACGAGACGATAACGATTGCGTCGCCGGCGATCGCGTCGAACCTGCAGATCTCATAGCAGGCCCGGCACTTGATGCATAACTCTTCATGGATGTTATGAGGCTCGGCCCGCGGGCCGGTCACCGCGCCGGTCGGGCATACTCTCACGCACGACTGGCAGCCAGTGCATTTCTCGGGAATGACCCTGTACACCACCAGGTCCCTGCAGACCGCGGCGGGACAGCGATGGTCCTTCGCGTGCGAGATGTACTCGTCGCGGAAGTATTTAAGGGTCGACAGCACCGGATTTGGCGCCGTGTTCCCCAGACCGCAGAGCGCGGAGCCCTTTATCACGTTGCCGAGATTCTCAAGCTTCTGCAGATCCTCGATCTCGCCCTTTCCGCGCGTTATCTTGTCCAGAGTGTCGTACAGATGCCGCGTTCCGACCCTGCACGGCACGCATTTCCCGCACGATTCCGACTGGGTGAACCTAAGGAAGTACTTAGCGAGATCGACCACGCACGTGTCGTCATCGAGGACGATCAATCCGCCCGAGCCCATGATCGATCCCGCTTTCGCCAGGTTCTCATAGTCGATCGGGGTATCGAGGAATTCCTCCGAGAGGCATCCGCCCGACGGTCCTCCGGTCTGGACCGCCTTGAACGGCTTCTGCAATCCGCCGCCGATCTCGAATACGATCTCTCTGAGCGTCATACCCAGGGGGACCTCGATAAGCCCCGTGCGACGCACCCTGCCGACGAGCGAGAAAGTCTTTGTCCCCTTGCTGGTCTCGGTCCCGTACCGCGCGAACCACTCCGCGCCGTTCCGGATGATGTTCGGGATCGTGCCGAGCGTCTCGACATTGTTGATGATCGTGGGCTTCTGCCACAGGCCCTTGTTCGCGGGGAATGGCGGGCGACTCGTGGGCATGCCGCGCTTGCCCTCGATCGACGCGATCAGCGCCGTCTCCTCCCCGCACACAAACGCCCCGGCGCCCTCCTTGATCTTGATCTCGAAGTCGAACCCGGAGCCGAGGATGCTTTCGCCCACAAGCCCCAGCTCCGACATCTGCCCGATGGCCTTCTTCAGGCGTCGGATCGCCAGCGGATACTCGGCGCGGATGTAAATGTATGCCTTGGTTGCGCCGATCGTGTACGCGGCAATGGCGAGTCCTTCCAGAACCGCGTGCGGATCGCCCTCGATGAGCGACCGGTTCATGAACGCGCCGGGATCGCCCTCGTCCGCGTTGCAGATCATGTAGCGCTGCTCGCTGGGCGTCTCCCGACAGAACTTCCACTTGAGCCACGTCGGGAATCCCGCACCTCCCCGGCCCCTGAGACCGGATTCCCTGATGATCTCGAGGATTTCCTCGCCGGTATGCTCAAGCGCCCACTTGAGAGCCTTGTACCCGTCGCGGGCAAGGTAATCATCGATGCTGCCCGGATCGATGATCCCGCAGTTGCGCAGCACGAGCCTGACCTGCGGCTTGAGCATCGGATGATCCCAGAATCTTCCTATGTCCTCGAGCTCACCGTCCTCCCCGAGATGTCCCAGCACGCCGGCGTCGGGGATCTCGTCTTTCTGGAAGAATGTCTCGAGAATCTTCCGGGCTTTCTTGGCGTCGACATTCGAGTAGCTGATCCTGGGCTTTCCGGGGAGCTTCACGTCCATCAGCGGCTCAAGGTAGCACGGCCCGATGCAGCCGACCTCGATTATCCCCGCGTCCACTCCAAGCTCACTGAGCGTCGCCTCGGCCGCCTTCCACGTATCCATCGCTCCCGACGCACGTCCGCACGTGCCCGCCCCGATGAAGATCAGCGGCTTCGTGTTGTTCTCCCGGGCCCGCCAGCTCTCTTCGGCGGCCGCCCTTCGTTGATCAAGACTGGTCGTATTCATCCATTACCTTCCCAAGCTTGAGTACGGACATCTGCGAGTGGATCGTCTCATCCGTCTTCACCACCGGGGCCAGTGCGCAGCACCCGAGGCACGCCACGTGGTAGAGCTCGTACTTGCCGTCCGGTGTCGTCTGGCCCCTGGTTATGCCCAGACGGTGCTCGAGATACGCGGTTAGCTGCTCGCCGCCGCGCACGTGACAAGCGGTACCGAGGCAGACGGTTATTGCGTGTTCGCCCGGCGGATGGAACCGGAACTGGGCGTAGAATGTGGCTACCCCGTAGATGTCGCTCTCGGAGATTCTGAGTCGGCGCGAAATCCAGCCGATCGCCTCGGGAGAGAGGAAGCCCTCTTCGTTCTGCACGTCCTGGAGTATCGGGATCAGATTCTCCCTGCTCCCGGTGTGTTTCTCCAGGACCGATGCAACTGCGCTTCCCGACATGCGTCGCCCTCCTTCACCGAAGGAATGAGAACAGAAAAGCTACAATTACAGCACGCCGCCCCCTTGCGACCCGGCGATGCCGACCCCAGCGTGACTTTCCATCATGCTATCCCGAGCTCATGCAGCTTGATGGCGAGATTCCACGAATCGAGCTCGGTGGTGAAGAGGCTTATCTTGGCGCGCTCGGCAAGTTCTCTTACGTCATCGAGCGGCTTCTTGTCTCGGACGAACACGATCGCGGCGACATCCGCCAGATTCGCCGTGGCTATCAGGTTCTTGTGTGTCTGGATCGTCAGAAGAAGACTGTTGGCCGGCGCGCCCGCGATTATGTCGCTCACCATGTCGGATATATACACCCCCTCGATCTCCTTGTCGTACAGGGTGTTCACAAGGGTCAGACCGGCCTTTTCTTTCAGTTCCGAAACCTTCATAGTGCTGTCCTTTCGGTCGGATGCGCCTCACGTATCGCGCACCTGATGATCGAAGACCTAGTAGAGGTCCTTCATGCCGATGTCGGCGAGTATCTCTCCCTGGCAGGTGTCGATGCTGTCCATGAGGATGCATGGGACGAACACGACTTTCTTGCCGGGAGTCCGGATTCTCGAATTGAAATACTCGGTCAGTGCCTGGGTTTCCTGGGGAGTTACGCACACACCGGAGACATGAGACGGATCGGTGCACATGGCAAGATAGACCCAGGCATCGTCGCCCGCCCTGTCTCTTCCGACCATGGGCGCCTTGCAGTCGTCCTTGCAGTCCACGCACATCATCAGCCCGGTCACGTTCCTCAGGCTGACTTCCCGGCCGCATTTCGCGCACTCCAGGTCGAACTTCACCGCCTGCGAGCTTCCAAGGAACCGCCACTTGTGATCCCCGTCCACATAGCTGTCCTTGTAGTAGTTCTCCTTGGGTGTGAAATACGCGGCTCGTATCCCGCAGTGCGTGCAGCCCTCGGTCACAAGGTACCCGGTGCGGACGTTCGTCATCGTCCATTCATGCCGGCAATCCGTCTCTGCCATAATCGTTCCTCTTGCACCCAGTAACCCCGTCCCGGTCCGGACTTATAAAAACCGTCCAGGCTCCCTGGATGGCGGCACTAAGCTTCCCAACGATGTAACGGCTCCCCAGTCTTCGGATCGGGTACTGCGCAGGCCCGTGTCTCTCAAATCCGCCTCGCAGGACGCCTCAGAAGCCGACGAGGCGACGGAGGCATACCTGAGCGATTCAAATCTCTACGTCATACTACATCAAAACGTGTTTGACGTCTATCCCCCGTCGCCCGCGGGCGTCGGGACAAGGCGCATTCCCGGCGCTCCCCGCAACTCCGAAGAGGTCAAGCGGATCTGCTCATGAGCGCCGCCTGCAATTCCTCGCGCGTGAGGAAGTTGCGATATTCCTCGCACTCCTCGATCAGTTCGTCATGGGTGCCCTTTCCCACGATCCCGCCCCCGTAGAGGACGTAGATCGTGTCCGCCTGACGCGCCGTGGCCAGGCGATGAGTGACGATGAGGCACGCCGTGTCGGGAAACCGCTCGGAGAACATCTGCCAGAATCTGCGCTCATTCTCCGCGTCGAGGCTGGCCGTGCAGTCGTCCATCAGGAGCAGGTCTGGGCCTCCCGCGAGCGCTCGCGCGATCGCGAGCCGCTGTTTCTGTCCCCCCGATACGGTCAGACCCTTCTGCCCCAGCACCTGGTGGATGCCGCTCGGCATGGCCTCCATCTCCTCGCGCACCTGCGCCATGTCGAGCGAGTCCAGGACCCCCTCCTCGCTGATGTCGCGCCCGAAAGACGTGTTGTCGAGCACGCTTTCCGAGAACAGGGTGGACTCCTGCGGGATGTATCCGACCCTGGAGCGGTAATCGTTGATGTTGTATTGGTTCAGATGCCGCCCGTTCACGAGAATGTCGCCTTGAGTAGGAGGTATGAGCCCCGCGACGATCTTTATCAGCGTTGATTTCCCGCTCCCCACCGAGCCCACCACCGCCGCCTTCTCTCCCCGCCTCAAGGCCAGATCGATATTCTCGACCGCGAACGGAAGATCATCATCGTACCGGAACGACACATTCCGCAACTGGATCGTCTTGAGCGCGCCGACGGGAAGATGGCCCGTGTAATCCAGGGTGCCGCCAGGAGTCTCCTCGAGCTCGATCTCGCGGTCGATGCAGGCGAAGGCCTGGCGGCTGGAGACGAAGAGTTGCGGGATGTCGAGAAGAGGCTGCGCGAGCAGGGAGAGGTAGATGTAGAACGCGTAAAGCTCGCCGATTGTCAGGGTTCCCTGGATGACCATGCTGCCGCCTGCGATCATGACAATAGCCTGACCGGCGTACTGGATCCACATATATACGTTGTGAACCCCCATCCACAACTTGGTGAACCTGAGCTCTATGTCGATTCTCTCGTCGAGAAGCTTCCTGAACTCGGCGGTCTGATTGGCTTCTGCCCTGAACGACTTCACGATCCGGATTCCGCTGAACGCGGACTCCAGAGCGTCGTTCGTGCGCGAGATGATCCCCTGGAGCTCCAGTGATCTCTTCGTCAGGGACAGTCTTATGAAATAGAAAATGGCGAGCATGATCGGTAGCGGCGTGATGCTCAGGAGCGCCAGCTTCCAGTTCATCGACAACATGAATCCCATGCAGAAGAGGAACTTGCTGCCCGACTCAACCGCCCTGAATATTCCCGAGCAAGAGAACCAAGCTATTTTCGGCCAGCCCTCGATGTCGTCGGTGAGCCTTGTCACAAGGTCGCCGGTGCGGAATTTCTGGAAGAACCTGTGGCCCTTGTCGAGTATGACCGAGAAGTAGTGCTCCCTCACGTCCATCCCGAGCTTCGCGTTCAACATGGCGCGAAAGCCGGGATAGAGGTAGGCGAACGACCGTACAAGGCCGATGCCCGCGATGATCCAGACGGCCTGCCATATGAAGCCGGACGCGGCTTCGGGATGGGCCTCGGCCATGGCCTTGATAACGTGATCGACGACGTAGCGGAAAACGAGCGGGAACGCGAGCGCCACGCCGCTGGACAGAAGTGTGAGAACCAGCAGCAGCCACAGCCATGCCCTGTGGGGCTGCCAGAATCTCCATATCCAGCGGATGTGCTTCATGACGCCCTCCCCACAACGGCCTGCGCTCCGACGAAGTCCTGGAACTGCAGACGATGCAGCTTCGCGTAGACACCATCCTGCGCGATAAGTTCCCTGTGACTCCCGCTCTCAACAAGCTCTCCGCCGGCTATCACCATGATCCGATCCGCATTGACGATCGTGCTGAGACGGTGAGCGACTATCACCGCCGTCCTGCCCGCCAGAAGCCGGTCGAGCGCTTCCTGGACCATCCGCTCCGTGCGCGGATCGACCGAGCTCGTCGCCTCATCCAGAACCAGGAGCGGAGGATCATAAACCAGCGCGCGCGCGAAGCTGATCAGTTGACGCTCGCCGACCGAGAGGTTCGCGCCCTTCTCCGCAAGCTCGCCCTCATACTTCCCGGGCAGCTTCTCGATTATTCCGTCCGCCCTGGCGATGCCGGAGACCTCCTTGACCCTCTCGACAGGAACCGCCTGGTCGAAGACGCGAAGATTGTCGGCGACGCTTCCGGGGAAGAGGTAGATATCCTGCAGGACAAGACCGGTCAGCTTCCTCCAGGCCTCCACGGGGAAGTCGCGGATGTCGCGACCGTCGACGGTTATGCGACCCCTCTGAGGATCGTAGAATCTCAGGAGCAGATTGATAATCGTGCTCTTGCCGCCGCCGGACGGTCCCACGAGCGCTACCTTCTGTCCCTTCGGGATCACGAAGCTGACATCGCGGAGAATCCAGTTCTCTTGCTCGTACGCGAACCAGACATTCTCAAAGGCGATCTGTCTGGTGAATCTGAGCTCCTCCTGCGGCGAGGGGCCGTCGACAATCGACGGCTCGGTCTCCAGAATGCCGAACACGCGCTCTACGCTGATCAGGCCGCGCTGGATGAAATTAAGCTGCTCGCTCAGTTGCATGATCGGTGCGAACATCTGCCGTATGTATTCGATGAACGCCACCAGGGTGCCGACATCGGTCAGGCCGGCGAAGACCTGCCGGATGCCTACAATCAGCACGATGATCATGGCGATGATCTCGCCGAGCAGGAACGCGCCCCAGAATCCGTACTCGAGGAACATCGCGGGGACCTCGATACGGTACTTGCCGAGGTTCACGTCCCGCATGCGACGTCTCGCGCGGTTCTGGTAGTTGAACTGCTGAATGACCTCGATTCCCTGCACATACTCCGTCACGTATCCCATCACTATCGCCCACTGGGCGCGCCACTCCCGCCAGAACGGCCGCATCCTGATCAGGTACCAGGTCGTGGCCGCGAACAGGAACGGAACCAGCGCCAGAATCCAGACGGCGATGGTCCAGTTGAACACGAACATCATCACGATGATCCCGATGAACAACAGGAAGTTCCTGGTCAGATTCACCGAGACATCGCCGAACAACTGCTTGAGCGTCTCCGTATCGCTCTCGACACGGCTAAGCAGCTTGCCCGGCGGATGCTTCTCGTGGAACTCCAGCCCGAGATTCATCACGTGCTGAAACATCCGCGACTTGAGGTCGGTCAGGATGTTGATCCCCAGCCTGAACAGAGTGATGGCCTGGTAGTATCCGACTCCCGCGCCGGCACCGATGATCAGGACGTATATCCCTGCGGTGCGGACTACTCCGAGAATGTCCTTGCCAGGGATATCGACATTGATGATGTGCCTCAGCACGGCCGGCCCGGCCAGTTGGGCCGCAGTGACGGGGATCAAAAGGAGCAGGGCCAGATAGAGATACTTCAGGTGGCGCCTGAAAAGGCGAACGACCTTGGGCATCAGTTCCCAGATCGTCTGCCTGCGTATCTCCTCCTCACTCTCTATGAAATTCCACCACATGGCGCAATCCGTTCAAAAAGCCTCACCCCTGGACAAGTAACCCGGGAACCCTTATGGCAATGATCATCCGCCCTGCAAGCGGCCTGACGGGTTCCCGGGCTACTTCTGGTGTGAACGATTATACTCCAAAGCCCGGGAAAGTAGTTGAAAATGGACACTAAATTCCTCGAAAAAAGACGCCGGATTCCAGTCGGCTGTTAGCAGAGCTCACCCCCGCATAAAAAGAGGCACGCTTGACGTGCCTGCGTCGTGCGTTCGTATGCCGGTGGTATGTCTCCCTCTATCCCCAGATCTTCTTTTCTATCATGTGCTCCTCCAGGGGATCGATCATCCTCAGGTAGAACTCCGCGCACTGCAGGAACGCCTCCATCGGGGCGGCCCCGACAAGCTCGCAGCCCACAATGTCGACCCCGTACCGCGCCGCCTCGCTCCTGATCGTCTCCATCACCCGATAGATCGGGGTCTTCTTGTAGTCCAGGAAGTTCATGCTGACCTGCGCGACGCCCTGGTCCTCCAGCATGAACCCCGCGCCCTGGATCGTGTTGTATCCGCCGGAACTCCCGCGAACCGCCTTCGCGATCTCCTTGGCCACCTCCACATTCGTCGTGTTCAGGTTGACGTTGAAGGCGATGAGAAACGGCCGCACACCGATCGCGGTGCAGCCCGCAGTCTCGTGGACCTTGTCCGGCCCGAAATCCGGCTTCCATTCCGGCAGCTTTATCTTCTCCGGGAATCCTTCGAACTCGCCCTCCCTGATGGACGGCAGGCTCTCCCGGTTCGGCTGCCTGGCTGATTCATAGTAAAGATAAACCGGCACGTTGAAAGTGGCCGCGAACTCCTCGGCGAACTCATCGACTCTCTTCTTGAGGTCCTTTTTCTTGACTCCGCTCACGGGCACGAACGGCGCCACATCCACAGCGCCCATCCGCCTGTGCTCGCCCTTGTGTCTCCTCAGGTCGATCTTCTCTATCGCCACCCTGGACGCTTCCATGACCCCCTTCATCACCGGCTCAACATCCCCCGCCAGGGTCAGCACCATCCGGTTGTGATCGCTGTCCGACTGCACGTCCAGCACCTTCACTCCCTCAATCGCGCCGGCTGCCTCGCTTATCGCCTTGATTACTTCCTCGTTTCGTCCCTCAGAAAAATTCGGCACGGCTTCTACAGTCGCCATAAAAAGAACCTCCCTTCGCTCGTTTCGGATTCCTCAAATCGGAAGTGGGAGTATAGCACAAGTGAACCTTCGTATCATGCGCATCCCATGTGCCGTGCGCATCCTGCGCTCGGGTCCACCGTCCCGCCGGCATCCTGCGGGCGCCCCCCTAAAGCTCGAAGCGGACGGAGTATCGTTCCGTCCGCTCAAACGATTTACCACATCGTGAGGAGGTTTCCGCCTTCTGAGACCTGAGGCGCTCGCATCTGGTTCAACCACGGGTTGCTTTAGCCGCCCTTTTCTGTTACGAAATTGAGCCTTGCGACATCTCGCGCCCTAATCAGGCGATCCGGCGAGGACTGAGATACATGCCCGACAGGCCCCCTCCCAGATACGACCTCGGCGAATGGACCCTCTATGCCATCTCCGACGGCCTCTACCGTCTGGACGGGGGCGCGATGTTCGGCACCGTCCCCAAGGTCCTCTGGGAAAAGGTCAAGCCGCCCGATGAGCGCAACCGCATCGACATGTGCCTGAGCTGTCTTCTCGCCGTTCGCGGAGACGAGCGCGTCCTCATCGAAGCCGGGATCGGCGATAAGAATCCCGAGAAGTTCAACTTCATCTACGGGGTCGATCGCATCACATCGATCGACGAGGAGCTCGGCCGGCTTGGAATGACGGCCGACGATATGGATCATGTGATCCTGACGCACCTCCACTTCGACCATGCCGGCTCGCTGACCGTCCTGAACGAGAAGGGCGAGCCGATCCCGCATTTCCGGAACGCCCGCCACCACGTGCATGCGGCGGAATGGGACGCGGCGACGCATCCGCATGCCCGCTCGCGCGCGAGCTACATCCAGGCCGACTGGATGCCGGTCTACGAAGCCGGCCTGACTGTTTTGCACGAAGAAGACGAGTTTGAGATTGCCTCGGGCGTCACGGCGCACCATCTCGGGGGGCACTCGGAAGGCCTGATGATGGTCCGGATCGAGTCGTCCGACGGTCGCGCGGCAATATTTCCGGGGGACCTTATCCCAACCGCCGCTCATGTCCCCGTCCCCTGGATCATGGGCTACGACCTCGACCCGAAAACAATGGTCGAGCTAAAAGAAAAACTCCTCCCGCAATGGGAGAAGGAACACGCACTCGTGTTCTTCGTCCACGAAACCCGCTGCCCGTGGGGATTCATCACCCGCGACCAGAAAGGCTCCTTCCGAGCCGACCCGCTCGACGAAGGTTGGCTCGAGCCGTTGCGTCGCGTCCCCTGGCCGGAGCTGCCGTAATCGCTAGAGAGGTCCCGCAGGCGAATCAAGGCCCGAACTTGCTGAGGAAAGCGTCGAAGTCGCCGTTCGATGCATGGTTGTCGACGACCGGACCAGGGTCGAAGTCAACTGCGCTCTCGAAGTAGCCCGACACCCACACATCACCTGAGCCGTCCACGGCCACTCCAAGACCAATGTCACCACCCATCCCGCCCCAGGCACTTGCCCACTTGAAGTCCCCGGATGAGTCGAATTTGCTGAGAAAAGCATCAGGGCCGCCATGCCATGGATGGTTATCAACGCCCGGACCGGGATCGAAGTCAACTGTGACCTGGAAGCATCCTGTCGCGTACACGTTATCTGAGCCGTCCGCGGTTACGGCAAAAGCATCGTCAGCAGCGATCCCGCCCCAGGTCCGTGCCCATGCAAAGTTTCCGGATGAATCGAACTTGCTGAGGAAAATGTCTTCGGAACCATTCGATGTGTGGTCGTCGGTGCCCGGGCCAGGATCGAAATCAACCGTGTCCCGGAAGTCGCCCATTGCGCATACATTGCCTGAGCCGTCCACGGCTATGGAATAGCCGGCCTCATAATCAGTCCCGCCCCAGGTACTTGCCCACATGAAGTCCCCGGATGAATCGAACTTGCTGAGGAAAGCGTCATCGGAACCATTCGATGTATGTTCATCGACGCCCGGACCAGGGTCGAAATCAACTGTGAGGCGGAAGGAGCCTGTCACATATGCGTTGCCTGGTCCGTCCACGGCCAGGCCCCAGCCATAGTCCCACTCATCCCCGCCCCAAGTCCTTGCCCACTGGAAGCTTCCAGATGAATCGAACTTGCTCAGGAAGATGTCAATGGAGCCATTGGAAGTCCGGTTGTCTACGGCGCTTCCGGGGTCGAAGTCGACAGTCCCGAAGAAGGAGCCTGTCACATACGCGTTTCCCGATTCGTCCGAGGCGACGCCAATGCGCTCCCACTCAAGAGTGTCGCCCCAGGTCCTTGCCCACTCGAAGCTCCCGGATGAATCAAATCTGGCGAGGAAAATGTCCACTAAATTCGCTGTGTGGTTATCAACGCCCGGACCGGGATCGAAATCAACTGTGCCCTGGAAGATGCCTGCCACATACAGATTACCTGAGCCGTCCACGGCTATGCCACATCCCTTCTCCTGCTCGGTGTCGCCCCAGGTCCTTGCCCACTCGAAGCTCCCGGATGAATCGAGTTTGGTGATGTAGATGTCACTGTCACCATTCGATGTGTGGTTATCGACGCCCGGACCAGGGTCGAAATCAACAGCGCCTTCGAACGAGCCTGTCACATATATATTGCCGGACCCGTCCACGGCTACGGCCAAGGCGTCATCGTAATCAGTCCCGCCCCAGGTGAGTGCCCACAGGAAACTGGAGATCGCAATCTCCAACGGCTCATCCAGCACATCAGATTCGCCCTCGTCGTCGGTCACGCGGAGCTGGACCCGGTGTTTTCCTGCGGTCGACCACGAGTGGTCGACCTCTATACCTTCCTCGTCGTACGTGCCGTCGTTCTCCCAGTCCCATTCGTACTTGGCAATCGACTGACCGCCGCAGTCGTTATCGTGGGAGCCGGATGCATCAAAGCTGATCGTCTCGCCGACATACGCGCTCAGTTGACTCGCTTCTGCAATTGCCGTCGGAGGCTGGAAGGTCTCTGCAATTACCACAAGTTCGTGAATCTGGTACGCCGTGATGTCAAGCCAGGGCTTGGAAGGATCATTCTCCTGAGCTTCCTTGCCCACGAGACAGCGATATGTGTCCTCAGATGCGAGTTTGACATTCTCTAGAACGGCCTCGTGTCTCGTGAAACCGACCCCGTCCTCTGCCCAGGTCGCCTCAACCTCTCCGTCAAACAACTCCGGGCATTCGACAAGGACAGGATGTACATCGTCCTTCCCCTGCCAGTCGTAAACATAGATGCTCAATGCGGCCTGACCGCCGCAATCGGTAAGACCATTGCCGATGGGTGCATCGGTAACCTCGATTTTCCACGCCTCGGGACAGTTCGCCTCGGGTCCGAAGTCGGTCATGGGGTCGTCAACAGGCTTACTGATAGGCGGAGCCCAGCAGGCATCAACGGCGTAACCGAAAATCCATGGATTCGGCGAGTCAGGCATATCGATCCGATAGGTGACCGTGATCTCATCGCCTGCATAGAACGCATTTCTGATGTTGGCGGGATCGTCCGATACAAACCGCTTGTAGCCGTTGAGCGTTGCATTCGGAGCGGTCCCCGTAGCCAACTTGCCCTTGATATAGCCCTCGAAACCGTGCCCCGCCGTTGTCGGATTGTAGAGAGTCGTGTATCCGTCGGCGTTGACAAGCTGCCCTTCGCCGAGGGTTCTGTCGGACATCACAAGCCCGGATTCCGGGAACAGATGGCTCCCGCTGAACATGGCGATTCCGCGCACATCGAAGCCGGTCAGATTCGGATTAGAAAATGGGTGCTTGATGGAGACATTCACATTGAGAGTCCCATCCGGGTTCGGAGTGACGCCTTTAAGATTGAGACAAGTGGTGCAAGGTCCCTGCTCGAGGAACTGGATGACGTTCCAGTGGCCGAGGATCTGGCGCGCCGGGATCACCTCGAACTCGTTCGTCGACGGGTCCACCTTGATGAGGTGATAGGACCACAGGTATCGATTGTAGTCCGCTGCGGAAGCCGCAAGGTCATCCGCCGCCGCGAGGCCGCTTTCATCGATCGCCGGGACTGTCGGCGGGGCACTGCCGCGCCCGGATGAGCAGCCGACCGCCAGGAGTAGAAGAATCACCCACAGGGAGACTTGTGAGAACAGCGGAACGCCTTTTCCAGACATCCTGGCACCTCCGATATTGAATACCAGTTTAGCACCGTCTCCGCAGATTTACAATAGGAAGAAACGGCCCCCGAGGGGCGGGGGCGTTCAGAGACCGATCTCAGGAAGGCCGGCCGGAAAGCTTGCGCGCTCGTGTTCTTCGTGCATGAAACCCGCTAGCCGTGGGGATTCATCACCCGCGACGAGAAAGGCTTTTTCCGAGCGACCCGCTCGATGAGGGCTGGCTCGAACCTCTCCGCCGCGTCCCCTGGCCGGAGCTGCCGTAATCACTAAAGAGGTCCCACAACGGAATCAAGGCGCGAACTTGCTCAGGAAAGCGTCACTCTCGCCGTTCGAGGTACGCTGATCCTCGCCCGGGCCGGGGTCGAAGTCAGTGGTCCCGTAGAAATAGCCTGTCGCATACGCGCCCCCAGAGGGGTCCAGGGCGACACAAGCGCCGTAGTCGTCGTAGGCGTTGCTCGCGCTCCCCCACGTCCTCGCCCAGAGGAACCCGCCCGAGGAATCCAGCTTGCTCAGGAAAACGTCCCCGAATCCGTTCGAGGTGTGCAAGTCCTTGCCGGGCCCGGGGTCGAAGTCGGCGGTTTCTCGGAAGAGACCTGTCACATACGCGTTACCTGAGGTGTCGACGGCGACACTGTAGCCCTGGTCTTGATCCTTCCCGCCCCAAGCCTTCGCCCATAGGAATGCGCCCGAGGAATCGAACTTGCTCAGGGAAGCGTCATAGCTGCCATAGGAGCTGTGGGTCTCCTCACCGCCGCCGGGATCGAAGTCAACACTCCCATCGAAACAGCCCGTGACATACACGTTCCCTGATGCATCCACGGCGACGCCTTCGCCATAATCGAAGTAGCTTCCCCCCCAGGTCTTCGCTGAGAGAAACGCGCCCGAGGTATCAAACTTGCTCAGGAAAGCGTCTCCGGCGCCATTCGAGGTGTGGCTGTCCGTGCCGCTGCCGGGATCGAAGTCAACAGCAGACGCAAAAATGCCTGTCACATATACATAGTCTGAACCGTCGACGGCGACCCAACAGCCCTGGTCTGACTCGCTTCCACCCCAGGTGTTCGCCCAGAGGAAATTGCCCGATGAGTCGAACTTGCTCAGGAAAACGTCCCGGAAGCCCGGACCGGAGGAATGAGTGTCATCGCCCGGGCCAGGATCGAAGTCGACAGTCCCCTGGAAACTCCCTGTCACATACACGCTTCCTGAGCTGTCCGCAGCGACACCGATGCCGAAGTCCCAGACTCCCCCACCCCAGGTTTTCGCCCAGGCGAAATTGCCCGATGAATCAAACTTGCTCAAGAAAACGTCGTCAAAGCCTTTCGACGCCCGCTGGTCTTCGCCGGGGCCGGGGTCAAAGTCGACGGTCGCCTCGAACGAGCCCGTCACATACACGTTGCCGGAGTCGTCCACGGCCGCAGCAATGGCCTTGTCCTCCCCAGTCCCGCCCCACGCCTTCGCCCATAGGAAAGCGCCGGAGGAATCGAACATGCTCAAAGAAGCGTCGGTCAAGCCGTTCGAGATGCGCCAATCCTCTCCCGGACCGGGATCGAGGTCAACCGCCGACCAGAAACAGCCGGCCACGTATACATTGCCCGAGCTGTCAATGGCGACACCATCGCCCCCGTCCACCATGCTCCCGCCCCAGGTGTTCGTCCATTCGTGCGGCATCTCGATCACTTCAAATGTGTGGACCTGGTACGCGCTCAGATCCAGCCAGTCGGGCGAAGTCGCGTTCTCATTGTCCTCAACCCTTATCAGGCACTTGTAGCGCCCCGCCGGCGCCAACTTCGCATTCTCCGCAACGACCTCATAGCTTGAGTACCCGACACCGTCCTCGGCGAACGAGGCGCTCAGCGTGCCGTCGAACAACTCCGGGCACTCAATTGCAGGCTCAAGGTGGCTGTCCTTTCCCTGGTAGTCGGCGACGGCGATTATCAGATTCGTCGCGCCACCCTCATTCGTCAGACCGTGATCGATAGGTTCCTCGTGACTGAGGACCTTCCGCGGCTCGGGGCAGTTCGCCTCGGGCGGGAAGTCGGTCATCGGATCGGTCACCGGCTTGGTTGTGGGCGGAACCCATGAAGCATCGACGGCGTATCCGATGACGAACTGAGAGTCCGGTAAGTCTATGTCGTATGTTGCTGCAAGCGAAGTCCCCGCGTAGAACGCGTTGCGGGTATTGGACGGATCCTGCGTGATAAACCGCTTGTAGCCGTTGACCCCGGCGTCCGGGCTCTTCCAGGTCGCGAACTTGCCCTTGATGTAGCTCTGCAAACCCGTCGGGTCCTCAAGTTCCGTCCCGACATAGTACAGTGACGTGAAACCGTCGGCGTTGATAAGCTCACCATCGCCCAACGCACCATCCGGCATGCTGAGGCCCATCGAGGGAAACTGCCTGCTTCCACGGAACATCGCGACCCCGCGGACATCGAATCCCGTCAGGTTGAGCGTCGGGAACGGGTGCGTAATCCTGATGTCCAACAACTTGGTCCCGTAGCCCGAGTCTTTCATGCTGAGCACTCTCACGCAGTCGGCACATGGGCCTTGCTCAAGGAACCTCAAGACGTTCCAGTGAGCGAACGCCTGGCGTACCGGGATCACCTCTGTGGAGAAGTGCTCCTCATCGATGCGGATCAGGTAGTAGCCCCACAGATGGTGGCTTAAGCCCTCAGGACTTGCCGACTGAGTGAGAGATTCGGAACCCTCAATTGTGTCTGATGGCAGCAGGGGATCTACGGTTTCCGCCTCGCGGCAGCCTGCGACCAGTGTCAGCACCAGCAGGGCGGACAAACCCCCAATGGATATACGTTTCATCGCAGTCTCTCCCTCTTCATTCTATCCTCGGCCTGCTCACCAGCTCCCATCCGGGAGGAACTTGCTCAAGAAAGCATCCTGCCAGCCGTTCGAGGCATGGTTGTCCACGCCTGCGCCTGGGTCGAAGTCAACCATATCGCTAAACCAGCCGGTTACATATGCGATGCCCGAATCATCCGCGGCGACACCGTAGGGCGCCTCAAAATCACTGATCCCTCCCCAGGTGTTTGCCCAGAGGAAATCGCCGGAGGAATCGAACTTGGTGAGAAACAGATCGTAACCGCCGTTCGTGGCGTGGCTGTCCTTGCCGCTGCCGGGGTCGAAGTCAAATGTCCCCACGAAAGAGTCTGCCACGTAAGCGTTGCCCGGACCGTCCACGGCCGCACGATAGCATCCTTCTTGACCGCCCCCGCCCCAG
>Ga0315296_10001599_pt1 | contig 19708 bp, 20 predicted proteins | sample YL17G14_18_MG_FD_203921 | JGI IMG/M metagenome (GOLD analysis project Ga0315296, IMG submission 203921) | Sediment microbial communities from Yellowstone Lake, YNP, Wyoming, USA - YL17G14_18 | ecosystem: Environmental > Aquatic > Freshwater > Lake > Sediment | place: USA: Wyoming | collected...
TCGACTACACTAAGCAGCCAGCTCACATAAAGACGTCTTCAATATGTGCATTTGCAGGTAGAGCGTTCATAGATGAAGTGCCGTTCATCTTAGGATTCATCCAGGTAGGCGAAGCTAAAACAGTCATGTCATCGGTTGTGAAGTTGTCAGAAGACCCAGCTGAAAACGCGCGAATGCTGGAGAAACTCATGAAAGAACGCAGATACTTTGAACTCAACGGTTTAAAAGTTGAACCCCGATTCGCTGAGAAGCCACTGTACACAGTACGCGACCTATGGTTCCAAGTAGCAGACAAGAAGTTCTTAGACTCATTGAGAGAAAAGCCCAAATCACGTGGAACCTAAGAAGCTTTTCCTTCAATTATACATAGATATATGATAGATAGATACATAGCGCTAATTTTTTTTTGATAGAAATTCTATCACACACACAAAAATCACGGTGTTTAGGGCATGTCGCCTGCTAGTGCGGGCAAGGCAGTTCTTGCTTGGTACTCATATTAAATGAAGACTACGTTTCAGAAGTTGTTTTCGTTAGTATTTTTGGTTCTTTCCATTCTTCTCTGAGAATGCTGAAGATGAACATGTCTGTCCATTCTCCTCTGTTGAAGTAGCACTTTCGCATTGTTCCTTCTCTTTTAAACCCAAGTTTTTCTAGAACCTTCTGAGAAATCACATTCTTGGTGTGAGTCGTTGCTAGTATTCGAACAATGTCCTTCGTGAGAAAAAGATAGTCCACCATTAGCTGTGCAGCTTCAGTGCAATAGCCTTTTCCTCTCTCACTTGGAACGAGACCATAGCCTAGTTCCAACATATTCATATAGGGATTAAGCATGTTAAAATGCCAAATGTAACCAATTTTGCTTCCGTCTTTCTTCTCAATGATAAAACCCTTCGTTTCGAAAACAGTACTCTCTAGGAACCTCTCCATCCCTGCCCTGGTACTCTGTATTGGAGAGAAATATTCGGGGGTGAACTCTGGGTCACTCCACCAGTCCACAAGCAATGGCACATCCTCTTTCTCAATAACTCTCAAATTCACATTCTTGCCTTCGAGCAACTCAACTCACCAATCCACGGATGCTTTCTGTTCAGCTATAGCTTTTGTGCATAACCGAAGGGTTGGGTTGAGCATAGAAATTCTATCACACACACAAATTCCCGATTAGAAAAAGGTCATGGAGCGAGCGCTATACCTTTTCCCTGTCTAGCACCCTAAACATTGCCAAGATAACGAATGGACTGCCTAGCCCCAGCGCAAGGCCAACGTTAACTACGTTTCTGCCATAAACCGAAGTAATGAAGAAATCGTCATACAAGTATGCAGGGAGACCCGTCCTAGCTGTCCATTCAGCGCTTTTGATGTCCACTTCTTCCTGGTGCTTTTTCACGCTGTAGTCTATGAAGTAAAGGTAGGCGATTAAGGCACCAACGATGTAAGCAACAGCGAAGACGATTCTCTTATTCACTTTTTTCACCACTACATCTTCATGCAGTTTTCTTGTGTCTCGACAAATAGAGAACCCACACCATACCCAACAGAGCACCGACAACAACTAACAACACGCCTTCTCTGCTACCATGGAATGGCGCAAAATCCACGTAAGGACGCATCTGTTCAGGATACGCAAGAAGCTGTTCCCTGATCCAATCTTGATAGGACAAGGAACGAAACCAAACAACGGTAATGTAAACCAGAGAAACCGCAATCAGCAATACTGTTAGCTTCCTCAATTCCGCACTTTTCCTACTTAATGCGAAAGGAAAAAGAGGTAGTTATAGTTACTCAGCATTAGCTTGATGATTTTGATTAGTTCTTTTGGTTGGTTGGATAGAATTTCTATGCAGAGAAGTACAGAAGCCACTATGAATTTTCATTGTTTTTATTCTTTGTTTGTTGGGTGTTTTTATTCCTGTGCGCGTGCGCGCGCATGTGTGTGCGCTATACGTATAAGAGTAAGAGGAGAAAAATACGTAAAAAAGTGTGTGTGGGATAGAAATTCTATAAAACCCAAACCCAAACGTACGCATACTCGATTTCTCATACTATCTCTCTCTTTTCACTCACACTTTCTCATTCTCTTACAAAAGGCACGCACGTGGAAAGTCTTATCTTTCAAGTGGCGACATTGCAGCGCATGGCATATTCAAGAGAAAAAGTGGCAGGAATGCTCTTTTTTATCGCAGCCACACAGTTCGTCCTAGGTTTTACCATTTCAGAGGCGTTGTATCCTGGCTACAGCGTGTCTGACAATTACATAAGCGATCTTGGAATCGGACCATCCTCTATAATTTTCAACTCATCTGTCTTTCTTCTAGGACTATTATTACTCATTGGAACGTACTTTCTAAGACACATCTCTGACTTTAAAACCGTTAACATGCTGCTCCTCTTAATGGCTATAGGAGCGATGGGTGTCGGCGTCTTCACAAAAGATTTTAGAACCGCTCACGGTGCGGTGGCTTCAATGGCTTTCTTCTTCAGCGGGCTGTCAGCCATATCATCATTTAAAGTGCTGAAGAAGCCGTTGTCTCTGATAAGCATAGTACTTGGAGCGATGACGCTTGGAGCATTAGCTCTCTTCTCAATGGGTATGGTCACAAGCGGTTCATTAACCAGCGACGTTGCGTATGACAGCAGTTTCTATTTGGGTTTAGGTCCCGGCGGGATGGAACATATGATCCTCTATCCAGCACTCATGTGGCTCGCTGGATTCAGTTGGCATCTAATCACGCAGCGGGAAACACAAACAAAAGAATGAGTAAGTAAGGATAGAAAGTTGCTGGTTGGACAGAAATTCTATCGCACACACTTGCGTACGCGCGTGCGTTTGCCCAGTCAGTCACACTGTCACAGTTATCCTGTTTGCGGAATTCTTGTGGCGAACCTGATCAACAAGTAGCACCGCTGTCAAGAACAAACCCAAAAGAACCAGAGGAATAAGGGGAGCAAAGGGATTAGGATTAGGCATAAAATCGATGATGAGATCGTGAGTTTCCTCATATAACGCCTTGTAGTCCATCTCCAGTCTCCATATAGTTTGAGACATTTGCTCGTAGGCGATGAATCCGCCAACTAATGTTAGCGCTTGAACTATGGCTATTAGAGAAAGCAACCCAGCTTTGGTGATTTTGTTCATATTCACTTCTCATCAACTAGCGTGCTAGGTAGAGGTCTATAAAGCTTGGTTGGGTGGATAGAATTTCTGCACGCGCGCTTCATAATGCTTTTTAGACTTTCATTTCAGCCTTGACTTCGTAATGCTGCGAGCGAGCGTCAAATCGTGAAAGCAGTGCTCTTGCTTTTGGCGGGACAACGGCAACTTCGTAGTCCTCTCCTGCAAAAGCTTGAACTGCTTCGATTGAGTCGAACCACATGACTGTGACGAACTCCGTTTCCTTGCTGAGATTCCGACGAAAGAGGTGGATTCCTCTGTAGCCTGCGATTTGGCGGTTTTTTATGCCGGTGAGGATTTCGTTTTTTAGGAGTGCCTCGTAATCGTCTGCTTTCGCAGGGGTGGTCCAGCCGTGCCAGACTCGGCTAATCATGCTTTAGAATCTCCTTTCTTGCTGTATGCCTGCGCAGTTATTTAATCGATCGATCGGAAATAGAGCGATGAAGTTTAGGCTAATTCTTTGGAACACGCTAGACTGGGATAGCTCCCTTTAACCGTTATAGAGATGAGTGTGTGGTTCAACAAAAATGCACTATGTCAACTTAGGCTGGCGCTATTCATTTATGTTGATTCTTTCTACTACGGTCGTTGGAGAGGATGAATATGGCGCATCGTAAGCAGGGATATCGATTCAAAAACGACTGGACCGCGGAGAAACTACACGCTGGTCGTGAGAGTGAGGGCAGCTGGAAGATTGTGAAGCCTATTTCTGTAAACGTCAAGATTGATGCAGAACATCGAGTCCTTAACTTGGAGAAAGCGAAGGAGTATCTTGACAAGGCTCATTCGTTTTCGGTTTTGAATTGCGGCTGCAGGACGGCAAGAGGAAACTGTGACGCACCGCGTGATGTTTGTATAGGCATGGACAAGGCTGCAGAGATGGGCCTCAGTAACGATGCTTACAAAGACTTGAACCCAAGAAGGATAACCAGGGAGGAAGCCATGCAAGTGTTGGCTAGGTCTCATGAAGCGGGTCTTGTGCATATGGCACTTGACGTTATGGGGGAGGACCGAGTGAACGCGATATGCAGTTGCTGCTCATGCTGCTGTGCTGTACTGTCTTCTGTTGTGCGTTTCGGGCTTTTTCCACAATTACTCACGTCAGACGCAGTATCTGTGACAGACATGTCTAAATGCACAGGTTGCGGCATCTGCGTTGAACGATGCCAGTTTGGCGCAAGAGAAATGATTGGCGACTCGCTGACCATTAACCATAAATTATGCATGGGCTGCGGACTCTGCGTGACCAAATGCCCCACAGCAGCCATAAGATTAGTTGCCAAATGAAGCGAAATAGTTAATATCTTGGATTATTCTGTTAGACAGCTTAAAATTGCTCGAAGGGTCAAAAAGAATAGAATAGTCTGGATTCTCTGATCAGAAAAGTCAAATTAGGTGTTTCTTACGGGATTAAAAGCTAGTTTTATGATTGCGTGGAGGTCGTTATCCAGAAGAAAAACAAAAAACCTCAGCGCAATTCTAGCGGTAACCTTAGGAGTAACATTGCTTGTAGGCATCCAAATCACCACGGCCACTCTAGAGAACGCGTTTCTAACAAGCCTTCTTCAGCGCGAGGGAGAGGTAGACCTTCAAATCACAAATAGCACTAGCGGAGGTTACCTCAAAGCAGCAGACCAAGAGCTAATAGGTGATCTAATTCCAGATGCAGTTGGAATCATGCCTGAGCTTTCGACTCAGATCCCCGCGTTGGTAGAAAGCCAGTTTGATCCCAAGATGAGCGCAGCTGGAATACCTCTAGACTTCCCTAGAGCCTTTGGTGATTTTTATGATTGGGAGACGCATGGCAAACTGGACCTCAACATCCTTCTAACTAATAGTAGAAGCATCCTGTTGTCAAGTGATCAAGCCGAAAAACTGGGACTGCATCAAGACACGCCTCTACCCGTCACTTTAACGACTGAATTTACCAATCTTACAACAATACTCATACCGCCAATTGTTCCTTTGTCTGGATGGGCAATAAATACAAACCTCACGAGTGGTGGATACGTTCTCAACAGCAGCTTGTCCAATCTGTTTCTTGAACTTGAACCGGTTGATTTCACGAGCATGGCAACGATTTACACGCTCAACTGTCCCAGCCTGAATTTGTCAAAGTATGCTTATGTTAACGTAACAGCCACGGGCACCAGCAATGCTGGAGTCATATTGGGTTTCTTTTTGGATGATGGCAGCACCGTTACTGTGGCAAACTTGACAGTTCCTGCTGCGCTTGACGCGCTGGTTTTTGATTTGGCTCCCTATGCCGGAAGAATGCTCAGAGGTGAAGGCTACATGACACTCGTGAGTTTAAATGGAACTCGAGCTAGCGTTAACATAACCGAGATTGCCTTCGAGACTCCAAATCTAAACGGTTCCCCTCGATTGCCTATCGTCAAGTTTGTCTCTGAGATTTCAAGAGTAGAGCTGCAAGTGGTTGGTGTCTTTGATTCGAACCGTCCAGGAATTGGCTCCCAATATTCTGGAGCTGTGTTCAAGTTGGAGCATCTGCAGGAGTGGATTAGTCTAGGAGACCCGGAGAGGGAAACAGACATAGTTAGTGCTTTTTCGGTGGCCTACAAAGCAGATCATTTTGTCCAAGAAATAAATGAAGATTATTTGAGAACTAAGGTAGAATCATTAGAAGACGCGATTCCAGAAGAGGTAGACCCTCGAACAGGTGAACCTCAACCAATCTATCAGGTCACTTCGACTCGGTTAGATTTTTTTGGTTTTGCATCATTCTTCATCACATTAATAGGCACAATTTTGAACTCTTTGGGTCTTCTCATCACGCTAACTGGAGTTTTACTGATTACTAATATCCAGCTCATGAGTGTAGAAGCCAGGGAGTTTCAAACAGGGGTTCTACGCGCCGTAGGCGCTAATCGCAGGGGAATATTCCAGTCTATAATGATCGAGAACTTATTCCAAGGAATAATCGGAGGAATTCTAGGGCTGATCGGAGGATTGACCTTTGGTCAAGCTGTAGCCTTGTATCTAGTAGGATTATTTGGAACTGGTGAACTAAGTGTTCAGCCAGTCATTTCTCAAGGAATAGTTGTTTTATCAGTCGTTATCGGCGTAGTCCTAAGCATACTAACTGGGATTCTTCCAGCCTTGAGGGCTTCTCGTGTTAACATTGTAGAAGCTCTTCGTGGGATAAAAGTGAAATTTAGAGCAAAATCCAGTCGAAACCTTGCAGCCTTTGGAGTTCTGATGATTATAGCTGGCATTATGATTCTTCTGTACAACGGGGTATTTGACGGGGCGCATCAAGTCTTTTGGAGCAGCGAAGGATGGGATAGCCTAGGTGAGTGGAGAAATCTCATGATGGGATTCGGCTTGTTCACTGGAGGTCTAGGTTTTGTTCTGTCGCGGTTTATGGATAGGGTTAAAGCTTTCGATGTAACAGCGGTCACCCTCTGGGTTTTTCCCTCAATTCTGTTTGTTGTTGCTATGGGCAATTGGGTAACGGACATTACTGGATTATCCATTGAAGTCTTGGTTCTGGGGATTATTGAAATAATGATTGGGTCTATTTTGTTCGTTGCCCTAAATCTGCCCATTGTGATGCGTGGCTTAAGGAACGTGTTGATAAACATTCGGGGTGCAAAAGGTGTTGGGCAAATATCGCCATCGTTAATATCCTCACATATTACTCGTTCCACTCTGACCTTTGCCATTTTTGCGTTCATATTAACTCTTAATGTTCTTGTGGCTGCGTTGATTCCTACAAGCTTGGGAACTGCAGCACGGATTGAAGAGGACTCTATGGGTGTGGATTTTGCGGTCTTCTTAAGCAAACCTGAGGCGATTATTCCTGGTACATCCTATTCCGATGAGCTTTACAAGATTGATGGTCGCATAACAGATGTAATTGGTTTCAAAACTTTTCGACCTAATCAGGATTTTACAAAGTTCATAGCTTTGGCCGACCCCATTTCCTCCGAGTTTGACTACAGAACCGATTTGCTTCCAATCGGAATAGGAGAGTTTAAGTCAGAGCAGATTCGAGGTAACGCTTCAGACTATTCAGATCCCAACTGGCGTTATGCTTTCTATCTGTCTGCCTTTCCTGATGGCTTACGTGAATCTCTTGTTTCAGACCTGTCCGATAGTGAACTACTGGAATTATCGAAGAAATCTTGGGATCAATTCTTCAACCCTCAATATAGGATGGCAGCCTACAATGTTACATCTCTTCTGCTTGGTGTATTCTCTGGAGAAATTGACCTTTCTGATTTTCAAATAGGATCTGGAGACTCGGGAGGAGCCATGGGAGGTTTGGGTGAAGATCCTCTTGAGGGAGTTGAACCCCTAAAGGATGAATATGGTAACATTATCAAGAACCCAGTAGTCTTCACAGACTCGTTTCTGTTGCCTGTTGGGCTTCAAATCTGGATACCGATGAATACTTCTTCCACTGGATTCCCTAGGTACGAAGCTTTTACGATTGGGGGAAGTCTCGATTTTCAGCGTGCTGGAGGCTTTCCTTTGGGAACAGGGTTGAACTTTGGATCAGAAGAAAGAGATTTCAGTGCAATATTAGGGACCCTGTATTTGCCAGAACATTGGACAGTTCAAACGGATTTTCTCGGCGAAGCTAACGGTCAAACCTTGATGTCCAGAGGAAAAGATCAGTATAACTCATATTTGATTAAAACCAGTCTCCCGATTGATGATGCTCAACTTGAGGATATAGCTCAAGCGATTGAAGAGTTTACGAATACAAATGGCGAGGGATACCGCCTTTTGGCAGGTGACAACTTCTTTGTTGCAAGTTCCAGTCTGATCTATTCTAGAATTGAGTTCACCTTGGAGATGATGGATCGAATAACGTCTTTCCTCCAGATCTACGTTACCTTCGGTCTTGTAATAGGAGCAGTAGGCATGGGTGTAATCTCAGTTCGAAATGTTTCTGAAAGGAAGCGGGAAATTGGAATGATGAGAGCCATAGGATTTCCTAGAAGACAGGTGATTCTTTCGGTTCTCTTTGAACTGGTGGTGCTTGGAGTAATCGGACTAGTCATTGGGGTTGTTAACGGCTTGCTGATAAGTATGGGCTTTGCGAACATGCAGAATACAGCGCTGATAATTCCTTGGGAGGAAATTGGATTGTATCTTTCCATTATTGTGCTTATAGCCTTAGGGTCAGGCTCACTCCCCGCGTTGGCAGCTTCAAGAATTCCTCCTGCAGAAGCTCTGAGGTATGTGGGATGATGAAAACTAGTATCGAGGAAGATCAAGTTTCCAAGAACTTGATCCTGAAGATCTCGAATCTGCATAAACGCTACAATGAGGGCAAATCAAACGAGGTCCACGCCCTGAGAGGAGTGGACTTGACTGTTGGGAAAGGAGATATGATGGCGATTATGGGGTCTTCGGGTTGTGGAAAAACCACACTGCTCAATATGATAGGTAACCTGGATCGCCGGTCGTCGGGAGAAATATTAATCGATGGAGTAGATACCTCAACTCTATCGGAGGCACAGCAGACAGCTTTTCGCAGGGAGAAAATAGGTTTCATATTTCAGTTGTTCAATCTTTTTCCGTTTTTGACCGCTGTGGAAAATGTGGAAACTCCATTGTTGCTTAGAGGAATGAACTCTGGGCTAGCTAGGGAACAGGCAAAGATGATGCTGCGTGAGTTAGGAATGGGAGACCGGCTTTATCATCTTCCCATGGAGCTCTCGGGTGGGCAGCAACAGAGGATTGCTGTGGCTCGAGCTCTGATTAATCAGCCTGCAATTATCTTAGGAGATGAACCTACAGGCGATTTGGATTCTGCGACAAGTTCTGATGTTATGGATCTTTTCCGGCGGATAAATAGGATCAACCAGCAGACTCTGATTCTGGTGACTCACAACCGATGGATTGCGGAAAAATGCGATTATATAGTTCACATGACTGACGGCAAAATCTCAGGGATAGAGAATAATCCTTTGATCAGGGAGGGGCAAAAGCGATGAAAGCCTATTTTTCTGCTTTGATAGACAAGTCCCTTCCTTCAGAGAACTCCAAATTATCAAAGAACCTAGTCAAAGACTTGAAGAAACTCCTTAAGACGCCTAGATCAAGTGTGAATGTTAAGGAACATAACGCCTTCATCTTTCTAGGTGCAGACAAACCCGTTGAAAAACCGTTTGATCCAAAGATCATAGAGGAAATCCAAGGCAGAATCCGTTTCCGCCTCCAAGAATACTACATTAAGAACAAGTCAAGGCTCCAAAAAGACCTAAAAGGCAAGCGGGAACTGAAGGAAACATCGCAGATCGTTGAAAACTTCCTGAAGGAGATAGATCCTAAGCTTCAGAAAATATTTGATCTTCGACTGAAAAGACAAATTTCAGATTTGCCAACCCAATTTTGTGGCCTTCAGATCAGTAGCATGACGACCCTTTGGGGCTTAAGTGAAGAGCAGAAAGTTCAGTTCTACCTTTCAGGGTGGCCATCTCAAGTTTTCAAGGTGTCAGATGTCGCGCAAGATGTTAAGTTGGAGGTGATAGTTGATAAGCTGGCGTTTCTCAATTTCTTTTGTATCTTCTTAGAGCCTACATTACTTCGTCTGCGAGTAATGGATAAAGTGTTGGAAAGGTTGAAGTTGGGTCTTCAGGGAACGCATTACAGAAGCAGCAACTCTGAGACACAGACCAAACTTGAAATGCTTCTGCGGATCTTATCAGCGAAACTTAGTTCACTTCAAAATATGGACAAGACCATCTTGAGTATATTCAAGTTGTTCAATGAGCCTCGGGCTTTCTTCGATAAGCATGATTGGATAAGACTATCCGAAGAACTGCGGACAGCAGTCAGACAAATGTCTTGGAAGATAAATCAAGGCAAAGGTCTCTTGGTTGAGGTCCAAGAGAAACTGGAGGAGTGTCAAACAAAACTGAAAGATTATCTGGATGAGACAAAGAACGGGGTGAAAACTACTGAGCCCATGGAAGAGTTTAGGCTTGCTCTCCTGAATGTGGCTGAATTGAGTTCTGACTTGTTTATTGAAGCGGAACTCTTGAAGTTGTGGTTGGATTTTTTTAGCTCAGATATTCCGTTTTTTACGTTTCAATCCAGCCTCTTCGACCTCCAAGTTCCACAAGCCTTTGAGACTTCGGCTGAATACATAATCTCAGTTCGGGGCTTGGTTAAGAACTACAGTTTAGGACAGACTACGGTCTATGCCCTTAGAGGAGTAAACCTTGATGTTAAAGACGGCGAATTTGTGGCAATAGTTGGCAATTCTGGAGCTGGAAAGACTACTCTTCTGAATTGCATCGCTGGGCTAGATAACCCTGATGAGGGGGTTGTTTTTTTCAGAGGAAAGGATCTTCATCGTTCAGGCGATTCAGAAAAATCGAGGGCTAGGTTGTTAGAGATGGGGTTCATCTTCCAAAGTTATGCGCTGCTGCCACACTTTGACACTCGTGAGAACGTAGCTCTACCTGCTGATCTTGCAGGGTTTAGTAAAGACTTGAAAAACAGAATTGAAGGACTTCTCAGTGATGTTGGTATCAGCGAACAAGCTAAACAATTTCCCGCCGAACTGAGCGGAGGGCAATTGCAACGCGTTGCTATAGCGCGGGCATTAACGAATCGACCCAAGGTCTTGTTTGCGGATGAACCTACGGGGGACTTGGATTCTAAGACTGGAAGACAAGTGATGGAGTTGATTAAGAAGTTCCATGAAGAAACTGAAACCACGATTATCGTTATTACTCACGAGCAAGATATCGCTGCTTATGCCCAAAGGCAGATAAAAATAGAAGACGGGGTAATTGAAAGCTAAACTCTGGTAGCAAGAAATTCTCTATTGCGCGCGCTATTCCATTCTTTGATTTTGTCCTTTATTCTTCTCATTCATCCTAAGATGCATTCGGACAGGTGAAGCTAAGATCGTCGTGTCATCAGTTGTGAAGCTGTCTGAAGACCGGGCTGAGAACGCGCGGATGCTGGAGAAGCTTATGAAGGAACGCAGATACCTTGAACTCAACGGATTAAAGGTTGAACCAACATTCGCAGAGAAGCCACTGTACACAGTACGAGACCTATGGTTCCAAGTAACAGACCAAAAAACTCCTAAACTCACTACAGGAAAAACCGAAAAACACACAAGTAATTGTTGACGGTAATAAGTAAGTCATGTAGCTAGTGAGCCACTTCCTTAAGCGAAGGTTAACGTTTAAAGTCTTAGAGAACACAAATCAGGCATGAGGCGTGAGAGAAATGACTGAAAGGAAGCCTCTAAGTCATGAAGAGCCTTTTCGCACGATGATTATAAAAGTGTTGAAGGAGGAAATAGCAAAAGCCGTAGAGAAAGAATTCGACCTTCAATTCCGTAATGACGATGGAAAATTCTATATCATCACACCTCAAAACCGTGAAAAATATGCAAATGATGTTATCGACTTTCTGATGGAAAAACTAGCAGAGAAAATGAATCTTCTAGGCGAACCTAACCTCTAATCCGCGCTTTTTGTTTTGAGCCACACAGAGCGAAAGACCGTAAGAGCAGAAAAGCGTTAAGGCGAAAGATATTCGACCGCTAAGGCTGTAGCGATGTCGTGCTCTAATGAGCCTATGACTGAACATGCTAGCGCGCGCCTTAAATTATTAATGCAAGTTGGAGATAGAAAAGAGGCAATGGGGATCAAATCGTGGACTTGAATGAAGTTCTGGCTAACCCATTGTTTATTCCCCTTCTGGTTGCTATCATTACCATCATAAGCAATGCCTTGTTCCTATACAAGCTACGAAAATGGCAATACAGAGCAGAGTACATTATCAGTAATGTTGAGAAGACTTACATTCCACTCACAGCCGAAATCAATAGCAATATTGACCTCTTCAGAAAGTTCTATGAAAATCCAAGCGATACAGGATATTTGAAGTATAATAAACTGGACAACATAAGAAAATCGGGATTGTTTGAGTTTATCAAAAGCCATGATAAGAAGCTCTATGAGAAGCTCCTTCTCTTCAATGATGAAATCTTTCCAAGACTCAAAGAGCTGGACAGACTTCGGGAAGAAACCAGACTTCAGCTTATGCGGGAATGGACAAACCATGTAGAGAATGTTGTATCAGACAAAAATGCTAAGAACCATGCCAAGACTTTTGTCGATTCCCTTTTTTCCTACAACTTGTATTTCTTCCTTCTGAACAATAACACCAAAGAAATTACCAGACTGTGGGATGAGAAATTGTACAGCTTAGCAAGTCAGTACAATCTTTACATTCCGAATGTCAAGTTTGGTCAAGACCGCCTATTGACATCTCAACGTCAGAAGTTCCCCAAGTTTGATGTTTCTGAAAGTGAACTTGAGAAACTTCTTCAGTTGTCTCAATCAAAGCTTCAGCAAGTGCATGATTTCTGTAACCAGACCACAACCATACTTGATAAAGAGGTAGTCAACGGCTTAGTCCCTATGATGCAAAAATACATCACCAATCCTCTGTCATGACTAATAGCTGTGAGAAATGTGGAAAGGTAATATCAGAAAGACAATTTTCTTAGGAAAGGAGGTTTCTTAGTTATTAGAGTCAGAAGACCAATGGAGATCGAGACCATTGCAACAAACAAGGCGACCAACTCGTAATATCTATCCCACATATCTTTTAGAAGGTCAAATGTTCTCTCTTGAATTATAGTAGACACAACAAACCATTCGTATTTGCTTGAATCAAAAAACTGCCCACTTATTTCTGCTGTCAGTTCAAGATTTACGGAAACGTCTACGAAATAGGTCTTAGTTCCGTCTGGATTTTCAACAACTCTTTCAGTAGAGATTTTCGGAGACTCAGGTGATGGAGACGAAGGAACTTCAACGGGTTTTGTTTCACTTGTCAAAGTTGTCAAATAGTCTCTAGAAGAGCCCCATGAGATGAAGCCAAAAACAAAAAGCAGTAATAAGACAAACTGGATTAAGCCAAGTGGGTTCTTCATTCTACATCTTATGAAATACTAAGAGGTTCTTCCTTAAATTATTAATGCAAGCTGAAATCAATATAGGTATACGTGGGACAGGTGATAGGGTCCTATGAGTAGTGTTGCAAAAAGCCTAGAAGATGTGGGTCTCAAAGCACAGCTAAACATTCCAATCATAATAATCAGCGTTGTCTTAATGTTTTTTGGATGCTTCATTCCTGCCATACTGACTGAATACACTACAGTTAACCTATTTTTGGCAATTGGAATTGGAGCTGTAGTCTCCATTTTGGGAAATCTAATACTTTTGTATGGGCTAAGAAATAGACTAGTTAAGGTCGTTTCTGTCACATTTTCAGAACAAGTCAAAGCAACTGACGAGTTCAAGGTGGAGAAACTTTGACCTATCGCTTCATTGAATACGAATACCTAGCATTAACAAGATAAGAAAAAACTTCTCCAGAGCCTAAGGTTGAGGTTATGATTCCTATGTATGAACCATTAGAAACATCAAAATGTAAGAAGTGTGGAAACGTTATACCTGAACTAAAGAAGTGAATAGACACTTAAGTGAATGTTTTATGACAATAGATGATGAGTTGATTCTGGAACTTATCAAACCCGACTCAAACGGAAGGATAACCGAAGGGGGTCTAATTGTGGCTATCACTGGAACGAGAAAGGTCCTATATAAATTGGAAGAATCGACTCACTATCTCAAGAACTATGGCTCTGAGGAACATCCTAAAACTGAAATTGTGAGAATGACTCCAGACATAACAATTTGGAGAAAGCCTGAGACGGGATGGAAAGCCACTCTCAAAGGTGTTGTGAAAGAAATGGTAGTCGGACCAGAAGTTGGAATTGCAATTGAATTGGAAAACGATATACAATGGGATTTCCAAAGTTCACTTCAGCAAATAAAGAAATACAAGGGGAAGTTTGAGGATACCCGGATAATCATTCCTGCTGATTATGAGAGGTTTGCTCCTCTGTTCAGAAATGAAGGTTTCAGGGTCTATCTCTGGAAAGCAAGTAGGAGATGGCAGTGTTTGAGATGTGGAACCGAAACAGTGAAAGAAGGACCTATAACTCCAATATGTTCAAATTCGGAATGCAAAAACCATAGCCAAAACGAGTTTAGGCTTGTTGGATTAAAAAACGCTGATATTAAGGAATACACTTAACCCCTACCACTTTAGAAACTTCGACTTTTTTCTGAGCCTAGAATTTTCTGTGCTTCATACGTAGGTACAGATCAGCGTGGACAACTACAACTAAACACGCAGCAGTCGCAGGCAACACGCTAAACCTAGGGCACACTTCAGCCGCAGACAGCTGGGAACTCATTATTGTTAACTGTTCTAACAGGAAATTAATAACACCTGAAACAGAAACCAGCGCCACAACGCCATCTGTTGACTAAGCCCATGCCTAAACATGACACACAACAGGATACGAACAGAGCCAAAAGCACCATACAAAAACCCAAACAGACCCCAAAAAACAATGTTCAAACCTTGTTGATGACACTAAGAGCGATTGGGCATCAACACCCACACAGCCAACAGCCGATAACATAGAAGTAGTAGTCAACGTACACGCGGCGCGGACGACTACTTCTGAGCAAAAGCACCTCGGTATTATTACCAGTTCTAAACGGAAGTTAATAACATCTGAAACAGAAACTGGCTCCACAATGCCTTCGTTGACGAAGCCACGCGTAAACAGTGACGAAGACAAGGCGCAAACAGAACCCAAAACGCCATACACAGACCCGAACAGCCCCTAAGAAACAATGCTCAAACTTGTTGATGTCACCGGGAACAGTCTGATGACGATGTCCATACAGCTTCAGCCAGATCCATACCCAAAAGGCCTACACATCAGCAACATCCGCTAACTTCACGCTTACCATGTTGCAACTCCACGCTAACCAACATAGAAACACACGCTAAACACAGCAAGAAACACCATACAGAAACAAAAACCCAACCCAAAACACCAACCAGAACACCCGAAGCCCACCCTCAAAAAAAATTTCCAGAACCCATACTAATAGACCCTAAACCACAAGATTCAGCCTACGCCTCTCGCCTAAGCATGCTTTCCAGAATAGCAGTGAATTCGTTAAGTCGATCTACACTAATGTTTTCACCAATTACATGACCCGTGTGCCCGGGACCCATTATCACAGTCTTGATCCCAGCCATGTGATACAGGTACATTGAATCAGTTCTTCCCAAACCTATACGCAGCTGAGGACTATACCCGACCGTGCGTCTAGCTGAGTCTACAGCCAGCTTAACAGCTTCATGGCCTTTGCCCACGATATAAGGCGGTTGAACATTCGGACTGAACTCGCACTTCGCATTGACACCTTTGAGACTCTCAAGCGTCGTCTGGATATTCCTGATTATTTGTTCAGGCTTCTCGTTTGGAAAGATTCTCCTCTCGCAAGTTATTTTGCACTCTCCGGGCACAATGTTAACGGCTCTGCCGCCTTCGATCAACGCGACATTTATGGGCATCTCGCCTTCGAACCCTTCCATCTTGAATTTGCCTGGCGGAATTCGTCTAAGTGCGCCGATGACTCTGGCCATGTCGTAGATGGCGTTTTTTCCTTGGCGTGGATTTGATGAGTGCGCTTCTTTTCCAATGGTTGTTACCGTGAAGGAGACTCTTCCTGTGCATCCTAGGCTCACCGTCCATTTGTCGTTGCGTACTGTGGGCTCTATGTTTATGCCGTAGTCTGCCTTGAAACTTGGATTGTTAGCGAGAAAATAGGGCATGCCGAGCTGTCGCTTTCCACCTAGCTGGATTCCGTTGTCTTCGTAGTTCATGAATTGCACAATCAGTTTGGCAAATCTGCAGTCATCTACACGCGAAAGCGCCGAAAGAGTTGCAGCTATCCCTCCTTTCGCATCCGAAGCGCCCAGCCCAATCAGCTCTTTTCCCTTCAACTTGGGAGTTAACGCATCAGCCCACTGGCTCGATGGAGATACAGTGTCAAAATGAGTATTCATGAGGAAGCATTTCTTTCCTCCAAATGCTCTTTCAGCTGTGACATTGAAGAGATCATCAACTTTGACCGTGAACCCGAGCGCCTCAAGCTGGTCTGATAAGTAGTGGGCGCAGTCTTTCATGCCTTTCCCCACTTTGTCCGGCGTAGTCTGATATGTAGGGAATCCGATGAGATGCTTAAGAATCTCAACGGGTTTCATGTTTCTTACAGCCTCCTAGTATTACAACGCACTGAGAGTATTCAATTGAAAGCAAATAAAGTCTTGCCGCAGGTCTGTAGACGCATTCCGGAATGATTTTAATAGTGGTTCGATTATATCATCAGCTTCAACATTCATGGAAGCTGGCAAGGTTATGGTCGGCAAACCATTAGTCTCCATTGTATCTGCAGGCATGTCTAAATTCGGCAGATTCGACGGAGTCTACGCCAGAGAACTATTCGTCGAAGCGGCAAAAGACGCCTATGAAAGATGCCCAAACCTTGATCCAAGAAGGGACATCAAGGCGCTCATTGTAGGACAAATGAGCGAATCATTTGAGCATCAGGGACACACCGGTCCCACGGTGGCTGACTGGGTTGGGTTGACGCCTATACCCACCATTAGAACTGAGGCTGCCTGCAGCTCGTCCGCAGTTGCCATAAGGGTTGGGATTTTCGCGGTCATGTCGGGACTCTATGATGTGGTGATGGTAGGCGGAGTCGAAAAAATGACTCATAGGAAAACCTCTGACGTCACCGAGTACTTAGCAATGGCCTGCGATTACCCCTTTGAACAATGGCAGGGCGCAACTTTCCCTGGTTTGTTTGCCATGGTTGGAAGAGCGCACATGCACAAGTACGGCACAACTGAGAAGCAGATGGCCTTGGTTGCAGTTAAGAATCATCGCCACGGCGCCATGAACCCGAAGGCACACATGCAGAAAGAAATCTGCCTAGAAGACGCATTGTCCTCAAGGGTTGTGGCTTATCCACTAAAACTGTACGACTGCTCATTAATCACAGATGGAGCCTGCTGTCTAGTTTTCACCAAGCCAGAGATTGCCAGGAAATATACAGATACGCCCGTCAACATCATCGGCTCAGGCCAAGCCAGTGACACAATTGGCTTGTATGAACGCGAAAACCTGACAAATCTAGATGCGGGACGACTAGCTGGAGAAGAAGCCTACAGAATGGCAGGCGTCGAGCCCAAAGACATTGACGTAGCAGAAGTTCATGACTGTTTCACAATAGCAGAGATCGTAGCCTACGAAGACTTAGGCTTCTGTGAACGCGGCAAAGGCGGATGCCTAATCGAAGACGGACAGACTGGCATTGACGGCAAAGTTGCTGTCAACACAAGTGGCGGACTAAAGGCGAAAGGGCATCCAGTGGGTGCAACTGGCGCGGCACAGGCTTACGAAATCTATCTGCAACTGACAGAGCAGGCTGGAAAGCGACAGGTGAAAGGCGCTGAGATCGGCTTAACGCATAACATTGGGGGCTTAGGCGCAACAGGAGTAGTCAACATCTGCAAGAGGGGATGAACAGAATGTTAGAAGCCCGACCCTTCACGATTGAGAGCTTCTACAAGTTTGTGGGCGAAGGCAAACTAATGGCGGCCAAATGCAACAGCTGTGGAGCAGTGATTCTGCCGCCTCGACCAGCATGCTCAAAATGCATGTCAACAAACTTGCAGTGGACCTCGGTGAACCCCATGGGCAAACTACTCACATACACTGTGATTCACGTATCACCGAAGGAATTCGAATCCAAAGCTCCCTACGCCCTCGGCATTGTAAGGTTTGACAACGGCGGCCAGCTTTTAGGCATGGTTCGAGACATCGAACCCGCCAAGCTTCAAGTCGGCATGACGGTGACCATCGACTTCGAAAGAACTTCGACTCCCACAGCGGCACCTGCGCAGACACCACCGCAATGGCCAACTTGGCCCAGATACTTCTTCAAACCAGCGTAGACCCACTCACCTCGTCGAATACCACAAAGCATATTATCTCGTTGGCGTTGCTCTGTGCGGCAGAAGCATATCAACAGTGGAAAGTAGTGAAACCTCATGACTATTGAAGCTGTAGTGTTTGACCTCGACGGCACAATTGTAAAGTTTAACCTCGACTACAAAGCTGCACGAGCAGAAGTAATAGAGTTCCTGGTGAATCAAGGATTTCCTCGGTCTATCTTTTCGATAAATGAGAGCGTCTTCGAAATGCTAAAGAAAACGGAGATTTACATGCAGAACCACAAGGTTGACAACAAAGATTTTCTAAAGCTCAAGAAGGACGTACTCAGCATCATGGAAAAGTATGAGATGGAAAGCGCCAAGTCAACACAACTCGTGCCCGGGATACTTGAAACTCTTCAGACATTGAAGAAAATGAAACTTAAGCTGGGTTTGTTCACGGTGAACAGCCGGAAAGCCACCGAATACATCTTGTCAACTTTCCGACTGAAGCCATTCTTCAAAACAGTTGTAACCCGGGATTCAGTCAGCTTCGTGAAACCCGACCCGATACACTTGGAAACCGTCTTGAAATCCCTCAAAGCTGAACCAGAAGATGCATTAGTGGTAGGCGACAGCGCTATGGACATGAGATCAGCTCAGGAACTCGACGTCTTTGCTGTTGGCACGTCAACAGGTTTCGCTACGCCAGAGCAGTTAACGCAAGCAGGAGCTAACTGTCTGATTTCATCACCGCTGGATCTAGCTGAACTGATCGAAAAACTCAACCAGAATGGCGTGGCACGAGCCGACATTAGACTTCGTGGTCAACAATGAAACTGCATCTGCTCAGCGACGGATTCTTCACGTTGGACAAGAGCTTCCTAGTTTACATGAAATATATGGGGCAACCCTACGAAGCAGCCCTGAAGACACTGCTCATCCAAACGTCTAAGGAAAACATACTGGTTGACACCGGAGTCGGCGAACTTCCAGAAAAATACCGAAAATACCACAGCGTGAGAAGAAAACCCGAACAGAACATGAAAGCGCAGCTGGCACATCATGGTCTCAAGCCTCAAGACATCGGCATAGTTGTGAACACACATTTGCATTTTGACCACTGTGGCAACAACGCCTTGTTTCAAGACGCCAAATTCATAGTTCAAGCCGACGAGTTCAATTACGCCTTGCAACCCGAAAGGTTCCAGGAAACAGCTTACATCAAAGAGTTCTTTGACATCAAAGCTGACTATCAGCTTGTTCAAGGCGAGTTCAAGATAAACGATGAGGTTAGACTCATGCCAACCCCGGGACACTCAATTGGGCATCAATCCGTGATTGTCGAAGCTGCAGACAAATGCTACGTTTACTGCGGCGACGCTGCACCTGTAAAAGAGAATCTGGAAAAACGCAACATACCAGGCGTACTCTACTGCTCACATCACGCTTTAGAGTCGATTGACCGGTTGAGAGTAATAGGCAGCGCCGTCTACATTTACTCCCACGACAACGAGCAATTAGCACTGTGAAAAGTAGAGCCCCGGGCGGGACTTGAACCCGCGACCTACAGCTTTCTTAGCCCTTAAGGATACAAGGCTGTTGCTCTACCGACTGAGCTATCGGGGCACCCTCATCAACAAC
>Ga0315296_10001600_pt1 | contig 19699 bp, 28 predicted proteins | sample YL17G14_18_MG_FD_203921 | JGI IMG/M metagenome (GOLD analysis project Ga0315296, IMG submission 203921) | Sediment microbial communities from Yellowstone Lake, YNP, Wyoming, USA - YL17G14_18 | ecosystem: Environmental > Aquatic > Freshwater > Lake > Sediment | place: USA: Wyoming | collected...
GACGCTCAAGCTCATGGAATACGGTCTCACGGGATCGAACGATGGCGATGACGGCGAGAAGAAAGCGGAAGGACTTTTCTGGCCCTGGATGCCAAAAGGACCCGGCCGACGATCGACAGCGGCCCAGGGTCACGATGTCGAGAGCTGGTATCTGGCCCATGGCCGCGGCTGGGAATTTTTAAGCGCAAGCGGATTCCAGCAGCACGGCCCGGGCCAGCAACGACCGGATCTCCTGGGCGCCGTGGAGCTCGGCCGCGAAGAGCGGAAGGCACTCCGGGCGGCTTACAGCGAAACAATCCATTAAAAAGGAGAGAAAATGAAAAAGAATTCCATTTTTTATGAACTGGTGCCCAGGCGATTTTTTAACGGGATCCTGGGGATCCTGGTTTTGATTATAACCTGGGGAACTCTTTCGACTTGGATAACATCCCGGCACGAATTCCGGGAGCTGCGCGAGATCCGCCTCGAGGTTGAGCACAACGGAAGGCAGATCGAGTTGGTAGCGCTGCAGCAGGGGGCCCTGGGCAGCAAAATAGCCCGATTGGAGAACGACCTCCGGCTGCTTGCCGGATCCCCGGAGATGGGGACGGCAAGCTGGTATGGGCCCGGATTCCACGGCCTGATGACGGCCTCGGGCGAACTTTACGATTCGGCTGGAGTCACGGCGGCCCATCCATGGCTGCCTTTTGGGACCAAGGTCCTGATCATTAATCTGGACAACGGCCGGCGAGCCATAGTTCGAATAAATGATCGCGGTCCTTTCATTCCGGGAAGGATCATTGATGTTTCTGAAGGAATTGCTCACCGATTGGAAATGAAAGAAGTCGGCCTAGCTCAGGTTTTAATTATTCCAATAACTTTAGAGATGGCCACGGCCCGGCCCGGTATCCAGGATTAACCATTGAAAAAAGACACGCGGAAATGCGCCAGATGCGGAAGGATGACGACGGTTTTTTATTCCGTCCAGAAAGCAAAAGTTAGAAATTGGCGACCCGCGAAGGACGGATTTTTTATCAAAAGAACGGTCACCTTCCAATCGGTCGCGGTTTGCCATGCCTGCTACGGCGAAATTAAGCGTCACGATGATGAAAAAAAGAAGCCCCGGGATTGCCCGGAATGTGATGACGAAGGATGGATCGAGGAAGACAAAGGCGGAGGGAACGTCCGGACCTATAAATGCAGGGCCTGCGGAGGGACGGGCAATAAATGAAAAATTTCCATATCATCATCTTTTTACTGGGTATTATTTGCTTCCTGGAGTTTTTTATAGTTTATTTAATGGACCGATTAACAACCGGGGCTCAGCCCCGAAATTTCAAAGGAGGACCAATGAGAAAAAAGTTATTTTTTCTCGGCCTGTTTTTTGTTTTGCTTTTTAGCCTGGCTGCATTCGCGGACCAGGACACCACGCCGCCCCCGATAACGACGAACGGGGACATTAACGACGTGGGGATGATCGCCCTGGTTATTGCGATAACTCAGGCGATCAAAAAAGGGATCGAAAAGCTTTTAGGACACGACATCGCGGCCGGATTCGCCGTCGTTATTTCGGTCCTGGTCGCTTTTTTCACGGTTTCGATCACGGCCCTTCAGATCGGGCATCTTTTCAATCTGAATCTTTTGATTCATTTTGGAACGATCGTGCTCGGCGCGAACGGCGGATTCTTACTCCTCCAGAAAATCCTGGGGGCGATCGGGCTGTTGAAAAAATAGGGCATTTCGGAAAAGGCGCCGGGACGCGTTAAGACGGAAAGACCCGGCAGCCTCCTTGCAAATCCCGCATGGTGACAGAGCCGGGAGCTAAACCGGCCGGACCGGATGGGGATAGCCGGTCCTATTCAATGCGGGTCGAGCCAGCAATCGAGAGGCCCGGGGCAATGTGTTTACTCGCCCTGCTGGGGGCGCCCCGGTTATCTAATCCGGCTCCCGAGCACCGGGGATTGTGAGCCGCGTCGGCCCCGGACGCGGACGACTCGGGGGCCGCATTATTTAAATCGGTCAGGAGGCGAAAATGAAAACGGAAAAAGAATTTTTCAAATTTTTAACGAAGGACCTGGAGGAGAAAATCCTGGTCGAAAGGATGGTCCTCGAACGGCTAAACGTTTTGATTAGCCAAGCCGGGACGCTTTCGGAAATCTACAAAGAGATCCGCGAGGAACAAAAAGAGATCAAACATTTATTGAACCGAATCGGGCCGATCATCGCCAGCTATAAAGAATTCCAGAAGCATCTTAAAGAAACCGGAAAGAGAAAATAAATGCCCCTGAAAGAGAGCCACGGAAATATGTATCCCTGGGTCACCCATATGCACACCCACCTGGCCGGGGAATGCCGGCACAAATGCAGCTACTGCTACGTCGGCCGGACCCGGGCCGGGCGGCCGGAGAAATACACCGGGGCGCCCAGGATCCTGGAAAAGGAATTCGCCGTCAATTACGGCCGAGGCCGGACGATTTTCATAGAGCACATGAATGACCTTTTCGGGCCCGGGATCGAGGCGCCTTGGATCATCCGGATCCTGGACCATTGCCGAGCCTTCCAGGAAAACACATACGTCTTTCAAACCAAAAATCCAGGACGGGCGGATGATTTTCTTGATGGATTCCCGGATAACGTACTTTTTGGCACGACGATTGAAACGAACCACCGAATTCCCCAAAGCCAGGCACCTCCGCCGATCGAGAGATATCGGGCGATGCAATCTCTTAAACAACGCGGGCTGGGCTGCTTTTTTAAAACCTTCGGGCTTTTCATTACGATCGAGCCGATCATGGCCTTTGACCTTCCCCCGCTAATGAATTGGATAAAAGAGATCTCACCGGCCTTTGTCAACATCGGCGCCGATTCAAAGGGCTGCGGACTCCCGGAGCCGACAGCCCTCGAGGTCCGGCAATTGATAGATTCGCTTTCGACGGCCGGGATTGTTATCAGAAAAAAGATGAACCTCGGCCGCTTTGGGATCCAAGGAGAACACGGATGACAAAGGACCAGGTCATTGAAAAAGTTTTTGAAGAGCTGCGAAAAGCAGAAGAAAAATTCCCCGGCTGGCCGGAGGATCCCGTCCACGCGGCCGCCATCGTGGCGGAGGAGGCGGGTGAGCTGCAGAAAGCGGCCCTGGACTTCTACTACGGCCGCCATTATTCAGCCGATGAAATGAAAAAAGAGGCAGCCCAAACGGCGGCCATGGGGATCCGCTTTTTATTGGGCCTCAAATTTTATTACAAAGAAAGCGATGCCGATCCGGTTGAGCATGACGATGTGAACTACGATGTTTAAAGACGGCAAATATCGGAAAGACCGGGAGGACGAATGGCGGATCCGGCACGTCCTTGAGGAAGCCTGGGGGGTTGAACTTTTCAAAGCCCGGATCCTGGCGCCCTCGGATTTTTTCGCCGTCCGCCGATTCGATTTAAAAACCGTGGCCTATGTCGACCTTCGATTCCGAAATTGCAGAAAAGATACCTACCCGGAATATTACGCCGGGAAAGAGAAACTCGACCGGGCGATTTACCTGGCCGCTCAAAACGGGATCCGGTTTCTATTTTGCATAAAATTTATTAACGGCCTCTACACGGCCGAGATTGACGAAGCCGAAGCAAAAACTTTTACGGCCGGTTATAATGAACGGATGGCCTACCCGGGCCGATCGACCCGGAAGGCTTACCAAATCCCGATCGCACTTTTTAAAAGGGCGACGGAAGTCGAATTTTAGGAGGACCCGATGCCATGGATGGTAGCGTTTGCAGGAACAAGCCTGCGGGTTATTTTGGAGGACGGATTCAGAGAGGCGGCGATCGGCGACGACGGACGTCTTTTCAGCGAACCGACGATCGTCGCCAAGACCGTCCTGGGGGATGAAATTTTAATCAGGACCGAACAGATCGCTTTCGTCCAGAAGATGACCGATGAGGATTGGGCGAAAATGAAGGCGGACCGGGACAAATCCCGCCTGACCGGGGATCCACCCGTGATCACTCCGCCGGGCTGGCTACCCAGGATCCCCGGGGGACATTGATCATGAAACCAAGTGAAATCGTTATTCATCACAGCGCCGGGGAGGACCGGCCGGGCCTGGATTGGGACGGGATACGGAGATATCACCTGACGCCGGAAACGGAAGGGGGTCCGAAGGGCGGGCCCTGGATCGACATCGGCTACCATGCCGGGGTCGATCTGGTCGACCAAGGCTATGAAATTTTGATGGGCCGTCCTTGGGACGTGCCGGGCGCCCATTGCATAGGCAATAACCAAACCAGCCTGGGCCTTTGTTTTATCGGCGATTTCAATAAAGCGGCACCGACGATCGAGGCCTATAAAACGGGAGCGAAGCTCGCTGCTTTTTGGATGCGCCTCTTTGGGATCCCGCTGGGTCGGATTTACAGACATGACACCCTGAACGCGACCGATTGCCCGGGCGCCCTTTTCCATTTAGGGATGTTTTATAATTTGACCCAGGAGGCGTATTTAAATAACTATAGGGAGGGACGTTGATGGAATTAGCCGAAATTTTTAAAAAACTTTTGGACCTTTTGAACCCGGAGATGATCCTGGAGATCCTGAAGGTTTTAAAGCCGGATATGGCCACGCAAATCGACGAAGAAATTATGAAGATCCGGAAGGCAAGGGAGGAGGACAATGCGAAATTTCTCAAAGCGATCAATGAAATGGATATTTCGGCTCTTAACGCTTTTCATCGCCGTTATTTTGGCAATTAATTGCCACACTTACCAACCTCCGGCGACGGCACCGGAAGCGGCGGCGGCCCGGATCACGGGCAAGATCGTCCAGGGAGCGCCCCCGGCCTTCGAACCCGGAGAGGACCCGGCGAAAAGCTATTTTATTGTCACCCCGGCCTACGTTATTTATTTCGATTTCCTACAGTACGAAAACCAAGAGCTAAAGCTGACCGTTGAAAAATTGAGGAAAATCATCGAAGGTAGAAAGTAGAAAATTGCCGGTACAAAAATTTAGGAAAATGCCGAGAATCCAAAGCCGCTTAAACGCAGAACGAGGCGCTACAAATAATTTGAGAAATATAGAGAAATCCGATTTGCTTAAACGTGAAAGACGCCGACTACGAAAATTAAGGAAAATCTAAAGAAATTGAATTTGCTTAAACGCAAAACGGAACGCCTACGATTTTTTAGAGAAATCGAGATAAATTAGATGGCCTGCAATTCGGCTCTAACGGCCAGAGACATCCGGGCCTGCTTCCGGGAATATTACCAGTACCGATTCAACGAGGTCGGCCTTTTTGAATTTGAAATAAGCGGGGTGAACTATCCCAAGGAACCCTGCCGATTCGATATCTTTATGATCGTGCCTCACCGCCAGATCATGAAAGGATTTGAAATCAAGGTGAACCGATCGGACTTCCTGGCGGACCAAAAAATCCGGCCGAACAAATTTTATTGGGGTCAAGAAGCCGGAGGCGGGGAAGCCAAATGGAAGGCATACATAAAATATTGCAACCTTTTTTGTTTTGTCTGCCCGGAAGGATTGATCAAAGCGGAGGAGATCGAAGCCCCGGCCGGATTGATTTGGATCGTCGGGATCCCGCCGCGCTTTATTTTCCAAATGAAAAAGCGGCCGAGGCGGACGATGCCGACCGGGGGAATGGACCCGGCCCTGCAGCGCCGGATCCTCTTTCTTTTCGCAGCCCGAGCCAAGACCCGGGAAGGGAGCTATTTTTAATTGAATGCTGACTCATATCGATCTTTTTTCAGGCATCGGGGGCTTTGCCCTGGCCGCGCAATGGGCGGGATTCAGGACGGAGGTTTTCTGTGAGATTGAACCATTCTGCCAGGAAATCCTCAAGCAGAGATTTGGGGCTATTGCCGACTCCGAAAGCATGGGACGGCGAAATGGGACTACCGAGAACGAAAGGACGTCCGCCGGAAAAATCGACACACCTAGCGACACGACTCCGATACTCATCCCCGACATTCGAGGTTTTGATGGACGACGATTCCGAGGAGCAACCCTGCTTACCGCTGGCGTTCCTTGCCAACCTGCGAGTATCGCCGGGAAGCGAAAAGGAACGACGGATGACCGTTGGCTCTGGCCGGAGACTTTTAGAATCCTGGCCGAAGTCAAACCAGCCTGGACCATCTTTGAAAACCCTTGTGGAATTCTTAGTCTTGAGCGAGGCGTGGTATTCGAGAATTTGCTATCTCAGATGGAAGCCGAAGGTTATGAAGTCCAGCCGGTTATTATTCCAGCTTGCGCCGTCAATGCCCCGCACAGGAGGGACAGGGTCTGGATTATTGCTTATGACTCCAGAAGCAAGAAATCAGGAAGGATACCAAATATCGGCAGGAAAAAAGTGGCCGAGATTAGGCAAACAGATAGCGATGCTCCCGACGCCAAGGGCCGAGAAACAAAGCCCCCAGAGCAGGGAAGATTTTACGCCGAATCTGGCGGCAAGAATTTCAATGCTCCCGACCCCGAGGGGCGCGGACGGGGACAAGGGAATCAGGACTCTAGAGGGACACAGGAAAGAAAGGGAACGCCGAGGCCAGGGAATCGATCTTCCTACGGCGGTTGGGACGAAGCCTGGCCTGAAGTTGCAACCCGCCTTTGTCGAATGGATGATGGGGTTCCCAAACGGGTGGACAGACTTAAAGCTCTCGGCAATGCGATTGTCCCGCAAATCGCATATGAAATCATCAAAAGAATAGCGGAGATAGAAAATGCCCGAAAGCCATAAAATTAAAACGGCCGAGGAAAAGAACGTTCCGATCGGAGAGATCCGGGGCTGGAAGAAAAACCCAAAGACCATGGTCAAGAAAGCGGATTTTGAGCACCTCAAAAACCAAATCCTGGATCTCGGACTTTATAAGCGGCTGTGTTGCTGCCGGGAAGGCGGAAAATACATCGTCCTGGGCGGGAACCAACGCCTCCGGGCACTGCAGGACCTGGGCGCCCAACAGGTCGCCATTTCGATCGTCAAGGCCCCGACCGATGCGGACAAATTAAAATACGCCCTTTCCGATAACGACAACGTCGCAGGCTGGGACGACCAGAGTCTGGCCGAGCTGCTCTACGGAGCCAAGGACAAAATCAACACCGAACTTTTCAAGATCGAACTCGGGAAGCCCATTTCGATCGAGAACCTTTTAAACCAATTCGGGCCCGGATTTGAACAGAGCCCGGAGGACCGGGTCCCGGATCCGGAGACAAAGAGCGACACCCGGCCGGGCGACCTTTTCACGGCGGGCCCACACCGGATCCTCTGCGGGGATTCCACGCAACCCTGGGCCTTCGAGGCATTGCTGGAGGGAAAAAGGGCGGATCTGGTTTTCACGGATCCGCCGTATAACGTCAAATACGAGGGCACGAAATACGGACCGATCGCCGGGGATAATCTGAGCGAAGAAAAATTTGTAGAATTCACGCTGGCCTTCCTAACCAGGATGAAAGAGAACACGAAGGCCGGGGGTGTTTTTTACATTTGCTCCGGATACAGCTCCTACCCGGTTTTTATCTACGGGATCAAAGCCGTGGGCATGACCTTTTCAACGCCGATCATCTGGATCAAAAACGCGGCCAGCCTGGGCTGGAGCGATTACCACCATAAGCATGAAATGCTCTTGAAGGCGGCTCAGAGCAAGCGAAAGACGGCGGTCCCGATCCTCTACGGCTGGAAGGGCAGCAAGCATTATTTCCTGGACATCCGAAGCGAAGCGGACGTTTGGGAGATTTCCCGACGCGCCTCGACGACGATGCTCCACCCGACCCAAAAGCCGCTGGCCCTGATCCAAAGGGCGATACGCAACAGCTCCCGACCGGGCGAACTGGTCCTGGATCCTTTCGGCGGATCCGGGAGCACGATGATCGCGGCGGACCGGGAGGGGCGGAAGGCGGCCACGATTGAGCTGGACCCGATCTACGTCGACGTCATGATTCGCCGGTATGCAGCCCTTGGGGGAGTCTCCGAGGATGAAATCCGAAAGACCCGGAAGCGGATCGAGCCCCCCAAAGGAAAAAAGAAATGAAGAATCTGGCCGGAAAATTGACCTTGGACAGCTCGGGATGGCCCCAGCAGGGCCTGGCGAAGATGATTATGGCCGAACAGGAGCATCAGGACCCAGCCCCAGCGCGGCCGCTCGATCGCTTTACGGGTGGAAGGCGGCCCAAAGCGAAGGAAGCGATGGCCGGAATGGCTAGGGCGGTTTGGGATCATGCCGGAGAGAGGCCCCCCTGTCTGGCCTTTTCGGGCGGGGATGACAGCCTGGTGCTTTTAGACCTGGCGGCGACGGCCGGGATAAAGCCTTGGATTATCTGGATCGATACCCAAATGGAATATCCGGGGAGCCGGGAATTCATCGAGGCGACCGTCCGGCATTACGGCCTTGAGCTCCGGAAGGCAAAGGCGGACCATACGCCCCGGGAGCAATGGGAGCGGACCGGCTGGCCGATGTTGGGAAAAACGGCGGCCCGACTTTGGAACCAGCGCCATACCGGCCTGGGATTCAAGATAAACGTTTCGGAATGCTGCAGAGCCATGAAGATCGGACCCGGCAGGATCCTGGCCCGCAACCTCGACGCGAGGCTCCAATTCACCGGCCAGCGCGGACAACCGGACGACGGCCTGCGGGGGATGAGGACGCTGAAGGACGGAGCGCTTTTTTATCAGGAAAGGGACCGGATTTGGATTTCAAACCCGTTGACCGGCTGGAACGATGCAGACATAAACGCCTACCTCGAGGAACGCGGAATCCCAAGGCACCCGGCCAAGATAGCCGGAGCCAAGACGATCGGCTGCGTCTTCTGCGGGGGCGGGAGCCAATACACAAATTCCGGCTACCGGATCCTTCGGAGAATTTGGCCGAAAGCCTGGCGCCAGTTTATGGTAGAATGGAGAGGCGGAGAAATAATCTTGGCGCTTAAGTACGGGACCAGCCTCGACCTGATGCGGGGGGCTATAGAGGCAGCCGGAGGCCTCGAGCGGCTGGCCGGGATCAGGCCTTGGCTTTTTGATTTTACCAGGAAAACGCCGATCAAGGGATACAGAAAATGAGGATCCAACTTATTTTTGATCGAAAGAGAAAGATCGATTACAGCACAATTTATAGGCTTGTAGAAAAAGAAATTTATTTGAGGCCGATGTCGATGGACGACCTCGTGAACAAAATAATTGTAATCATAGAAAAAGCCGGCATTCAGGTCGGAAGGAAAGAAAAATGAGCGATAAACCAATCGAAGAAATGAGGGAACTTCTTGCAAGAATGTGGTGCTCTAACGTTATTCAGTTTAAGGATGAAGACATTGAGGCTTATAAAGCAGACAAGGAAATATATAAGGCCATCCTTGCCGTGCTTTCCGGGCCGAGCAAGGAGGAGCGAGGCGGGCTGCTAGTCCACTTAAAAAATTTGGTATGGGGATCGCATCACGGTGTCATTGAACTTTGCCCGAACTGCATCAAAATCCGCGCCCTCATCCTCGGCCATGCTGCTCAGGAAAAAGCGAAATGAAACTGATTTATCAAACAACTTTCGGGGAGCTAAATGGAAATTGTTTTGCGGCTTGTATTGCATCTCTCTTAGAGCTCCCTATTGAATCCGTCCCGAACTTTTGTTCTCTTGGCGTGGATTGGCTCATGGCTACGAATAAATGGCTAAAATCTTTTGATTTATGGTTCTTAGATACGAGATTGCCAAAGCCAATTGACCTAAGTTTCTTCTATGGATATTATATCGTTAGCGGGAAATCCCCTCGACATATTGACCATTCGGTAATTTATAAAGATTCGGAAATGATTCATGATCCTCATCCGGAAGGGGGCGGAGTGGTACCGGAGTTTGCCGGATTTCTAATTTCGTTGCAGGATACCGCCCAGGAAGGGGAGAAGGAGGAGGAAAAAGATGAGTAAATCAAACCATAATAATCAAGCCCAAAAAAACGGGAAAAACAACAACGCCTCCAAATTCCAAGAGAAATTTATAGCGGAGGGCCAAAGCCTGATGCGGATAGGACTCCCCCAAAAACAGCTTGCCTTTTTCTGGAAAGTAGACGAAGACACTATAACGAATTGGAAAGCGAAATATCCGGCGTTTTCGGATGCCCTTAAAAAGGGGGAGGCTGACCGAAACGTAACGCTCCTCTCGGCTATGTTTAGGAACGCGACGGAAAAGGACAGCCCGGCGCTTCAAATTTTCCTCGCTAAAAATTGGTTGGGCATGAAAGACCAAACCGAATTTATACCTTCCCAGGATTTCCCGATGAGGATTCAGATTGTCCCAGCAACAAACGGACCCGGGAAAAAAGGCTGACCTGGGATTCTGGCCGGCGACAAACGTTTTTTATAGAAACGCAGCCTCCCGACAAAGCCTGATCATCAACGTCGGCGGGGCCCGCTCTTCAAAGAGCTACAGCATAACCCAGCTTTTGGCCTTTCGATTTATCACAGAAAAAAAGAAGCGGATCCTGACTGCCAGAAAGACCTTCCCGGCCCTGCGGATGTCGACATACGAAATGGCGATGGGGATGCTGAAGGTGAACGGGATCTATCAGTTTTTAGAGCACAACAAAAGCGAGCATACCTTACGAAATCCGTATACCGGGGGCCTTTGGCTTTTCACGTCGATCGACAACCCGGAGAAGATCAAAAGCCAGGAATTCAATTATGTCCATATGGAGGAGGCAAACGAATTTACCTATGAGGATTTCAGGATTTTAAAGCTGAGGATGAGCGCCCCGAAGGATCCGGGAGAGATCAACCAAATTTTCCTGAGCTGCAACCCCAGCGATTACACGGGTTGGATCAAAGAGAAATTCATGACCCAGGAAAAATATGAGGAAATTCATTCCACCTACCAGGACAACCCCTTCCTGGATCCGGATTACATCGCCGAGCTCGAGGCGCTCCGGGAGCAAGACGAAACCTATTGGAAAATTTATGGGCTGGGCCTTTGGGCGGAATTCCTGGAACTGATCTACGGGGCGCCGAAGGTCGTGACCAACCTTCCTAAAGCCGGGGATTATTTTTATGGTTTGGATTTTGGATTTAATCACCCGACCGTCCTCCTTGAGATCGGGGCCCTGGAGGACCAGGTCACGGTCCGGGAGATGATTTATCAGACCCGCCTGACCACGCCGGAGCTGATCGATTTGATGAAGCTCAAGATAACCCCCTATGAGCGGCGGCGCCCGATCTACGCGGATCCGGAGGATCCCGGAAGGATCCAGGAATTGAATGGCGCAGGATTCAACGTCTACGCGGCCGATAACGCCGTTCTGCCCGGGATCGAGTTTTGCAAACGCTATAAGGTTTTGACGACGATCGACAGCCCGAATTTTATCAAAGAGGAAAGCGCTTACAAATGGCGAAAAGATAAAAATGCAAACATACTTGACGAGCCTGTAAAAATATGGGACCATTGCCCCGATGCCAAACGATACGCCCTCTTCACACATCTCGGAGCGAGAGAGGGCGGAGCCTTCATCGGACAAACAAAAGAAGATCTATATTAACGGGAGGGGTCGATGAGCATAGCGAGTTTTTTTAAAGATGTCCGTCAACACGGACAGGATACCCGGGAGATTACTCGGCTTCAAATCCAGCTCCAAAGGGCTCGGTTGCTGCAGGCCCAAATGAGCACCGAAATCTTGACCGCCCGGGAAGACACGAAAAAATACAAATCGAATTATTACCCGACCTATGACCAGGCGGTTCTGGAGATTAATAATAAATACAACGGCACGGCGGACTGGGGGGTCGTTCAGACCGGCAACATCATCGACCTGCGGGCGGCCTTCACGATCGCAGAGGGCATTAAAGTCACGGAGAAGAAAAAAGACAAAGGCAAAGCGGAGCTGGAATTCGCTGAGGATTTTTTAAAATATAACGATCTGGACAAAGAGATCATCCAGGAATTCGCAAAGGAGGCGGAGATCGAGGGCAAGATTTTAATCCGCCTTTTTTGGGAAGAAAAAGACAAGATGGTCTCGGCCCGCTATGTTTCCTGGCTTTCAAAAAAATACAAGGTCAAGCCGAACCCCCAGGATTATCTCGACATCGAAAGCGTCGCTTGGAAGGATGAAGGCGGCAAGGATATCGTTCTCGAACCGCCTGATTTTATCTACAAGAAATTCGGCGGCCGGATTAACGAGCCGAATAATGCGGCGCCCAAAATAATGAAATGCCTTTCCAAGATCGACGATCTGGACAAGGCGCTGCGGGATCTCCGGGAGATCGATCGCATTTTTTCAGGACCCCTTTTATGGGTCAAATTTCTAACGGCGGCGGACGCGAAAAAAGGACAAGCGGACCTGGATATGATAAATTGGAAGATCAAAAAGGGGGTCTGCACGAACGGAGAATTTAATTACTCCCAGCCTTCGATGGCGGGGGTCGATTCGCTGATCAAAGAAATCGTGACATTGGCCAAAATCATAAGCGGGGCAACCGGGGTGCCCGTCCATTTCCTGGGGTTCCCGGAGCTTTTATCGAACCGGGCGACGGCCGACAATTTCCTGGAGTTAATATTCGCGGCCACGCTGAAGGAACGGCAAACCTGGAAAGGCTGCTACGAGGAAACGATAGGCAAAGCGATGGCAATTTTCAATATGAAAACGGGCCTCGAACAGAGAAGCACGAAGCTGGACCCGGCGCTGATTAAGATCGATATTCCATACATCAGCGCCCAAAGCTGGCAGAATCTGAAGGACGTCTTCCTGCCTGCCGCCATGGCTGGGAAAATATCCGATGAACTTTTCCTGAGCAAGATCCCCGGGGTCGACGTCGATGAGGAGATGAAAAGGACGGAAGCCGATTCCGCATTTAAGAAAAAAGGCGGCGCCGTGATCCCCTTCACGCCGAAGGATGAGCCTTCGGCTACGGATGAGGACCAGGTCGACAGCCGGAGCCAGGCAGGTGCCCGATGATAGACCCCCAGCAAGCCGTAGACGCCGTCAAGACCTTGACGAAAAGCTCGAGCATCATCGAGCTGGGGGTCGGCGGGATTTTCGCACTCCTGGTTATTGATCGCGTTTTGGCATGGGCCCTGAAATACAAAGGCAAAGGGAACGGAAAAAGCGAAAGCCTCAATCCGGGCTATGTCGCCCAGGTCCAAAGCCACATGGCCGAAGCAATCGAGGCCAACACAAGAATCGAGGGCATCGACAAGAATACCGATGAACTTTGTAAATGCATGGCTTTGCTGGCGAACAACCAGGCCCAGCAGACGACGATCCTGGAGAAGATTTCAGACGGGCAGATCGCCATGAACACGACGATCGCACTTCAAAAAAAACCTTGACAAAAATAATAGAGGAGATTAAAACAAGGGCAGAGGAGGGCGACGATGCCATTCCCGAACGAACATAGCTGCCGATTGGCGGACCCGGACCAAGTCAAGGTCGTAGGTAGCATAACTCGGGATCACAAAGGGAAATCCTACAGAATTTTAGTAGGCAAGCGAAAGGGAAGCAATGCGTCCGAAAAACAAGCCTACCGATATCCGAAATCCGAATGGACGGCGGCGGCGGCCCAGGCCCATTGCGAAGATGCGGGCGGATCTTTCGAGGCGGCCAGCGAAGGGACCCAGGAAATGGCCCCGGAATTTTATTTGGATCCGTTGAATAACCCGATGATTCCAGGATCGGATGAGGGGGAACCTCCGGCGGAAAAAGAGGAGGAGAAATAACCATGGCCATGACCACGCACAAAATTAAAGTCGCGGAGCCGAAGGTCCAGCCGGACCATCAGCCCCGGGATCCGAAGGGAAAATGGAAGCCCCCGATGACAACCCAAAACCAGCCCAAAGAACAAGACGCGCTCGGCCCGGCCCGGCCGTCGATTTATATGGATACTCATCGGCACGTTAAAGAAACGGCTCTAAGCAGGCCCAGCCCCCGGATCGAGCCCCCGGCCCGGAAGGCGCCGGAGGCGGGCCCGGCAAAGGTCCAGGACCGGATCCCGGCCAAGAATCGCTTTACGGCGGCGGGAAAGGCCGGGAAGGGGCCCGCGAAATGAGGATCCCAGCCCGGTACCAGGCCATGGCCGAGGACGAACTCTTGGCTATGATTCCAGCCTCGGAATACAAGCGGATTAAAGAACAAGATCCGAACCCGCTTTTTAAAGCCTACGTTATTGGACACGAAGGAATCGGCACGGGAAAATTGATAGGCGCGGGCACCATTGTCTCTCGCTGGTTTCGATCGGCGATAGAGGCGCTCTACCGGAAGATCCAGGCCGGAATAAAACTTTTCCACGATCATGGCGAAACCAACGAGCACGAACGCAGGATTCCGATCGGGGAAGTCGTGGGCAAGGCGCTCCGGACGATTAAAGAGAAATTATCGACGATTATCGTAGCTTACATAAAGCCCGATTTCCGGGGGATCCCGCTGGACGTAGCCTCGATCGAAGCGGATATTATCTTTAAAAAAGACGAAAAAATAGGAACCTACACAAGCGACGTTGAACGGGTCACCGGGATCGCGCTTGGAAATTCGGCGATAAACCGCCCGGGCTTTCCAGGAGCCACGCTCCTGGCCCAGGTCCAGGCATTCGCAAAAAAAACCAACCATACCCAACATAGGGAAGGAGAGGAAATGGAACCATTGACGGTTGAGGAAATCCGGGAATTCCTCAAAACGGCAAAGGACGTGGAGCCGTCTGATTTATTCACGACGGAGGCTTTGACAAAGGATCCGGTATTCGTCGGGCAAGTCGACCTCGAAAGACGGAGGGCCGTGAGGGGCGTTTTGAACGATCACAGAAAACGCGATCTGGATAGAGAACTCGATGATGAATCATCCGAGGTCACCAAAAAGCTGGAGAAAGAGAACAAGGAACTCAAGGATTCGCTGGCCAAAAAAGACAGCGAGATCGCCCTCGGCAAGATCCCGTCCCTTTTTAAAAAAGAGGCTGAAACGCGGAAGCTCACCGACCAGCAAAAAAAATTCATCGAACCCCGGCTTGATAGATTTAAGCCTACGGCGGCCGACAAAACGGAGGCCGAATTCAAATCGCACCTGGATAGAGAACTCGATGAATTCAAAACCACGGCGGAGCTATTCGGAATCAAGATCGAGGCCCCGGCCGTAAAGGCGGAAGGGGATGGGAAGGACAAGACCGGGGCGGCGGCGCCCGGACCCGAGGCAGGGACGATCGAAGACAAATACCTCGACCCTGCACAGAACCCGATGATTCCAAAGATCTAACGAACCGCAGCCATGCTGACGGAAAACGCGGAGAGAAATTAATTTAAGGAGAGAAAAAAAATGCCTCAATATCTTAGGACCGCCACGCCGATGGGCAAGTGGTGTAGCTCCAAATTCCCCGTCACGCAGATAGGCGGGGTCGAGAACGGCTACCTGATCCTGGTTCATGATACGGTTTTCATAACCTTTTTCGGGGAACCGCTCTTTGACGCGCACGGGAATCTTCTGGACCCCCAGATTATCCCGGTCGGCGATGATTGCGTCGGGATTTACAACGCCGAGAAAGTCAGGCTTCCCAAACACACGGGAGCGGGTACGGGATTCGCGGTCGGAGATAAAATCTATTACTCCGGCGTTTATGCGGACCCGGTCGAACACCACGCCTCCGGGCTTTATTGGATCGGAATCTGCGTCCAAGCCGCCGACGATGACGACGAATATGTCGTGTGCGATTTCAAGGGCGACAAAGCCACCCTCCTCGAATAGGCAAGGGCAAGGAAAAAGGAAGGAAAAACATGAGAAGCAGAATTTTTAACCTCGATTGGGATAAATTCAATCACAAAGACCGGGAGCAGCGAAAGCAGCTCGCGGGCGCCCTCCAGCATTTTCTGGCTTTGCCGGATACCTTTGTCCCGAAGGAACCCGTGGATTTTAACAAGATCCAGGCGTTCATGGATCTCCGAAAGGAAATTCAGAAAGCCCAAATCCAGGCATTCACAACCCCGGCCGATTTCCCCCCTTCATTGTTGCCGATTATCGAAAAATATCACATCGTCCCGAATTGGGATAATAGCTACGAACAGATCTACGATGTCCGGGATTTCGGCGGAAGCAAGCGAAACGGATTCACGGTCTACAATGTCCAGAGCGGGTTGACCTTTAAGCTGGTCAAGCCCGGCGAAAAGATCGATGTCTACCAAATGAGCGGCGACAAGGAAACTTGCTATTTCGATTTTTATGGTGCAGCCCTGGGATGGCACCGCCAGCTCTTTGATGACGGCGACTGGTGGACGATCGAGGACAACGCGATTGAATTCCGAAACAAGGCCTATCAATTCAGGGCGGCCGTTTTTTATGCGCTGCTCGAAGCGGCCGGAGCGGCCAAGAGCGCCTGCTGGCCGACCGAACATGTGGACTGCGATGATTGCACGGCCCTGGCCAGAGCGGACGCCAACGCGATCAACGCGGCGGCGCTCGCCATTCTCGAGAACGTCAAGAACAAAGGTTATGGAACTTCCCCGCAGACCGTCACCCTGATCGTTCTGACGCCCCTGCAGCTCCAAGGCCGAATTCGACAAGCTATGAGCGTTACCCTCCAGCATTATGCCGGAAGCGAAAAATCGATCAATTTTAATTTCCAGCACATCACGACACAGATGTTGCTCAACACGAACCGGTACTACGTCATTCTTCCCAAATTCAAAATGAAAGCGGGATACCGGATGGACCTTTCGCTCTTTTCGGATTTCGACATTTTGTCCTATACGGACACAGAGGCCGGATGGATGCGGTACGGCGGATGCATCGGGGACCTTGACCAGGTCGAATGCATCGACCCGACGATTCCCTCGGGAATGTAAAACCCGGGGATTAAAAAGCCTGGCCGATTTTTGACATGAGCGGGGGAGCCGACTCCCCCGCCTCTCTTTCAGAAAGGAGCGCCGGATGTTTGGCCGACCCCCGATAACGACCCGCGATTACAACGTCGACAAAATTTTAAGAAGCAGGAGACAGGGGATGGAAGCCGCCTGGGTCCTGGCACGGGGAACCAAAAAGCACATCACCGAAATCTTACACGACGGCCAATGGACCGGCCAGCCCTGCTTCCTTTTGGGCGGCGGACCCAGCCTAACAGGATTCAATTTTCAACGCCTGCAGGGACGGAGGACGATCGCCGTCAACCGGGCCTTTGAATTCGCCCCATTTGCCGATTTGCTATTTTCTATGGATTCGAACTTTTACCAATGGTGCCAGAAATTCAAAAGCGGAACTTTCTCTGCCTTTGCCGGGGTCCGGATTTTTCTCGATACCTTGAATTTTCCTTTTGGATCCGAGATCCATTACATCCGGAGCGCCGGGCTGCAGGGATATCCGGCCGGTTTCAAGAGCGGAATTTACAGCTCCAACAATTCCGGATACGGCGCCCTTCAGATTGCGATTTGCCTGGGCGCGAACCCGATTTATTTATTGGGATTCGATATGCACGACGAAGGCCCGGCCCATTTCCACGACGGCTATCCGGGAAAATTCACGGCCCGGGTTAACCATACATTCCGGAGAGGATTTGAAGCCCTGGCGCCTCAGCTCCGGGCGAAGGGGATCCGGGTCATAAATTTGAATCCGACAAGCGGTTTGCGTTGCTTCGAATTCAGAACGATCGAGGAGGCCCTGGATGATTTCAACCGGCGACCTGAAGATGCAAGCCCAGCCGGAGCAAGCGAAGAAAACCCCGGCCCAGCAGATTGAAGCCATGGGACTCCAGCTCCATACCGAACCATGCCCGAAGGACGGGACGCCGATGTATTTAAAACGGGCGCCCTGCTGGCTGGAGAAGGCCGGTTTTAAACGGGCGGCCAAATGCCTGCGATGCGGACACCAAATAGGAATAAGATGATATCGACCGCCAAGCTGAAGATGCCTAAAGTGCGGGAAGAAAATCGCTCCAGGATGCCCCAGGACGGGCGAATGGCGCGGTTGCGGCCCGGGATCGAATCGCTTTACGTAAGAAAGACGGCGGGGAGACAGCCCTGGCTGGGCGGCTTTGTAGCCGGGGGGACGGACATTCGCCCAGTCCCGAGCCAAATAGCGCCGGGCGGGCCGACGATTACGGTCATCACCCCGACCGGGGACCGGTCCCTGGCCTTTGCGCTTTGCCGGTATTGGATGGCGAACCAGATCCGGAAGCCGGACCAATGGCTGGTGGTCGACGACGGCAAGGCGCCGCTCAGGCCCACGGCCGCAATGCAATATATCCGACGCGAACCACGGCCGGACGATCCCCGGCATACCCTTAGCCTCAACCTGGCGGCGGCCTTTCCTTTGATCAAGGGCGACAAGATCCTGATCATGGAGGACGATGATTACTACGCCCCGGGATATATCGACGAAATGGCTCGGCACCTCGATTCCCATGAAGTCGTCGGAATCATGCAAGCCAAATATTACCACCTCCCGACGGGCGGATATCTTGCTCATCAGAATTTTTCACATTGCTCCCTTTCCGAAACGGGATTCCGAAATTCCTTTTTATCGGAGCTTCAGGAAATCCTGCGCGAAAGAGAAAAAACGGATGTGGATTTGAGGATATGGCGGAAGGTTGGTAGCCGGGGATTTCGTTTTAGCGATAATAATAAACCGCTTTATTTAGGCATCAAAGGCTTGCCCGGGCGCACGGGCATAGGAATAGGTCATAATCCAGCCGCTTATCGAAATGTTAAAGACACATCCGACAGGACGATGCTCAAGAAATGGATACCGGGAGATTCACAAATTTACCTGGATGTCCTGAATGGGAAATTGACCAGCGAAAATTGCCGGTTATATTTTCCAGAGATCTCCGGCATCACCGGGATCACCGTAAGTTACAATACAAAAGACCTGCTTGAGCGGGCTTTTAATTCCATCCGCAAATTCTATCCCTCCATGCCGATCATCATAATTGACGGATCCGATATCCAGGATCCCTGCGCTGCGTATGCCCGAAGCCTGGCCGGAGATCTCACGGCGGTCCAGAGTCTCGGTTATAACATCGGCCACGGCCGGGGGATGTGCATGGGCGTTGAAAAAGTAAAGACGAAGTACGCCTTAATTTTTGACTCCGATATTGAACTTTTGGAACCATGCATTCCGGCGATGTTGGCTATGATGGAAGACGATACATTCGGCGTAGGATCTATTGATGAAAAGGTCGATTTCAATCGTTTTACTTACGGATCATATGGTCGCGTCGACGGCTCGGTAAGATATCTTCAGCCCTATTTTCAATTAATTGACATAAAAAATTATAAGAAATTTTATCCCTATGTTCATCATGGTGCGCCTTGTTATTTAACGATGCTCGATATCCATAAAAGAGGATTGTCCGGCAAGATCCTAAAACAATTTCCAGGCTTGATCGCTTATGGACCCCTTAAATATGTGAGACATGATTTTGGCGGGACGGGAGAGCACAGGCAGGGACGAAAAGATCTTCCATATATAGAACAACCGTGGGTGTTGAATAAGGGATTAATTTAAAATGCACGAATTAAGTTATCGGGGGATGGCGGCCAATATCAAGGCGCATCTCGATAATTTACCCGTCGGATCTCTCGTCGTGGACATCGGATCCATGAATATAAATGGGACTTACCGTCCGCTTATTGAGCCGCGCTGGAAATATTGCGGGATCGATTTGGCCGCCGGGCCGAATGTCGATATCGTTATGCGCTCAGAGTTTGATACAGGTCTTCCGGCGGAATCCACCGATGCCATTCTCTGTGGTCAATGTCTGGAACATTGCCGAGATCCATTCCGACTTATAAGCAAG
>Ga0315296_10001601_pt1 | contig 19697 bp, 13 predicted proteins | sample YL17G14_18_MG_FD_203921 | JGI IMG/M metagenome (GOLD analysis project Ga0315296, IMG submission 203921) | Sediment microbial communities from Yellowstone Lake, YNP, Wyoming, USA - YL17G14_18 | ecosystem: Environmental > Aquatic > Freshwater > Lake > Sediment | place: USA: Wyoming | collected...
GGAAACAGATGAGAGAGTACAGGTCACAGAACCTGTGCTCCGGTTGATGCACAGCCTTCCGGGCGAAGCTCGTCTGTATCCTCGCGATGTTCACCGTACAAGTCTCCTGGCATTTCGCCGATACATAATGAGTCTCTGTCCCGAACTGTGGCCCTTCTCCGCCGATGGCGGATACTACGGCCACTCCGCCCCGCCGCTCCCACATCAGCCGCAGGTGGCCCAGCCCTTGCGGGCCGAGGGCGGCGGTTCCCATGTTCATGCGTTGCGCCTTTGCGACCGGGTTAGGCTTCCCCTGATACCCGTCCGGTTGACTCACAACCGGCGACGAAGCCCCATGGCTCGTACCCCTAGAGCCAGCGGGGTTCACCCATGCCTGGGCTTTTGGCGCTACTGGCAATTACTCGCGCTACGCTTCGTCTCCGACCATTCCCATCAGTTAGCGGTCGGTCCTTACTAAGGGCACGTCACCGGGGATTCCTGCACGTAGCCATACCGGTCTCAGGCCGGAGGACGCTGAGGAGTCAATGGGATAGACTCCAGGCTCCCCTTATCCCCCTGGGCTTCAGACGGCTTCTTCCTCATTGTCCGCCGCCTGCCAGGTTGGCCTCAGGCGATGTGGGGACATCGCCGCTCCTACCGCGTGACCAGCGCGTTCGGAGATTCGCAACGCACGCCTCATGGCGCACTCGCCACCGTCAGCAGGTCGGGGTGCGCACGACCGCGTGAAGGGCACGCCACGTGCGCCCGTGTTGGGCTTTCGGGCTGCACCTGCGGCTGTGCCTCGGCTGCGTGCGCTTCGCGGCGCTGTCGGCGCGTTTGCGCGCCTCGTTGCGCCGCCTCCCGCCTCCGCTCGCGCTCCTCGGCCAGGCGGGCTTCCGCCCTCTTTGCTACTGCTTGTCGTTGGCTGCGTCTCGGCATTTTCCTCTGTCCTCCTTTTGCTTAAGGTCGCTTCTTGCCAAACCCATGATATCCTGAATCTTCTCGACCACGTCCGATGGGGGCGGCCCGAGCACGGCGTTGACCGCCTCATAGACCGCGTCGCGGACGCGCTTCCACGAGCCCTCGCAGCGGTGCCGCCAATCGTCCCGCTCAACCTCTTTGCTCACCGTACCATCCTCACTTTCCGCGGCCGCCGGCGACCTATCTCCTTCCAGACGTTTCGCCAATGCAAGTGCAGAAGGCTCACGTCGTCCACGATGGACCTCAGACTGTTGACCGCCCGGTCGCTGTGCCGCCCGTCGTTGACCATCGCCTCCGTCAAGGCCTCCTGCTCTCGGATTCGGTCGTACCTCAGTACGGTCGCCTCCTGGTGACCGTCACCCGGTCTCCCACGTCAAGCCGGTAGACCACACCCGGATCGACCTCGGCGAACCTCGGCGGGCTGCTCGCTATCTGCGTCTGTCCCATCGTCTGCCTTGCCATCACACATGCGTTTGTCATTACATACATGCCTGCTTCTGGCCAGAAGTCAAGGGCTTATCTGCAAGCCAGGCGAGGTCAAGGCGGGGCGCAAGGCTTCCGAAGACGCGGATGCTCTCGCTCAGTCGTGGCTTCTCGGGCGATAAGGAAAGCCGCGGCCAGTACGGTGGCCAGGCCTACAGGGGGGTGAGTTGCCTCACTGCTCAGACGGTGGCGGCGTTCTGAAGTTGCGCGCCATGTGCGGCAGCACATCCGCGTTGTCGCCGTGCGCCCGCACTCGCTTGAGATAGCATCAAGCCCAGTTTGGGCACCGCTCATGATACCGGCGATGCAGGGATGGAGTCGGAGTGGCCGCTGGCCGGCAGCGGCGTCGAGTAGGAGAACCCGACTCCGCGCAGAAGGCCAATTGCGGTGCCGGTGAAAGCAAGCAGACTCGTTGCATTGCCTGCATGCCGGATAGGTAAGACAGATCCGAGGGTGACGTCCATGAGACTCAGACAGACGACCCGTGATCGCCTTGTGCAGCGCGTCGAAGCCCTGGCTGCGAACTTCGAGACGTACCATCGCACTTTTCTCGACTCCGAAGTCTTCTCGGGGCCGAGCGCGCACTTCCATCTGCGGACGCTGTCGCGTCTTCGCTCGCACCGCAGCTTTGATTCCCTCATTGAGGACGATCAGTACTTCGAATTGCTCTATGCCACCCTCATCTCATGGGGTCTGCACCGCATGGGCCCCGGCAACGCGAAGCTGACCGACTTCAACGAGTTCGTAGCGAGCTGCCGGGCTCTCCTTGCACGAATCGCCAGTCTATTCGGGCAGAGTATCCTGACGCTAACAGACAACGAGGCGGCCCGCGTCGCAGGCATGGTGGGGCAGGCTATCGAGCAGCAGACCGGCATCACTGAGTCGCACTCGCCATTGGTGGCCAACAGCAAGGCGGTACACCATTTCCTGCCAGACCTGGTCCCTCCAGTTGATCGCGCCTACACGCTCAAGTTCTCTTTCGAACGCTCAGACCCACCTGGCGGCGTAGCGGAGACGTTCGAGTTGATCTTCCAAGGGTTCGCTCAGATCGCGAAGGCAAACGCGCCATACATCCGGGATGCGGTTGCTCGCGGCATGGGTGCGTCGGGGCCTCGTGCTTGGGACTCAAGCCACGCAAAGGTCCTGGATAACGTTTTGATTGGCTGGGTGCGGGTTCACCCCCGCAAGGCACCCAGCGCTGCGCTGCCCGAAAGCGATGTTGGCCTAACACGACTGGAACGGCTGGGGCAAGGTACCGTCAGACACGTACTCGGATCCTGCGGTGCGTACTGAGGGATGGATCTGGGGCGTTCCCTATCCCGCCGCCTCGCAGTGAGCATCCGAAGAGGAAGAAAACCCGTCGGCGTATCGGCGTCAGATTTCAGGTGGCCGTCCCATGGTCTCTCAGGGGTGGGCCTCCGGGCCCGCCAGGGGCTGCGTCAAGAGGCACTCATAGCTTGCCTACAGAATCTACGAGCTACGAGGGCCCGGCCAGCGGGCGTGCCAGTCTCTCAGTTGAGATCAGGCGGGCCCCGCGAACCCTGTTCTCGACCATTGGCGATAGCCATTGCCTAATAGTGCGCGAGGGGTGACTATTGAGGATTGTTCGCGTAGGCATTCAGAACTTCCGCTGCATTGACAGTTTTGTCTGGCATCCCCGAGAGCGTAGCGTTCTCGTCGGAGAGAACAACTGCGGGAAGAGCACCGTTCTGAGGGCGTTGGAGCTCGCCCTGAGTCCAGCAGTGCGCCTCTACGAGGACTCATTTTCTGAGTACGACTTCCACAGGCGTGATCGCTCCCGGCCTATAGTGGTTGACGTAACCTTCGGGCATCTGGACGAAGAAGCCGGAGAGGTAAGTCTGTTTGCAGACTGCCTCGAACCTGGCACTGATCCAGACTCTCTCCGCGCGGAAGCCGACTCGGCGGATGTGCTCGACACCGAATCCCTGTTCTTGCGTATGAGGCTGGAATGTAGCCACTCGGAGGACGACCACGAGTACCATCCCGTCCTACATTTCCCCAAATGGGATACTAAGGACCACCTGGTTACAGCGAAACAGAAGGATGCCGTCGGCTTCGAGATGATCCATGCACAGCGGGAAGCGGAGCGAACGTTTGGCTTCGCACGCTATTCGGTGCTGGGGCGCCTGCTCAGCGACGTCAACATTCGCCCTCAAGCGGCGAACATGGCCGAGCAGGCCGGGGAGTTGGCGGCTCTTCTGCTCGGCAGTGCGGACTTCGCCGGTCTCGTCTCGCAGCTTGCCCAAGAGGCGGACGCCGTCGTGCCCCTGGCGGGATCACAGCCCGGTGAGCGGTTGTCGTTCGAACTCTCAGACTTGAGCGAGCGCGGCATCCTCCACACGCTTGAACTCTTTCTTCGGACCGAACTCTGCGGCGGCAAGTTCCCCATAAGCCGGCAAGGGGCAGGAGTTCGAAATGCCGTGGTGCTGGCCGGCCTCTTACTGCTCGCTAAGAAGAGGAAGACCGCCGGCAAACGCCCGACCTTGATCATGGCTGTCGAGGAGCCCGAGATATCGCTGCATCCTCACGCCCAGCGGTATCTCCTGTCCGAATTGCAGCGAAACGCAACTCAGCTCATCGTGACGACGCACTCTCCGACAGTCGCGCAGGCATTCGCGATATCGGACCTCGACCTGCTGCGCAGAACGGGCGGCACGGTCACGGAGAGTCATATACCGCCAGTCCAAGACAATGCCGTTCCCTTTCATAAGCAGCTTTCCCTTCGACTACCGGGCGAGCTCGCTGACGCATACTTCAGCAAAGGAGTGCTCCTGGTTGAGGGACCAACCGATCGTGTAGCCTTACTCGAGTTCTCGCGCACGCTGTGCGCGGGGGACCCTGCATTCAGTCTGGACCGACTCGGGGTCTGCGTGGTGGCGGCCGGGGGAATCGAGGGAATCGCCCCACTCGCAACGGCCATCCGCGACGGTCTGGGCATCCCGGTGGCGGCGCTGTATGACAGGAAACCGGGCGACGACGCGGCGGTCGCCGGAATCCAGGCGAATGCTGATCTCTCACTGGCGATGCCCGTCCCCTCGCCGCTGATCGACCCACCTGAGTCTTTCTCGGACCTAGAGGGTCTCATCTGCTATCAGGCACAACTGCCGCAACTCATGCGGTGCGTTGCCGATATTCACTCGGTAACGGGCGACAAGAGAAGTCTGTGCGAGTGGATGCTAGCGAGGCTGGGTGGCAGCGACCAAGAACTGCTTACAGCCTTGCTGGACACGGTCGAGGGGAAGCCAACCGAACAGGAAATCGGTCCGGCATTGGAGACCATTGAGGGCGCCGGGCGCTTTGACAAGCCTCGCATCCGTAAGGCGCTCAAGCTGGCGTTCTTCTCGACGAACAAGACGGCGCTCTGCGCAGGAGCGTGGGCAGGCGCTTTCGCCGCAGCGGACGTCCCTGAGGGTATACGCGAAATCCTGACGTCCGTTCGCCAGTTACACCCAGTTCCTGCCCCGACGCCACAGAACCAGAGTAATCGCCATGTCCAAGTCGCCCTCGACACTGATTCCTGATCCGACGCAGACTGATGTTGTCGATTGCCCGGCACCGAACCTTCTCGTGACGGCACCACCTGGCCGGGGCAAGACGCTGGTGGCAATATGGAAGGCCAAGGCCATCATCGACGCCGGCATACTGCACCCTTGGCAGAAGGTCCTGTTCCTCTCGTTCTCCAGAAGCGCGGTCGCGCAGGTCGCCCGAGCGGCGCAAGAGGCGCTGCCCGTCGGCTACAGGTCCCGTATCGACATCGCGACGTACCACTCGTTCTTCTTCCGCCTGATCGAAGCGTACGGCCGCTACGCAGGACTGCCGCCCAAGCTGGACTTGCTTTGGGGACCAGAGTGTCGTCGTCTGTGCGCGCGTCTACTGCGCGAGCACGGCGTGGCGGTCGCCGCTGGACAATTCGCAGACGTGTGCGAATGGTTCGCGGCTCTGGCTCCCCGAGATGAGGGTCATCATACAGGCGGTCCCTGCGAGGACCTCCCCCAGCTAGCGAAGGCGGCGCCGGCGCTCGCTATGGCGAAGGAGTCAGCCTGCCGCAGCACTGGCAAGATTCACTTCGATGACTTCGCCCATTACGCAAAGAGGATCCTCACCGAGAGCCAGCGCATTTGTCGAGCGTTCGGCGGCGCTTATCCTGTCATCATCGCCGATGAGTTCCAGGATACCAGCGACGAACAATGGGCGATCCTGAAGCTGATCTCGGAGGGGAGGTCGCTCATCGCGTTCGCTGACCCACATCAGCTCATCTTCGCCAGCTTCGGTGCATCCCACGCACGCCTTGACGAGTTCAAGGCAGCCCGCAATCCCGCCGAGTTGACGCTGGCCACCAACTACCGCATGAAACCCGAGATCGAGCAGTTTGCCGGGCACGTGGCGTCCCTTGTTAGCGGCGATCTCCGTTCGTCGCGTCCGTTGCCCGATGGCTCCGTGGTCACAGTGGAATGCAAACCCACGCTGCAAGCTCAGGCATATGCTCTCAAGTGGCCGATCAAGCGCGAGCTGGACCGAGGTCATACAGTGGGGGTCCTGGCGCCGACGAACCGTGACGTTGCCTGCATCTCTAACTGCTTCTCAAAGAAGACGCAAAGGACGCAACCCATCCAGCATGACGTCATGCGTGAGACGGACAACTTCCCAGTCGCAGCGGACGCCGCCCTGGCCCTAGTCGAGTTACACACATCCCGTAGTCGGCAAGCTCTTCGGCGATTCGGAACGCTCTTGTCATGCCTGTGCACGGAGGCGAAGGGCGACTGCTCTGATCTCCTGCCACTTTGCGCGCCAGAAGGAGACACCGTGTCGCCGGGCGCGGCCCGCAAGCACCACGGCCCCTGCCCGCGACGAGCGGCCGATGTCTGGCAGCGGATATCCTCGTTCCTAGAACAGCCGCCGGCTGCTCTCGACGAGCTCTTGCGTCAGAGCTTCGGCACGCTTGGCGACATAGCTCAATCAGATGCACAAGTCCGCGACGCGCTGGCGGACCGTCTGGATCGTGAGAGTACCGATCTGATGGCCGCGCTGTCCACCTTCGCAAGCTCGGTGAACGGGGAGCCAGATCTGGGGCGGTTCGTCGAGGCGGTACGCGGAAGCCGGCTGCGCGTTGCCCTACTTGAGGATCTAAGGCCGCCAGGACGGGTGCGGGTGATGACGATGCACAAGTCGAAGGGGCGTGAGTTCGACGCTGTCTTCCTCGTCGATATCTCTGACGGCAATTTCCCGCATCGGACCGCATTCTCCAACGCCGAACGCTTGCGAGACGCGGTCAACTTGCTCTACGTTGCCGCAACACGCGCCAAGAAGAGGCTGCACATATCGTACCAATCGAATCGTCCGAGCATACTGCTCGCGCCGTTTCTCAAGTAGACGACTCGCGCTGCACGGCGCACACGGCCAGTGCCCACCCGGGAATAGACAGCTTCAGGCGCATCTGCCATGTCGTGGAACACGCCCGGTCGCGATGCTACCCTTTTTGCCTCAGGAGCACAGTATCCAGAACCGGTTTGCAGCAAATCCAGACGGCAGCGATGTGGTCAAGTGCTTCAGGGGTACCGATGGCCGGGCACCGGCCGTAGGGAAAGATCGCACCGATGCCAAGCTGAAGATTCGATCTCTTGTGGGCGACCACGTTGAATGCCGCTTCCAGCCATCCAGGCTGGAAGCTCACTCCCTCCGTTCGTATTGCCGTCGCCAGCGCGGCTCGAGTGTCTACCTCCAGGCGCCCGTCAACCACAGGTGACGATCTTCGCCCACGGTAATGGCGTTGCACAAGTTCGAGCCACGGCACGAACCCCTTGACCTTGAGGAGCCGGCTCGTCATGTTCCCCGTCAGCTCGGCAATGAGGTGCGCGAATCCCTCTACCCCCAAATCCGTCAACCGACGGCGGTGCTCCGGCTTCATCCCGTTGGGCAGAGTCAGCATCGTTAGGACATGAGTTGTTCCTATGGCGAGCGTCAGGTGAGGGAATGCGTTGAAGCTCGCGGGCGCATCGAGCAGCTTCAGGAAGTCCCAGACCGCCTCGCCGTCGCGGCCGGTGATTGCAGGACGCCTTGGTGCCTTTGGATCGATACCAAGTTCCTTCTTGAGATCGCTGCTCGACTGGAGGTCGTCCATTGCCAGCTTGAGCACACGCTTGGCTTGCATGTAATCGTACGGCTTGTCCGGGCCAAAGGGCACACCAGTAAACGTCGTCAAGGTTCCCTCCTGCAGATAGCGCTCCTCAATCATGCGCGCCTCCGCTATTTCGAGATACTCGGCCAGCCGCTTCGCCCAGACGAACTCACCGGACGGCCCTCGGCACCAACGATAGAGTTCGGTCCATCGCTTGCAGTGGACTCCCTGTATCTCGGGCTTCACTGCGTTCTTCGTGATGGCGAACTGGTGGATCTCTTGGAACTCGCGACGCTCCAGTTCCCGGCGCTGCCGACACAACTGGTCGGCAGTCAGCTTGGACTTGATCTTGCTCTCGATGGCCAGGCACCAGGTACGGCGATCATCGTATATGCACCCATCTGGAAGCCCTGGGCGCTCGGTGTCGTCCTCGGACAGCCCGATCTCATTCTCTCCGGGCAGTTGCTGCTCGACGATCTGCAATCGCGCATGTTGGGGAGCGGGCTTACCGATTGCCCACTTGACGAACGACCTGAGCAACTTGGCGTCCTCATGAAGACACGAGGCAAGCGCGTGGGTCAGGCGGTTCTCCCACTTGTCATACTGGTCAAACACGTTGCGCACGGCCGACCTCAAGTGACACTGAGTATCCTAGCCCTCTCCGTGGACAGCACCGGTCTGCGGACGCGATGTGTTCGCTAGTTCCCATATCCTCTGAATCACGTCCTCATCCCAAGCCATCAATTTCGGAGCGTTCCCAGGTCGGTCTCCGACTCTTATGGTCAGCGCTCGGCCGCGAGGATAGGGAGTCTACTCCGAGCTTTTCCGCCCTTCCAGAGTGAGCTAACTCCTGCGACTCCTGTTGGTATACTTGGCCACCTCGTCACCTGCTACATTGGTGACAGATCACTCGCAACTGCGTTCCTGCCCCCGGCCCCTACTCATCAACATCATCGAATATGTCCCGTTTTCCCCATCTGGCAGGCGAGCCGGAGGGTTCATACGCGTCGTCATCGAAATCCTCGTGCTTCTCGTCAGATTCCAGGTCGCTGATATGGCCGTCGATCACGGCAAGTCCTTTGTCCAGAAGTCTGACGGCAGCCGGATCCGCTCGGAACGCCCGGCGGTAAGCAGAAAGAGCGCCCTTGAGAGGCTCAAAGTAGGACTCCGGGTCCTCGCTCCGCTCATAATTGTCAAGCCAGACATCGATGGTGCAGGGCAGATCCTCGATGAGGTCCCACCTCACCGATGCAAGGATATCAAGGACTTCCAGATCGGACAGGACAGCCCGGATTCGCGGATTCGTAAGGAAGTCAGCGTCTGGAGTGTCCACCGCAAGCTTCTTGGCCTCAGCGACAAAGCGAAGACGCTCCTCTTCCGGCAACAACCCCCATTCGTGCAGGTGACAGACCAGTGACACTTCCACGCAAGCACTCAGGTAGGAACGTGGCGCACATATCCGCGAGGTCGCCTCCGGGTGCCGTTCAAGGTAGCGTGCAATGAAATCGCGGTCAGATCTGTAGGACAAGAACCAGAAAACTCGGGACAGCTCCTTCACCCGATCAAGCTTGCGCAGAACCAGATCGTACGCCCTAGGCGGCACAACCAGCCTGGCCCCCTGAATTCCGACCGCTCCGCAGGTTACCTCGCTGAGCAATTTATCGGGAGATACCCCCGCCAGATAGATGTCAACTAGCTCAGGATCTTCGGCGATTACCTCCGCCAAGGCGTCTCCGATGGTCGGGTGCCTGAACGTCCATCTGCGTGCTTTGGCTTTGATGAACCTAACGAGACTTCCGTTCATCGCTTTGAGCGCTTCCCTAACGCCCGCTTTGGTCGCCCCCAAACATTCCAAGGCTTCTGACTCTTCTTTGGTCAGCGCCATCGGACTGCGAACCAAACCTTCTCTCATGAAGATGAGTGCAAGCGCCGCTCTGCACTCACAGTCAAGATTCCTTATTACATCGACCATAAAGGCGAGAGGCCTCTCCACGAAGTCCGTTATCGCCTGAACGCTCAGCGGGAGGTTCTTTGTGAAAAGGGGGCCGCCTAGTCGTCGAGCGACCTCGGGCAGGAATCGAGGGCTTGCGGCCACGCCCGGCAAGAACGGCTTCACCTGCGTCTTGAACGCATTCGGCTGGTCGCCAAGCTTGATGTGGTTATACAGAATCTGTGCCTTCTCCGCATCCGTCAGCTTCTGAACCTGTATGATTACCTGGGATTCCCTCATGAGCGGGAACGCCGTCGTCTTCAGGTCTTGTTCTGCGGCGCGGTATATGTAGTCGCGTGAGGTGAAGAGAATCTTGGTACCCTTCTTGATCGCCGCGCTCATGTGGGGGAACGCTGTGCTCCAGTCATTAGCCATCGGCCGCTGATATTGGAGTGCCCCGAACGCATCGTCCACCCAGAAGAACTGGTGCGGCTCGTTCGAATTCCAGTGCTGCACGAATTCTTCGGCGTTGCGCACCTTCAGCGTGGAGCAGTCCCACCAGTCCAGCGCGCCGAGCGCCAGGGTTGCCGCAATCGTGGACTTGCCTGACGCCGGTTCTCCCAGGAGAAGGACGAAGCCGGGTTTGATCAGGGCGTTGGCCGCCTTCCGGTGGGCATCGGTGATTACGAACTTGGCCAGATCGTCACCCATCCAGGAGAGGATTTCTCGTGCCTGGCCGTAAGCTCTTTCGTCTAATATCTGACTGAGATCTCCTAGGCCGTACACTCGCGGGACAAGCATCCTAAGGCGAGAGCTCTCGCGGATCTTCAGCGTGATCCATTCGGCGCCGAATGGCAGAAAGGACCGTATCCCTTTGATTGCCAGGAACGCATCCCGGATATCCTCCTCGGCCCGCCCCGAGACGCTGTGATTCGTCATGAGAATGTAGTTGTCCGCCAGCCCCCGAGCAGCCAGTCTGCGCGCCTTGTGGAGTTCATCCTCGAGGTCGGCCAGCGAAAGCGACGCGTTCTTCCTGCTCGTGAACTTGCACTGTACCGTGAAAGAGCCGCTGATCCCGGCTCCATGCGGGGCAGTCCAGGTTCCGTGGAACGCACCGTCTCTGCCCCCGTCGCGAGACGAGAGGAAGCTCTGGACCGTCTGCCCCAACACTTCGCTGATGATGGTTGAGCAGAGATCCTGGAAAGCCTTCCAGCCCAGAGACTCAAGTTCATACGTGACGTGCTGCGCTTGGACTGTGGCTTGCCTGGTCATCTTCGCATTGCTGAGCGAGGCGAGGAACGCACCGGAAATTGCGGGATACCCGTGCTTTCGGCGATGATGGCCCTCCGACTCACCCCACCGACCGCATTCTAGGCTTCAATTGGCGTCGAGTCAATCGCCTAACGCGACGAACTCCTCGCTCACCGGCTGCATGAGGGTCTCGAGATCGTCGCGGCCGGCGCGCAAGAGAGCCCGAGCCAGCGCGAGGCTCATCTGGGTGTCGTCGCTGTAGGTACCCGCCAGATCGCGCCCCGATGACTCGAAGCCGGTGACGCCTTCCGGCCCGTAGCGGGCGCGAATATCGGGCGCACGGAGGAATCCCCGATCGCCAGACTAAGGATGGCGCTCAACGTATCTCTCGATCATGGAGCGGTGCCTAAGAAGACCGAAGACCTCCATCAGGTCGACTCTAGCAGCCGTTCAAGCGCATCTTCCACGGACTGCGGATCGATATTGCCTGAGAGGGCCAACCCTTCGAGGGACCCTTCGGTAGCCTCCACGGTCTCCAGGAAACCCAGGATCGCTCCGTAAGCTGAGCGGCCCTGGTTAGAGGCGCAAGCTGCCTCAAGCGCGCCCCTCGTCTCGCGCGCTATGGTGCCCAGTCGAATGGCGGATTGGCGGAGGCGCGCTCTGTGGCGACGATATAGCTCTGTCTCGAACTGATTGCCAGACATCGCCAGCGGCTGAATCCGCTCCTTCTGTTCGATGATAGCTGCAACCTCCGCAAGTAGCCCCAGCACACCTGTCCGAAGTTGCAGCCGGGCAGACGGCTGGAACGGCAAGGGCGGCAGCAGACTCAGCAGGCTTTCCGGCAACTCGCAGGGCACGAACGAGGCCCAATCCAGGGGCTTACCCTCTTGCAGTCGCGCAATCTGATCCGAGCTGATTTGGTACCCGTCCTTGAGAAAGCGGGCACCGTTGTGGATGGGTATCAGGCAGAAGAAGTCGGCGACATCTTTGACCTTTGCGAGCGCCTCCGCAGTCAGGCGGACAGCGTTCTCCGGGCGAGCCGAGTCGTCCACGGAGACCGCCAAAGGGAAGTAACGAAGCGGATAATCCACGAGAATGTCCTCAGGCCAGATGAGCGTGACACCGCTATCGGTCAGGGGAGCGAAGGCGCCCCGAACGCGCTGAAGCATTTCCTGGCGCTTGCGTTCGCGCCGCATCCTGACGTACTGCCGGATGTCTCGCTGGGGCACCGGCGCTGGGTTAATCACCCACGCGTCGAGCAGGTCGGCCAGAGCCCTATAGGCCCGGTTTTCGCTGGGGTTCAGACCGGCGGCGCCAAAGTAGTCGGGTGCGATCTCAAAGAGGCGCCCGAAGAGGTCATGGATCTCCTGGAGACCCTTAACGGCGTCGCCGAAATTGTACACCGCGAGCCTGCCGATATCCGCTTGAGTTGTGTCCTCAACATACTGACAGATCTGTGACAGGAAGCTTTGCAGACTCGCAGACCATCGCTTGGGCGCCCTCCCCAAGGCGTCCTTTAGGGGCTCCGGGGTCTGCGGAGGCGGATCGGGCGTGCGTCGCAGGCAGTCGGCCAGTCTCAACAGCAACTGACCATCCTCAAACGCGACCTGGAAACTGAAACGCTTCCCTTCCAGGACGTGCTGCAATCCCGCTGACAATCGCCGCACAAAGAGCAAAGCGACATCTCGAAGCTGGTGCCATTCCTGCTGATACCTGTAATAGCTGTCGGGCAGAAAGCGACTCTCCACGATCCTGCGCCAGACGACGTTCTTCTCAACGTCGGATTCGAACGGCAGGTTCTCCTTGGGCATCTCTCTGCGGGTATCATCACACGAAGGCGTAAAGCCCAAAGGCCAGATGCCTTGGGACTGATAGCGCTCGCAGAACGGGATCGCGGACCGGAGCCGTTTCAGGCGAGATACCGCCTGTTCGTTGAGGGTGTCACCCGTCTCCCCGTTCGGAAAGAACTCCACCGCCAGAGTGGTCGCGGTGACCGTCAATTCGATACAGTCGAGATGTAGCTTGAGATACCCAAGCATGTCCCCCCGGTTCCGCGCAAACCAATCGCGATACGCAGGCTCGTCACAGCGGTAGAAACCCTGCGTGAACCTGCAGAACGAATCTAGCGCAAGGTCAAACAGGCCAGGGCGGGCAAGCGAGGCCTGCCGGGCGTTCGGCCAGGCCAGTAACTGGACTCCGCACAAGGAACACCAGTCAAGCAGGACACCGGTGGTGCCGGGATCCTCTTGCAAGGTCTCTGCCGGCAGATGCGGGCCGATAGTTACCAGAAAAGTGCGACACAGATCGAGGCCACGGTCAGTCTGAGTGGCTCGTGCCGCGATCTCGTGCAAACGTCGAAAGTTATCGCCGATCTCGCCTTGCATCTGCGCCAGCTCAGCCACCGCATCCGTTCTCACCGTCGGCAGCAGTGCCGAGCCGAGAAGAGTCGGGCCTGCTGCGCCGAGAAGTTGGTACGCTTCCTCGAAGAGATGCTTGTTATCGTTGAAGAATCGCCTCTCGCCGGCCTCAAAGAGTCCGTCGAGGAAAGCGATGATGACGCTGGCCTGTGCCTTCTTTGCTTTCTCAACTAGGCCCGCCAAGAATGTGTCAGCGTTCAGGTCGTCCCTGTAGAGCGCATTGGCCACGAACGCGCAGAGGCTCCCGCGCGGCACGGCGTCCAGTGACTCCAGAGCAGTGACGGCTGGGTTCGGATGTCCCTCGTGAAGGATGCGAACCAGGTGGTCCGAGCGAACCCGGTGCAGGCCGGTGAGCAGGTCCCCCTCGAGGCTCAGGTACTCATCGCGCAGGGAATTCAACACCTGCTGCGGATCACTGACATTCTTCAGCAGGCTCGCGGCCCGGAGAGGTGCTCCCAGGGCGTCTGCGAGCGCGACTTTCCGCAGAATCTCGACCTTACCCGGATCCTCCCGTAAGTTGGAGAACTGCTTCACCTGATCGCGAAGCCGCTCCTCGAGCATGCGGCCGTGCGTGACCAGGTAAACGTACTCCATTAGCAGACGGGGTTCGCCTATCTTCTCGTACGCCCATTCGGCAGAATCAACACTGGCGTGCACTCGGCCTTTGCTCTTGAAGAGACCGAAGATCGCCCTGGCCTCGTCTAGGTCGAGGAGCGGCTCGACCACTTCATAGTTGAACAAGCTCTCTCTGGCGAACCGATGCCAATCCTCGCTTCGCACGCTGACAAGCACCGGAAACCCTAGCGCGGCACACTGTTGCGCGACTGTTGGCCAGTGCTGGGTCGCCCAGCCGGCGTCATCTATCAGAAGGAACAGCGGCAGCCCCAGTTCTGACCTGAACCTCAGGAATTCCCGTGCCAGTTCGGCATCCTCCGGGGACTTTGCGGCCTTCAGTTGATACGTATGAGCCGCTGGCCATTGCTCCTGCGCATACCTATAAAGAAGCGCGGACTTGCCCTGCCCGCTCGATGATCTGATTATGCAGACACCGCTGGAATCTGCCGCCTTGTCTATGCGCTCAAGCCAAGTCTCCCGTCTGATGTCCAGCCCGGCGGCTACGTGGCCGGGACGAGTCGCTTTGCCGTCAAAGAAGTCGTCGGGGCTCTCATCCGGCTGCCACGACACTCTGGTAATGAGGCAGCGCCCGTAGGCCTCGAATTGCTCCTCGCGCGCGAGGTTCTCGGCGGTCCAGACGCGCAGATCGCCCAGATCGGACTTCGTCACCACCCTTCGCTCTTTGGCCCATTCGAGAAACTTAGCAACGATGACCAGGACATAGGTGTCCGTGAGTTCCGTGGCAAGGCCGTAAGCATCAGCGACACGTCGTCGTAGCCAATTCAAGAGGTCGTGCTCGGGCAAAGAGACAATGCTCAGCTTGGTCAGAAGAGCGTCGCTCTCAGCTGCGGACGCACCTGCACCGTGGCAGAGCTTCTCGAACTTCTTTCGTATGTGGGCTTTCTCCTTACTACCGAGCGCCGCATAACGGCTGAGGGCCGCCACGTCTCCATGCAGCGGGAAATCCACCGCAAGGACTAGGCGGCAGGACGAGTTGGCGCGAAGGCCTTCAAGGAAGTTCTGGACTGGCTCCGCAAGCCGGCTCCAGTGCCAAGGTCGCGCCGACGTCTTCACCTGCACGTACCGATCTCCCAGGCGCAGGTCCAGCATGTCAATATCTTCAATTCCCTCGAGCCGCACCGACGTGCCACTATCCATTTCGTACAAACCGAATGCGCAGTAGGCGGAATAAAGAATCTGGTAACGGATGGCCCGAACGGTGACCGCTCCATGACCTCTCCTCGCCAACAGCGCATCAATGGGCTTGAGATTGTTATCGTCCTGTGTCTTCATGTGGTCACAGACATTCAGAGCTTCGTGCGTAACTTGAACACCATTCTAGCATGCGCAAGGTGCCAAACGAAAGCTCTACGACTCGATGACCTGTGTTCGATCACCACCCCTCCGGCCGCTGGGCGATGGGGCGGGCGACGATACGTTTTCTGGCTTGCCAGGCGATGCCGGCGGCCATGACGCGGTCATCGAACGCGCCAGGCTGCGCTTCTTGCGATCCGGTGTCGGTGGTGACGAAGGCCAGGCACTCGTCCACCAGACCGGTGGAGCGAATCACGACCCGCTGCGCGGCGATAGCAGCAGCCAGGTCATCCACCAGGATGGGTTTGGTCGCTTGATCCGTGGGCCAGCCCAGGGCCGGGGTGGTGCGGCCGACTGGATCATAGCGCACGTGATAGTAGAGCCGCGGGTAGTGGCAGACGTTGCGAAGTGTATTGAGGACCCTGTGCCCGTGGTTGTTGCGCTCGACCGCCAACATCGCCCGGTTGTACCAGCGCCCAAGAAGGTTGAGCTGCTGGGCAAAGCGCTCCGGCGGGACCCTTCCGTGCAGTTCTGCCACCTGCGCTCCGGTCTCGCGGTCAAGGACGCACGCTGCGGACGCATCTCCGCCAGCCAGACCTTCACCGACATCCGCGCCGATTACGTAAGACCGTCCCTCAATCGGGCGCTCCCATACCAGCAGTTGAGCGGGCGAGATGGGAATCTCTCCCGTGGACGACCGCAGTACCTCCATTTGCTGCGGCGCTGGCGCGGCCGTTATGCGGCGCTGCATCGCCATCAGCGCCTCGGCACTGAAGCAGCACCGGCCGCTGGGGGGCGACAGGGCGCAGCAGCAGTGATCCAGGCGCGTTACAGCGACGGCAGCGTCTCTGCCCACGCCTTGACCGCATCCACGATTTGACTTATGCGGCCAAGCGGTATGCCGTGACTCTGGTTTCCGCGAAGACACGCCGCTCGACGGCAGTAGGCAGCGTCTTGGCCGTCTTGGGCGGTTTGCTCCATTCGTCGCCGCGATAGACCAGCGCAGCCGGAGCCCCGCCGCGGGCCATATGTCCGCGGTAGTGGTTGTGCTTGGCCGCAACTCGCGCGATGCAACTACTTGGGCGAAGCCTCGAACACCTCAATCATCCGCACCAACAGCCTTGCCAGGCTGAGCTTCTCCTGTTGCGCCAGGGCCCGGAAGCGCTCCGCCTGCTCTCCCCGCAGCGCCACGGTCACCATCGCCGCGGAAGACTCGGCGTTTCGTCGCGTGGCGCGTTCAGGGCGCTTTGCTTGCCGCTTGCCCACCTCCGCATGCTGCCCATTGGCTGCGGCTACCGCTTCGGCGTCCAGCATCTTCCGCGTCTGGGCCACCAGTTCGGCCTCATGCTTCTTCAATGCAGCCTTCCCGCCCTGGCGGGCAACCTTCTCGGCCACCCCGGCGAGTGGCCCCTCGCCCTTGCTCCGCCGGGTTTCCGCGCCCCTCCGAGCCGCCTCCTTGCGCGCCGCCTGTGGTGAGCGTAGTCGAACCGCCAGCCGCTGCCGGGTGCGCTGCTCCACCGCCTTGTTCAGTGCTGCCTTCGTCATTTTCGTATCCTCCCCTGAGGCAGGTGTGCCGGCATTCCTGCCGACCGCCCGTATCCATCACTCGGCCGCGCCGGTTAGTCAAGGGCGAAGTGCGCCACTGCTGTGTTATAAGCTCTGTCAGCCGTCAATTCTCCTCGCAGTCTGTCCGCCTATCGCCTCCCATCGCGCCAAGATCACATCGCAGTAGCGCGGCTCCAGGTCCATGCCAAAGCAGACTCTTCCCGTGCGCTGGGCGGCGATGATGGCGGTACCTGAACCGAGGAACGGATCTACCACCAATTGACCCGGCGCGGTGGCGTTGCTGATAGCCCGCTCTATCAGCGGCAGCGGCTTCATGGTCGGGTGCAAGTCGTTGCGCGCCGGCTTGTCGTGGAACCAGACCGTGCTTTCATTGCTGGGCCCGGTCCAGCGCGGGGATTCACCCCGCTTGTGGGCATAGAAGCATGGCTCGAACCAATGCTTGTACTGGGCGAATAGGGCCCCGGCGCCGTTGTTCTTGACCCAGACGATCAGATTGCGCTCCTGCCAGCCGGTTTCTTCCAGGCACACGAGGACATCCCGCACATGGGCACTGGCGAACCACAGATAGAGCGGGGCCTGATCATCGCTGTGGGAATGTGCCAGTGATAGGCTGGAGACCAGCAGCTTCCGGTACGCCTCGGGCGTCATGTCGTCCCAGTAAGCATCGGATGGCTTGCCTATCCCGCGGCGGGCTTTGGCGATCCGCTCCAGTTGCGCTGTCCGGCCCCCGCAATACGAAACCCCGTAAGGCGGATCAGTGACGACCGCCTGAGCCATCTTGCTTGTCCCGAGCGCAGTCGAGGGGCCGGTCATCAGGCGCTCCCACGATGACGGATCGGTGGCATCACCGCACAGAAGCCGGTGAGGCCCCAACTGCCAGACCTCGCCGGGCTTCACTCTCGTGGGCCCGGTGGCCTGATCCGCCTCCGCCATGGCCTGCTCGGCGTCGAAGTCCTCCTCAGACGCCTCCCGCTGCGAGCGCTCCAACTCCGCCAGGAGCTGATCCATCTCCTTGGGATCAAAGCCGGTCAACGTCTCGTCCAGATCGGGCAGCCCCCGGAGTTCGTCCAGCAGCGCCCCCAGCTTCGGCAAGTCCCAGTCGCCGTGGATCTTGTTCAAGGCGATGTTGAGCGCCTTGGCCTGCTGCTCATCAATGTCCACGAACACGACTGGAACTACGGTCATGCCCAGCGCCTTCGCTGCCTCCAGTCGCTGGTGGCCGCCGATGACGGTCATATCCGCCCGCCGCACCACCAGCGGCTCCACGAATCCCCATTGCTGCAATGACCGCTGCAAGCTTTTCATCTCGTCCGGGGGCATAACCCGCGGGTTGTACTCAGCCGCCCGCAGTCTCTCGACCGCGACCTGTTCGATGCTTAAGGTCTGACTCTGTTCCATCTACTTACACCTCCCTGCTCGTGCTTTGTTGCCCAATATTGGGCCTCGGCGTTCAGAGGCACCTGATACATGGCTCTACGCGCCTCTCCCGCGCCGCCAGCTCCGCCAGCCACATTGCCATCAGGACATCGGTGTGTTCGCCGCCCGGATGCAAGGTGAGCTCTCTCACCCACGCGCACCAGCCGCATTCGCAGCCCACGGCGTGTGGGTCCCCGCCGCTCGGGATCAGCCACGCGCCGTTGGCCATGCCCGCGCTCAGGGACGGGATGCCCATCTTCTCATCCAGCTTCTCGCTTCCGGTAGTATATGAGCGCACCGGAATTGAGCAGTCGTGCTGTCCGAGCTCGTGCACTACCGCCGACTGGAAGGCATTGCTCTCGACATAGATGGTGCGGTGCTGCCAGCGGGCATACGAATCCCGTATCATCTGAATGGTCGCGGGAAAGAGTTGGCGCCGGCGGATGATCTCCAACGGATAGCGGCGCTTGTTTTCCGGGTTGATCGCGATGGTGAACATCACGGTATACGAAGCCTTCTGCCCCAGGGAGGAAGCCAGGTCCACGCCCGCGAAACGATGCCAGTTGTCCGGCATCTCAATCTTGCCGGGGACGAAGCCGCGGTCCCGGCAGGTCTCCAGCACCTGCTCGGGGAAGGTGCGCTGGTCATCACTCAGCGGCCGCAGCAAGAACTGGCGGGCAAAGGGTAGGGGACCGATCTCGCGCTCCCGAGTCGCCAGGGCCTGGGCGTCCCAGCGTTCCGGCCACAGCGGCTGCCCCGTGACTTCATCTTGGGCCGGCTTCCACCATGACTGCCACTCGGGATTCTGCCGCAGTTGCATGGTCAGGTCATGCTGGTGCCAGACAGTGGCGATATAGACCGCACGTCCTTTGGGTCCCAGTTGGTTGAGCCACACCTCCAGCACCGACTGGGTGACCTGGGAGCGCATTGCGGGGGCGCCGATGGCATTACGGAAATCCACGACATCATCGAAGACGGTCAGGTCCGCCCGGCCTCCCACTCCGCCCGCCATGACTCCGTAGCCGGCCACCGACGGATCTTTCTCCTTGCTCTTCCTCGCCACCATCAGGCGGCTGCTCTGCGCGCCGGGCTTGGGCCACAGACCGGCAGATGCCGGCTTGAGGTTGGGGAAGACCTCGCGCACCCTGGGGTTAGCGACGATGTGGCGGGCGATGGCGCTGACGATATCCGCCGCCAAGTTGTCGTTGGCAGTCACGATCTTGATTCGTAGATTGGGATTACATCCCAGTTCCCATATCACCCGCGCAATCGCCAGTTGTGAGGTCTTGGCGGACTCCCGGGGCGCGCCAATCAGCAATCGGCAAGGGCCTTGTTCCGGCAATAGGGATTGCCACTCGCGGTGGAAGGGTTGCTGCACCCATGGCTTGCCATCGCGGTCGGTCATGGCGTAGTCGCAGAAAGCATTGGGCTTGCGGCGGGCCAGCTCGCAGCGGATGCGGTCGGCGGTGCCGACCCAGGCCTTACGCTCAAACTTGCCCGTCGCGGCGGTCGTCTTCACTGGAGTGGTCCTCGTGGTTCTCGTCGTCTTCCTGGTTGCTGCTGCCGGCGGTGCTGTTGCTCTCGCTGTCATGGTCGCTTTCTTCTCCTT
>Ga0315296_10001602_pt1 | contig 19687 bp, 20 predicted proteins | sample YL17G14_18_MG_FD_203921 | JGI IMG/M metagenome (GOLD analysis project Ga0315296, IMG submission 203921) | Sediment microbial communities from Yellowstone Lake, YNP, Wyoming, USA - YL17G14_18 | ecosystem: Environmental > Aquatic > Freshwater > Lake > Sediment | place: USA: Wyoming | collected...
CCCGAGCAAAAGCTTCTTGGAGTGATAAATACCATTTCTCCACCTGGCTTCAACATGTTTGCCGAAAGCGCCATAAAAAAGGTATATATGTTGGGTTGTCCGCAGACACAGTCACTCATAACAGAGGCTTGGGGAGAGTTTTTGTTAAGTTTATAGTAAGGCGGATTTGCGATAACAAAATCGTATAATACAGGTTCCCTATTCTCCCATAAGAGGCCATCCCCATTCACATATCCTTCATTATGCAATATGAAATCGCAATCACGAATATCATAGCTTACATTGAAGCCCTTGGATTCCAAGGTTTCCTTGCACGACTCCAAAACAGCTCTCAAAAACGGCAGCAATTTGGGGTCGACCTCGTAAGTATCAATCATTAAGTCAAAGGCATGACCTGAGTCTAACAATCGCTGACAAAAGGCGGCGGAGAGCACTCCCGTTCCGGCCCCCGGGTCCAGGAGCCTTATCCGGTCACACTTTATATCAAACATATTTGCCATGAAGCTGGCGACCTGTACGGGAGTGAAAAACTGACCTTTGGATTTACGTTTCTCCACACCTTGGTTCCTAGAATATAACTCGGCCAGCCTGTCTGCGTAATTTACCAATCCTTCCTCTTTTATTTTTGGGGGGACGTTCATGTATTGACCTCGTGGTATATTTGTCTCCCTGACTATTAAGTCTTTACCATACTATCTCATTTTACGACGATTATTCTAACAAGCATGACTCCATTTTTGTAGGACATTTTTACGCCCTCTTACTTCTTGGCTTTTCCGAGTATATCGAACTTCAGGAATTGCCAAAATAGGCATTAGCGGCATGTTCTGCAAGCCGCGGAAGGCAGGCATAAAATCTATTTCTCGAACGACATTCGGTGAGCTTTGCACCTTAAGCAACCAGCAGAGGGGAAAAACTTCAAACATAACGAGAGATTACTACCACTACGTAGCAAAAAGCTTATAAACCATCCCACCTAACCCATATTTCCCCCTATATTCCCACCATGTGATGAATATGTATGAGACCGGCCAAACTTCGATGATCGTCGAACACTCCATTCTGAGGGAAAGCTACATACCCGAAAAGCTATTTGACCGTGAAACCCATGTACAGGAAATCCTACGCTGTCTGTCTCCATTACTAAAGGGACGCAAACCCCTCAATCTCTGGCTGTACGGTGAGCCTGGAACCGGCAAGACAGCAACTGCCTTCTATCTGCTCAACCACCTAAAGGAAAAAGCCGGCATCAAGGGCGTACTCATAAATTGCTGGCAGAAGGATACTTTCTACGAAATCCTGGACGAAATCATATCGCAATTGAGAATCCTCGGAGCAGAAGAGCATCGCACCAGCATGAAACTGGAGAAGCTTCGCAGGTACCTCAATGACCAGCCCTTCGTCATCGCACTTGATGAGATCGACCAATTAAAGCCTTCTGAAAGGTCTACCACTCTCTATAACTTTGATTCGCTGGGCAATGTGGGGATTGTCTGTATCTCGAATTCCCGGCATCCTTTATTTGAACTGGAGGAGCGTGTACGTTCAAGGCTTAATCCCTATACGCTTTACTTCCCGGCATATTCGAATGAAATCCTTATGGAGATACTTATGTACAGGGCCCAAACAGCTCTATCAACAGGGATATGGTCTGAGAATACTTTAAGGCAGATTGCAAAGATGGCTTCAGGGGATGCAAGGGTTGCCATTCGTACCTTGCAAGCTACGGCGGAGTTAGCTGAAAGTGAGAGGCTGGATACAATTTCCACACATACTTTGAAAAGGCAGTGGAATAATGCCAGACAGGCTAAGCAGGATCATATCCTGCAAACCCTCACCGAAGACCACAGAATCCTGTACCAGATTGTGAAGCAGCAAGGCCAGATTCTATCCGGCGACCTCTGGGTGGAGTACCTGCAGCACTGCGTCCAGGCAAAAAGAAAACCCTTGGCTTCAAGGACGTTTTCCGACTATGTCAACAGGCTTGCACAAGTCGGCCTCATAATCTCAGAACGGGCGAGGGTAAAAGGAAAAGTTAGACTTTTCAAGATAACTGCAACGGTACCTGCCGCACGGCTTCATAAGGGACCACAAAGTGAAAATCCGAATAACTTGCTGCTTCCGTACCGAAAGTGCAACAACTGACCAAGCAACCCTTCAAAAAGAGAGACCGCTTCCTTTGGCTAACCGCTGGCGCACGGTCCTCTGAGCAAGGCGCAAAACTGACCTGACCCAGCGAAACATAAAAAGCAGCGGCGCAAAACGTTTATAGCCGTAATCCCAAAAGATAGTCATAAGCCGATAGATTGGTGACGTGATGGGACAGAGAAAATGCTTTGAATTCATCGTCAAAGACACGGTGCAGAATGTCGGGCTGAGGTTAGCTATAGCCAAGCAGATCCCGGACGAGTTGGACGTCAGAACGGATAATCTCCCAGACGGCTCAGTCAGGGTTGTAGTGCGAGGTTATAAGGGGGACGTTGTAAGATTCTGGGAAGAACTGCAGAAGCATGTACTTGGTAAAGTAGAAAATCCCGCTTTCTCCAAAGCAAAAGGGATAACAACGATGCCGATACAAACTGACCGATTTTTCCACAAGTTACAATGTGAGCAGATGGAAAAGTTCGTCGGTGTTGGCCTGGATATGAAAGGTTCTATCGATGGCATGAGCGGCAAAATCGACAGCATGAGCTCCAAGCTCGACACACTGCCGCAAAACATGGCCAGGGAAATAGCCAAGTTCAGGAAGAATGGCTTATTGTAGAAAAGAAGTCTTATATCTCTGTTGTGAGAGTTCCGAATTATTTGCAGGTTTGGCACGAGGTGTGCAGCGGATATTTTAACCTTGCCGCCAAACCGCTGGCATGAATACAAACGGTGCGTTGGGCTGTTTGGAAACAAAGTGGCGAGATTATCTCAAAGGACGGGGACACCGGGTCTCTGAGGAAGTGTATGATTCACACACATATAAAATCATCTGGTTGAATGTTTTTCATTTCAGCCTCCAATAAATCCTGTTTGTGCCCACGTGTTTAGAAATACACTTATGCCTCGACATGTTCTCAAGATGCTTCCTCGCAGTTATCCAGGTCATTCCGCTCCTTTCCGATATTTGTTTGGTGGTAAGCGGTCTTTGCGCCCTCCATAGGGCATCTATAATGACCCTATCATGCGCTTTGAGTATCTTTGCAGATGGCATCTTCTCAACATGCACTATTCTCCCTTTGCTGCGTTTCTCCTTCCCAGTAACCAGCAGCACCCTGTTCTCCCTGCCAGAAACCGGCTCCAGCTTTATTATGCCGCGCCAGCCCATGGACTTCAAAAGCCTTGAAACCTTGGCCTTCGAGAAGCCCGATTCCTTCACTACATGCTTCTGCAGCGCATTCCCATCACTGGCTGCCAATATATTCACAACCCTTTTCTCGTCAGCGTTCAGCACAGAAGCTATCACCTTGGTCTTGTTGAACCTCGAAGCCCTTCCGGTATAGATATGTAGAGTGGATTTAAATGCAAAACAGATTTCCGAACATTGATTATTATTGCTTTTCCACGAAGTAGCCTGTAATAATCCCGAAAAACGCAATACTGACAACGGCATACTCCAAATAAGTCATGCCTATGCCGTATAGCTGGTCTGACGTGAAGCTGCCGTATATTGCCTTAGCATCAACATAGGTTTCGTTGTAAAGCATCTTGAGGTTCACCATGTTATAGGCAATATCAACGTTATGCCATCCGATCATGAAGGAACAGACGGATGCCACAAGCCCTATTATTGAAATCAGGAGCAAAATCTTATGCGGTATGCCAGCCATATCATTTTTTAGCAGAACGGCCTATTTATCAGCAGAATTGAATTTATTAGCAAATGAGCCAAACTAAAGAACAACATAGGAAATACATGCATGAGGTGTGGTATCCCAAGCATCGCAGGCAGCATATAGCAGGCGTCATCAGAAGCAACTTGGAAATTGAGGAAAATTAGGTTAAGGTGCTGAGATGAAACTAAACAAAGACAAGTGGCAATCAGCCATAAGTTTTGGAGGAGGGCTCAAGAGCAAAGAGGAAAGGAAAGAATATGACAAATATGTATGTGTTGATTTAGGAAAGAAAGACAGTGCAAAAAATATAATCAATGCTGACATAGGCGTTGATTTAAACCACATGGGCAGGTTGCCGTTCAAAGATAAGTCATTTGATGTTGTTATAATCAGAAACATTGCCGAGCATCTGCTTAACATATTTCCTTTGGTTACTGAAGCGCATCGGTTGGCAAGGGAAAAAGTCATAATATCAGTTCCGAATGCTTTATCTTATGATAATCGCATAGGCATCTTGTTTGGAAAGAACTTGTGCTATCCAAGACCCTTTGACGAGATGACATCTCATCATATTTACTTTGATGAAAAAGCACTCAATTCATTCTGCAAGAGATTCTTTTCGGAGTTCACGATAATCAAGAAAACATACTATTGCAAAGGAAGGTTCGCAACAATATTCAAGAATTTCATAAGTTTAAGACCAACGTTGTTTGCGACTGAAATAGAGTATGAGATTGAGAAGTGACTTTGGATGAAAACCCATAAAGCCTTTTCCCCTTCGCGAGATGCGAATAAAGAAATCCGTCCTGAAGGAATTGGGAAGCTCTTGCAGTGTCTGCGGTTATGACAAGGATATCCGTGCACTCAAGATATACAACCCGCAATGGCCAGGAACCAATATTACATTTCTTGTCGGCAAGCTCGGAGTCAAAAGATTCAAACACGAAGCCATCGAGAATGGCATGGTTATATGCTGTAACTGTCTTGAAATCAAACGTTCGGGAAATAAACCATTCTAACTGGAAATTATTTCACAAGGGGTGTGGCTTCGCCTGAGTTCGTTAAAAAATAAAAAAAAGAAAAAAGAAATTTCTTTTCTCTAGGCTTAAACTGCATAGGTCAACGTCCCCTGGATTAACATCTTGGCTAGCTCCCTTGTGTCTTTTGCCAGCGTACCAGCAACGATAAGTGCCCTTGAACCGTCGGTGAAACCGCCGGTCACTTCCTTTATGATTCCAGTGGTGTATGCCCAGTTGTCGCAGGTCACATTGCTCGATGCCAGAAGCTTTGCAACGAGGCTGTTAGCGCACGGGCCGCCGACCAGTATAAGGTCTGCGCCTGGTGCCGGGTTGTTTACAACCTCTGAAGCAAGTTTTCCTATCGGGCTTGTTATTTTAATTGCCTGCTGGACTGTTCCTGCAGTACCAGCACCGAATGCCGGGTTGTCACCAATAGCAACGGTCGCTACCGCCTGCTCGTCAGGATATGTTATCTCAACAAGACCCTGGCTGTCAGTATCGGACTTGACGAACGTGCCGCGCCTGTCTACATAGTTAGTGACGCTTGTGTCGCTCTGCAGACCTTGGCTGTGCTTCGTTCCTGTTGTAAACACCGGTGTGCTTACTGTAACTGCAGCCGTACTCCCGCTTCCTGCCGTTATGGGTGTCAAGATAAAGTCCTGGACATCCGTGTTTGTAGAGTCCTTGGCCTTTTCTTCCTTGAAGACGACTACCGGATAGCTTGCGTTGATTGCTTGTGTGGAGCCCCTGAATAAGTTCACATATGTATTGTTAGTGGTACCAGACTTCACAGTTATGTTCCATGTAAGCCTGCCGTCGTCGCACATGACGCCTGAGCTGTTCGCTGTTGTTATGTTGTATGTTGTCCCGCACATCACCCCGTCGAAGCCGCCTGCTCCCAAGTGGTCGACTCTTACAGTAGTTGCTGAGCCAGCTCCACCAGGAAGTTCAAGCGTTGTATTGCCTGCTGTTCCCGGAATCGAGAAAGACGATAACGCGCCCATGCTTCCTGGCACAAGTGTTATCCAGCCCCCCTTGCTTGTTTTCACAAGCGGGTAGACCGTAAGAACCGAACCAGGGTTGTTAACAGCTGCCGTGCTGCCCCATGTGAAAGACATGGAACCAGTGCCTGTTGTGTCAACCAAAGCTGTATAGTAAGGCTGGCCGTCTATATACATCGTCCCGGTTGTGTAACCTGCGTTTGTCAGGTAAAACTTGGATGTTGCATCTGACATTGCATCCTTAAGCTCTATGTAGGCTCCGGACGAACCCAATGTGCTTGAGCTTGTGTACTGCATCACATGGCTGAACTCAGACTCGAATGAAGGCGAAAGCAACACATAGTCGCTCTTCTTCACCGTGTTATTCTCAATTACTACATACGTAGCAGTTGAGGTTGAGTTCAGGTCTGGAGCAAAGCTTGTAGAACTTGTGTATGCGTATGTCAGCGTCTTCTCACTGCCCCTGTAATCGGCGAACTTCAGTGTAGCAGCCGTAGTGCCTGAATTGTCGACTGTTAGTTTTTCTGTCGTACCGCCGCTCAGGCCACCCAAAGCGATTTTGAAGTAACCGAACACTGGATCAACAAAGGCGTTAGCAGCACCCTGCTGTGCATAGTCTTTGCTATTATCCTTTGCAGCCATTGCAATCTCAAGCTTCGATATGCCGTTGTTTGGCGTTCCTGTCAATGAAACAAGCGTGCCATCCACTGTTGTGCCATCGCCTGTTCCCTTGGTGACATAAGTTCCATTTGTCAGTGTCAGCTTGTTCGTGCCGAAGCTCAGCTTCACGCTGTTCTGCGCCTGGTCAGTTGACGAAAGCCAGAACACGTCCTCAACGTATACCGGAAGTCCGGATATGCTGTAAGACGAGCCCTTAGTCACGGTCTGTGATTCGCCATTGATTGAAATCGCAGCTGATGTGGCGGCCGATGCTCCAAGCACCTTGACAGTGTACTCAACACCGCCGACTGTCACCTTCTTCTCCTCTCCGCCAGACATTGTTTGGGTGAGCGAGCTTCCGTAAAGGATAAGCTTGTAACCGCCAGCAGCATCGAACGTACTCGTGGAACCGATTGTGTAATCGACGCCAAGAAGCTTTAACTTCTTGTTCTGCACGTTGGTGCTCGAGATGTTCAACAGCTTGTTGAATGTAACGCTGTAGTTGATAACACCTGGAGCGCCTGCTGTGGTGCTAAGGTTGAGCATATAGTCGGGATCAGTAAGGTCGCCCCCACTGTTTCCGTATATTACCCACGAACCACCGCTCTGAAGCGTCAGATACTGGTCATAGTTGTATGTCGTACCTGCTGAATCAGTAAGCGAGCCTGAACCAAGAAGTGTAGGCAAATCACTCTTTGTGAGAGTTGACTTGACTCCCGACTTGGAAAGCGTGTCACCAAGATACAGCTTTGTGTTGGTTGTGCCTATTTCAGCACCGTCGGATACTCCCATGCCTGCAGCCCCCGTCGAAACAGATGTTGTTGCATAGCCCGCTACTGCCGCAGCGATGTCCGCAGCGCCAACGACGTCCTGAGCGAATCCGCTTGCCGCGGTTGCGCCATCACCTATCACAATAACAGGTGAGTTGAGTGCGCTTCCGCTTACCTTAACGTAATCGCCCAAGCTTGTGATTGGTGCAGCAAAGATTCCCAAGGCCAGTGTTGCTCCTGCAGTTATGGCAGCTAAACTACCTGCCAAAACTTTTATGGTTTTCATACCTTTTTTACCCTCCTATATTAAATGCCCAGACTAGATGCTTGCGTGATGTTGTGTATCCCGTCTGGAACAATAAAAGCTTCTTCTTTGAGGCGGCATATAAAACTTCTGTGAAACAGTTTCTTTGAGAGATTTGAAAGCGATTAATTATTGTTTAAAAACATATAGAGGTGCATTTTTATTGCTATAAAATGTTCCAAAAGCAAAATAAATGCTTTTTAGGTTAAGATAAACATTTTTTCATAAATGCACCATAGGTGCATTGGGCACTTTAACAAAAGCGTCTAAATGGAGTCTATGTGCGGCATAAGGGGCATAGAACATAGCCAAGGAAATAGCGAAGCTCAAGAAGAATGGTTTATTTTAAAAAAAGACTTATATCCCTGTTGTGAGAGTTCCGGATTATTTGCAGGTTTGGCACAAGCCACATGATAGAGATTTTAACCTTGCTGCGAAACCGCTGGCATGGATTTAAATCAGCAGCTGGGCTGCCTGGAGGCAAGGTGGCGAAAATTACTCGAAGATCGCGGCCACTACATTTACCAGAAACAAGCTCATGTTAGCGTAGTCAGAAGCCGTAACACCATAAACGGTTTCCGCTGTCGCTGGCTGTTATTGATAGGATGCGGCCCTAAACGGGAGCTAACCAGATCCGAGCAGGCATATATCCGCCAGCATTTAAGGCAAGCCAAGCCATATAAGGAAACCACATACCTTGTTGTCGGATTTACAGAGGAGCCAAAACGTATCATCGCCATTCCTGCACGTGCAGCCCTTAAAGCCGGGTATATCCGTTCCGACAAAGGCGGTATAGCCTGGGATGATTAAGCAAACAGAAAATACTTGAGGGCTTGATGAATGGGAACAACAGGGACAAGGATAACAATAGGAATAACGTTAGCCCTGGCTCTGCAGAAAATACGGACCCGACCATCACAAATTCTCAGCCTGCAGATATAAGCGGCATACTCGATGAACGGATTCGTAACCTTCGCGATGCCATCGATGAGATTGACAGCGCCCTGGCACACCGAAAGGTGCTGAACTTTCGCTTTCTGGAACAGATTGAAGCTGAAAGAGAGGAGGCAATACGGCAACTGAGCACGCTCCAACCACCATGGCGGGCAGGGTTCTATCCGCAGTTGGAATTCCTGCGACTTAGCCTGCATAAAAGCATTACCAGCAGGGCCCATGACCACCGGGGTGAACAGCTCAAATACTGGGAGGATACGGTGAACCTGGCAAAGGAAAGACGCAAGTTCCTCGATGAATACAAGGCACTGATAGCGATGCGCAGGAGGCTGAAGGTGCCATGAACATCGAGGACGTCTTCCGCAAGCTCCGTCCCATCATGGGCAAACAATTGGACATACTCTGGCAGGAGTACCTGGTGGCAGATACAGATGTTCGTCAGGCAATAGAACGCACCCTTCGCGTTACATTGGCTCAAAGATTATCTGAGACCTTCGAAAGCGAGCATGTGCTCTTAAAGCCGCCGCCTCAGAAAATAGCTGATGGCCAGTACCCTGTCGGCATGATCCATTACGGCAAGGACAGCTTCTATCCTTTTAGCCTGAGAGAGGAGGAGTTTATCCAGCACATCGGCATCTTCGGCCGCTCTGGTAGCGGCAAGACAAACCTGGCATACCTGCTCTTAGGTGGTCTTATCAAGGCAGGAAAGCCCTTTCTGGTATTTGACTGGAAACGGAACTACCGTGACCTGGTCTCCATCCCACAATTTGCTGACATTGTCATCTTCACAGTGGGCAGAAATATAGTCCCATTCAGGTTCAATCCTCTTATTCCACCACCAGGCACACAAGCCACTGTATGGCTTAAGAAACTTATTGAGGTGATGTGCCATGCGTATTTCTTGGGAGAAGGAGTGACGGTACTACTGATGCGAGCCATAGACCATCTTTACCGCCAGGGAGGCCTTTATGGCAACGACAGGCCCACAAGTTACCCAAACATGGCCGATGTTCGCGACTATCTTACCGCCTACAGGGCAAAGGGTCGTGAGGCAGGATGGATGGAATCAGCCATGCGTGCCGTTGAGGTACTCTGCTTCGGTGAGATGGGCAACGTCCTCAATAGTCCATCACCTTTCGATATCACCAGGCTTCTTGACCATCGCATAATACTGGAGCTCGATGCGCTGACTAACGCCGACAAAACCTTCCTGATTGAATCGCTACTATTGTGGATTCATCATTATCGCATGGGCCAGCAGCAGCGAGAGGATTTCAAACACGCCATAATTATTGAAGAAGCCCACCATATCCTGCTCAGGAAAAAACAGGAGGTAACCGGCGAGGAAACCGTAACAGACATCATCCTGCGTGAGATACGTGAACTGGGCGAGTCTGTCATCTGCCTTGACCAGCATCCCAGCCTTATCTCCAAGCCCGCTTTAGGCAACACGTACACTACCTTTGCCTTTAACCTCAAGCACAGGGGCGATATCGCAATGATCCAGGACTGCCTCCACCTCGACAGCGAGCAGGCTGGCTACTTAGGCAGGCTCGAGGTCGGCTGGGCAGTGGCCAAGCTTCAGGGCCGGTGGTTCTTCCCATTCCTGATTAAGCTGCCTCTGATTCAGCTCAATAAAGGAAGCGTGACAGATGAGCATCTTCGCCGAAGATTCAGCGAAATGGCAAGCTCATCTCCTGACTTTGCAGATACTCACCAAACAAGTTTTTCCACAGTTATTTCAGGCCGAGAAGGCATTTCCAGGCTGGATAAGTCCAGAGACAGAGTAATTCAGGGGATTTCCCGCGGAGCAAAAGATGAAAAGGTGGAAAAATCAGGGCCGAATAAGTGCGCAATTAAGCTTACAACGCAGGAGGAGGAATTCCTTAAAGATGTCTGGCAACATCCAACGTCAACAATAATACAACGATATCATCGGTTAGGTCTTTCTCCTCGTCGCGGCACCAGCCTGCAAAAGTCCCTTTTGGACAGGAGGCTTATCATATCCAGTCCGATTGCCGTAGGACATGCAAGAATCAAGATATTGTCGTTGACCGAACTTGGCAAGACAGTCCTGGGCATCAACGAGCCTGAAACAGACAGGTTTGGTGGTCCTGAGCATAGATACTGGAAGCACCGTCTGGCCGAACACCTGAGAAGTTGCGGTTACATGGTTGAGCAGGAAGTATCCATCGGCGGCGGCAAGACTATCGACCTTGTGGCCACTCGCGATGGTGACCGCATTGCTTTCGAGATCGAAACCGGCAAGTCGGATGCTGGTGCCAATATCGGCAAATGTCTCGATGCTGGATGGGATAAGGTTGTTATCATTGCCACGTCTGCCACTATCGAATCTAAATTGTCGGGGGTGATACCTCAAGATAGTCGCGTAACTTTGCGTTTGGCATCAAAAGTACTCTCACGACAGAGTTGGTGACATTGGCCGAATCTGTTTTCACGACGTGGAATATACGCCCGTGAAAAAACGGCAGAAAAGAGCATCGCCAGCAGGTGGCGGGAAACTATGCCGGTTTTCTCGCTTTGCCGATGCAAAAAACCTTTTCCGGTTCAAGCCGGACGTTTATCTATTCATATCCGCTTTCTGTGAGGATATTTTGGACCTCTCCTGGTTCTCTCTACATCAAGTCCCAGCCTCCCAGAACACTCATCGACAGGCAAACCTGTGCTCGATTACTCCGGGGACTTTAGTTTTTTCAAAGACTTGCCCAACCTTAACCGGTTCGCAAGACCGCCAATAAAGCCCTTTTTCCACCAAATTGATACGAGGGTGGCAAATAAAACCAGGACCAGAGCATAGTAAAACCATTCTATTTCTCTTGTTTTGTACCCTGATGGCCCTTCGCTGGCTCCAGCCTCAGCTTCATCTGTTGCGTTTTCCGCCGCCTTGGTAACGTTCCCAAACTCCTCCTGTGGCGCTTGGCCGATACCCTCCTGCGGGATGCGGAGCGCAGGTTCAGGCTTCTTGACAATCAAAATACTTATCGGTTGGGTTTCGTGTTCGCCTATCGAATCAGCCTTGGCCGTCAGGGTGTAATTGCCCAGAGCAGACCCAGAGGGCTTTATCTGCAGAGCGATTGTCTGATTTTGGCCCCTATACAAGCTACTAATTACTTCCGACGTGGTTCGCCAGCCTGCAGGAACATCCAGGCTTATATTGATGGAGTACAGGTCGCAATAACCGGTGTTTCTTACGTCAGGTTTATCTGTAAACTTTCTCCCTGTGTGAGATTGATCTTTGACGGAGCGATTAGCTGCATTTCTTTGTAACAGCTCCCAACAGCTTGCTGCTGTTCAACCGGGGATTCCTCTGCTGAATAAACCGTAAACTCTGTTACATTAAAGACCAGAGTCCCTCCCGAGTAGCTTATCTTCGTACATATTGTTGAAGCGCATACCGATCCGTCCCTTAATATTCTGGGATTTGAAAAAGTGAGATTGTACAGATATAAGGTGGCCGACTTATTCAAAGACGGCAGGGCACTGGAGTTTATCTCTATCCTGTTGTGCGAGACGTTCATGTGTGCATTAAGGTCAGCCCCGGAGCTCAGGTCAACCGCTTCGGAAAAGTTTATCTTCCCATGATCCGGCTGAGCTATTGTCAAATGTTGGGGATGGATTTTTTTTTCTGGCTCAAAAGAGCAGCTGCTTCGCGGGCCATTTCGACCTTTTCATCAGCCCAGCCTCCAAAGCCAGATTCATTCAAGCCCTCATGTGGCAATGTCTGCAGCCATCGTACCACGCTTGCCTCATATCTGGCTTGGGCTGGGGGGTTTATTATTCTCCGGAAAAAGAAAAAGGGCAAAGTCCTCAACCGTTCTGTCCTCTACAACTTTTTCGCTGCTCACGTCAAATTCACAATGTCTTGGCTGTTTACAAGCAAAGCAGATGTTGATATAATAATGTTTAGATGACACGGGAGGGGCCTGTATGGAGTTCTGTGCTGCTGCGGGAGTTGAGCATGGCCTATAAAGTATTAGATGAAGGACAAATCAAGGAGTCAGTCAAGCAGGCTCTTGTGGACTTACTGCGGGAACGCAAAGATTTGCTTTATGAGCTCATAGCGGAAATTGTGGAAGACTATGCCCTGGCACGGGCCATAAAAGAAGGCGAGCAAACCCCTAAAGTAAGCAGAGAAAAGGTGCTGCGAACCTGGGCATGAAAATTCGTCACGTAATCAAACTGCTGGAAGGCGATGGCTGGTTCCTGGTTACGACCAAAGGTAGTCACAGGCAGTATAAACATCCTATAAAAGCAGGCCGTGTCACCATTGCCGGTCATCTTGGAGACGATTTGGCGCCGGGTACCCTGAACAGCGTATTCAAGCAAGCTCAATTGAATAAATCGAAGAAGGGAAAGAGCTGATGTATCGTTTTCTGATCGTTATCGAAAAGGCAAACGGCAACTACTCGGCCTATTCGCCGGACTTACCTGGTTGTGTGGCTGCCGGCAAGACCCACGACCAAGTTGCTCGAAATATGTACAAAGCTATAGAAACGCACCTGCAAGGTTTGCTCGAAGATAAATTGCCCATACCGAATTCTCATTCTTTCGCTGAATACGTTGCAGTCCCTTCGACATGAGCAAGAACCTCTCCCCGGCAAAGGCAGGTGCCCTGCCACATCAAAACGAAAAGGGCTGCCGGAATGCCCGGCAGCCCTTCTTGATAACCATTCACTAAACACCAACGACTAACACCGAGTCACGAGCCACGAGATACGTGGGACGGCCTAAAGTGTTCTTCGTCTTTTCAGCCAGCCGACAAGGCCGACACCAATCCCGCCGAGCAAAATAGCACCCGGAGCAGGGATGATGTAGGTAGAATCGTGGGAGCCAGGACTAATCTCCCAACTAGATACCGGGTTTCTCTTGCCTCCACTAATTAGCTCATAACCATAAGCGTCAAAGTGCACCCAGGTAAACCCGCTTACGGTCACCGTAAAAGTCTTCACCTCACCGAGGTTGCTTCCGTAAGGGGGAAAGCTAGGATCATCAGGAGGCACAAAGTCACTGTCACTCGTGTCGGCATTATAGTTTGGCACCGGATACGATTTGGCGAAGTCACCTATGTCATAAATCAGGAAGTTGGAAACATCGTCCTTCAACGGATAGTGGCTGTTAAAGGTAATGTCGTCGGGGAAAAATTCCTTAGTCTTATAGCCATCGTAACCATCGCTGTTACCCGGCTCATTTGTCAGCAAGTCGATCTTCGCATATTCTTTCGGGTTAAAAACACCACCGATAACAGTCGGCTGTGGTGTGTGCAACAAATCAGCATCACTGATTGTAATCGTACCGCCGCTTTGCCCTTCCGGCACTGAGAGCAGAAGAGTACCCTCCGTCAGGAGCGTCGTCCCATTTTTGTAAGCCCCAACAACCTTTAAGGTGAAAGAGGAACTGGTCGCAAACCAAGTATCCTGGTCGCCATTATAGTCACCAGGAACAGCACCTTCTATGTAGACCTGAAACGTGGGCACGGCCAGCGCGGCTTGGGTGAGCAGAAAACAAGCTCCCGCAACGACCCATATTTTTGATTTGAACATTATTATTGCATCCTTCTGTTTGAAAAGTTTTTAAGACGAGCAGGAAGGAGGTCTCGCCCGCCGGCGAACCTCCTTCCCACTTACGATCAAGGGTTAAGCGTTACCCTACCTTTTCATCGTCCATACATCAACTGCCTGACAACGTACGGCGCAGATTGCTACGACATACGAGTCACGAGCGACGAGCGACGAATTAAAGTGTCCTACGTCTGCGTAACCAGCCGACAATGCCGACACCAATGCCGCCAAGCAAAATAGCGCCCGGAGCTGGAATCGGCTGAGCGCCTTCCATGAGTACCAGCATATCCTGATAGTCGCCATCGCTGCCAGCGTCAAATGCGACGATGTACGCCCGTCCACTTATCGAGGAATCGAGCAGCGTTGTAGTGGGACTACTCTTGTTGCCTGCTGTCCAAGCGTAAATATCGAGCCCTGCCACATTGAATGTCACCATTCGATCCGTCAGCGGCCCAGTGTTAAGGGATTCCCTACTCCAAGCTCCGTAGGTACCGCCGCCGTCGCCAATAATGAATCCGTTGCTAATCGAAAACGGGGCTGAGTCACCGGGGTCATCCACACCCGTGAGGTTGGTTGGGCTGGAGCCGTCAAGATCCTCGTCGTAACGGAAATATTGACCGGCACTGTCGTACGGGTAATCTGTACCACCCCAGAACAAAGTGCTCACCGTCACGTCAACGGTGCCGTCCATCCAGATCTGGTCGATAATATCATCCACCCGTCGACCACTGGTGTTATTGTTTAGATCCCAGGTGCTCTGCCAGCCCGCGCCGCCTGTCGGTGCAACGATGTCCAGTGCTTCCCAGAGGCTAGGCTCACTCCCAGAGCTGGCGTTCTGGATCGTGCTGAAACCCGCGAACGCCGGTCCGGCCGCCGTCAGAATGCAGCAAGCCAAACCGATTATTAACAACTTTTTCACTTTTCACCTCCTTTTTCTCCGATTTGAGTTCACACAACAAAAAAGGAGCGGAGACAAGACAAACGTCCCTGTCTGCCGCTCCATATTCGGTTTTTTACACTCAGTTTCCTACAGTGTTCTTCGTCTTCTCAGCCAGCCGACAAGGCAAACGCCAATCCCGCCGAGCAGAATAGCACCGGGCGCGGGGATAAGAATCAACTGGTCCTGTTTGCCATAGCCATACTCGCCAGCATGATCTTCTGCGAATAGGTTCATCACCCGAACGTTGCCTAATCCTTTTCCTTCCCACTCACCACCAGAGGCAACTGCGGTATTTGCCAGGGCAACGAGATAGTTGTTGACACCGCCAGTTTCCTCCTCGATGCACCAAATTGCGCTTTGAAGGTCATTTGCCAGATCATCGGTGCGTGGGCCTAACCCGCCGGTAACGTACTTGGTGAAAAGATAGGCGGTTCTTGCGTCGAGCGGATCCGAAGTGGTTGGCTCCCCACCATTGTAGATGGCGGCTTCGCTGATGAGCACGTCGTACTCTGTGTTGTAGTTAATGTGCTCAGTGTACTCCACACAAAAAGTATAGAACTCGTCGTCCGTACTATATGGGCCGAGTGGGCCCGAAGTTACTTTGACCTTAAACTCTCCTCCGTTCGTAGTCCCATAATCACCATTGTACAACTTGATAGTTGGGACCGCAAAAGCGAGCCCGGTCATCAAGGAACATAAAATCAAAGCAAATGCGATCTTCTTGGTCATATATGACCCCTCCGTTAACTAAACTGTTACCCTTTGTTATGTTACGCTCGCTTTTCGGAAGCTGGCCACAAAAACCCAGTGCAAACACCCATACCTTTGGCCGCTTCCGCTATCTCAGCCTTAATCTGTCGTTTCCGATCCGTCTTCAAAAGATAAAGATAGTGATACGCCCGGGACAGGACGAATGTACTATCCCGGGCGCATGTAAATCCTTACAGTGTCCTACGTCTGCGCAGCCAGCCGACAAGGCCGACACCAATGCTGCCCAACAAAATAGCGCCAGGAGCAGGAACCAGATCGGCACGAGTAGGCAACCAGTATTGGGAACTCGCCTCATAGATAGATGGAGGGAAACTCGTAGATCCGTTTACTATTGTGTACCTGCTTGTCCAGATCCGGTTCTCCCCGCTGAAGACTGCAAAGTCTAAGGTCACGTCTTTGTCAGCATCGTTGGCGAAATATAGCCTCCAACTCAGAGAAGTAGTAGCTGGTCCTGCGATGGAAACCAGTGTGGGATTATCTATCACCAGTGACCAACCTCCCTTGGAGAAATTTCTTGCTCCGGGACTCTCGTACACGTCCCCTGCTGATGAAATCTTTGCGCCGACTAGGTCAAAGGCAGGGAGACCAGCGTTAACTAAAATGGACCAACTGTTCCCTGGCTGTAGATCGCTGATTGTTATGTTTGCCATTGCCGGACTGGCCAACGCAAATGTAAGTCCAACAACTGTCAAAATTGTTACAAATTTGTTCATTTCAATACCTCCTTATTTACTGTGTTCCACAGTAATCCCTTACAGTGCTCTGCGTCTTCTCAGCCAGCCGACAAGGCCAACACCAATCCCGCTGAGCAAAATGGCGCCCGGAGCAGGGATAGTCGGCTGGATCTCCTCCCCTATCTTTTCCTTGAGGGCAGCGCCAAAGTCAGCGAAAGTTGACACGACATCGACAAACGCGCCCGTTCCACCGATTATATAGCTGTAGGCGTAGGTTGTCGGGTTGTAGGGTGTCCAACCGCCATCATCTACAAGTAGGGCGTTGATGGTATCAACATCCCCGGCCAGTGCGGCATTCCTTGCAGCCAGCACGTTTGCAGTCTCAGTGCTTGTAGAACCTGGGTCGTTGTCAGCCCCATCGCCACTGATGTCTATGACCTGTCGCGAGCCTTCGTAATTGTTGACAAACACGCTAGCACCATAGTTGATAGCGCCTGACATATCAGTCATACCGGAATAGGGCCGGGCAGCAGCAGCGATCACATCGGCAAACGCATTTGAGGTGACCGAATCATTAATGAGCGTCCAACCTACAACTTGACTTCGTTGGCCAACACCCGACCAATAGACCAGTGTTGCAGCGATTGCACCGTTAGAGCCCGCGGTCTGGATCCGATTTATAACGTCGGCGTCCCGAAATGCTGCTACATACCCGTCTCTAACAAGGGTCCAGTCACCGGAATCCATGCTGCCTGAAACATCGCAGAGCAACACGAGCTCGAGGTCAGTCGGTACTGCAGAGGCACTGGCTACAATAACTAAAACTAAACAAATCGTTATTAACCTTTTCATCTTTTCATCTCCTTTTGTATTTCCCTTTCCGGAATGCGTTTTAAGTTCTAAAGTGTCCTACGTCTTTTCAGCCAACCGACCAGGCCGATACCAATGCTGCCGAGCAAAATAGCGCCCGGAGCGGGAATTGGCGTGACGGATTCGACCATGACTACAAAGTCTGTGAAATCCTTATCAGACCCATAAGGAGGAATAGGGGCCGTTCTAAGATCCTCAAAGGCCAAAACCCACTCGTTAGTCGTCCACAAGCCAGGCGCCGAAAGAGGTAGTTGTACGGTGTCAATACCCTTACCTTGGTAAGCGTACATGTGGTCAAACGCATCTACGTTTAAAGTTGTGTCGCTATACCACAGACTTTGGGGATCATTATTACCCACTGTCGCATCCAAATAGAATCCAAAGGAATTCCCGGCAAAAACTACACCAGTAGGCAGAAAGTTCCAAAGGACACTTCCATCAGCTTGGATGGAAATCGCAGCCTTCGCACCTGCACTGGCTGCGCCATTAAATATTTGGACCTTGTTCGCTGGGTTGGCCGCATCATACACTCCAAATGTGTTAGTGTTTGCAAATGCAGCTATCTCAACAATCAAAGTTGAAGCGGACGTGCCTGTCCCTGTAATGCTCCAGTATGAATCACTGAGATCAGACAGGTCATCTGTTAGCACCTTGACACTACTTACGTTTGGAATTGGCGCCGTAGTAATCCCATTCAAGACACCCTGCAATGCCGCTCCACCATCGCCAAACGTCGCCGGATTAGCGAGCGCCGAGCTCGCCAGTAACGCACAAATTGCTGCTGTTAGTAATACACGTTTCATTTTTGTTTCTCCTCATGTATTAAGTTTTACTTATGATCTTTTACGACTTAAGCTAGCTTTTTTTCTGAATCCATTTTTCCTAATCTACAGAAGCCTGAAAAGTGTCTTCGCGAATACACTTTGTAACTCAAAGTTGCACAAAAGAAAGAATCTCTTCCAGGTTTGACGAGGCGGGCCGCGAGGCAAGTTCTCGAATATAAATGCGGGTGAAAAATAGGCATGCCTCTTGGTTATACAAGCCAAGCGCTTGGTTGCGGATAAAATGTAAGCGTACAACCTCGACAACGCGAATTGAGGCGATTTGGTCGTATGTCGTATGTCGTATTGAGTATTGCGTTGATTCCTGAGATTGCTTCGCTGCGCTCGCAATGACGTATACTGCAGTGACCCATCAGGTATTCCAGCCAGATAACGCAGTAAACATATATACCGCGTCCCTTCGATGTCACTTCGCGGGCGATCCGAGTGGTCAAGTGTGGGGACATAAGCGACGTTCGGCGAAAAACACTGCGTGGCGTGTCTTCTACCGGCCAAGTGGTGAGCCACTTGTGGCAGCACGGTGACTCCTGCCTGCCCTGCCCACAAAAGGCCGGCCAATGCTGCTATCCAGACTTTTCGATCTCTAACGAGTGACACGCAAAGAAAGCCCGTGAGTCCCATAAAAAGCGCACCAGGAACCGCAGGCAAAGAAGTTGCCGCAACAGCCGGTACGGGCGAATCTATCGAATCACCAGGCGGCTTTAGAAGCTCATGGGCGATAGTTGCAAGGTGACAGTTGTAGGCTTCGCCGACTTCAGTGGCATTGGCCGCAGCGGCAGGAGTATCAGCATAGTCAGTGGGGCGTGAAGTGCAAACGGCGGCAGTGGGACGCTCCGCGATTGCCGTTGGCGCAGCGTATGCAGCCGTAGCCACAGAAATTGACAGGAGTACAGTCAGCCATTTACTGGCTTTGTGCATCGAAATTCACCTCTCCTCACGGAGACACTTCATCATCGGAAACTATGTTGCCGGCCACCTCTCCTCAGCAGACTGATTGCGAACGGCCTCCTCCTTACGGAGGTACATTTTCACATTTTTACCAGAACGGGCCTTCCAAATCAAGAAAAAAAACAGAAAAAGTAAGAAAATTGGCAAAAATACGTAGAACTACTTACTTGGCTGCCGGATTATTGGCCAAGCAGCTATCTCGCCTGAAAAAATAAGTGCCTACGCCTTCAGGTGTACATCCAAAGGGGTATATCGCGGGCGTGCTTGTGTATAATTCGATTAGACGCAAGGATTTACAAACACCGCCGGTATGCTCGGGCGGGTGGCCCTATGGTGGGAAGGATGTTTGGTGTGCCCGACTGGCGGGAACTATGAACTGAGGGCCTGCACAGACAGGCTATATCTAACCTGGAAGGCCGGTTGCAAGGGTGTGGTTGTACTCGGCAGGAATTACTCTCACATCGGTAACAAACGTCAATAGCATGCCGATTTTGCTTTTGACGCGGACCTTTCGGTAGATGTTTCTTGTGTGGG
>Ga0315296_10001603_pt1 | contig 19686 bp, 21 predicted proteins | sample YL17G14_18_MG_FD_203921 | JGI IMG/M metagenome (GOLD analysis project Ga0315296, IMG submission 203921) | Sediment microbial communities from Yellowstone Lake, YNP, Wyoming, USA - YL17G14_18 | ecosystem: Environmental > Aquatic > Freshwater > Lake > Sediment | place: USA: Wyoming | collected...
CTGTATTCCTTGAATATCTTCACTCTATGACCCCCAACACAAAGTCCTTGTTAGAGATTATACACTACCTCACTCTGCGAGAGTGCCTATCCGAGGAACTTTTTAGACAGCCTGATATTGTTTTAGTCAATGACTCCGGCAGCTATTTTATTTACCTCACTGTCACACCGGTGGGCAGACCCCAGCCTCTCTCTTTCTGGCCCCCAATTTAGCAGTTAGATACGGGTTCACTCCTCAGGAGGAGGTCCCATCATACTTCATACGGGTTGGGCCAGGAGGGCAAGGGCACCATGTTGTGTACACGGGTTCGCTCAAATGAGCTCCCAAAACGATGAGCGGCGTCTCCGTGCCCACTTGTTTGACACTCCCGTCATCGTTTAAGATCGCCCCTGTGCAAATACGAGGGGCGCCAGCGGACAGTTCAATACGAATGAAGACCAAGGAAAAACTGGAGAATTGCGCGTGATTCCACTGGTAAATCTCCACAGCGGGCGCGCCCGGGGGGGATGCCTTACGCCCCAGCTGCGATCTCTAGGGCCCAAAAAGCCGTCAGCATTGAACTGCTGGCCTTCAAAGGTGATGCTACCCGTATACCGCCGCTCCTGGATATAGTGAGCCATCCGAGGCCCTAATTCTGGTTCACGCCGCCCCGGTAGTGTGTGCAAATACGGTGCTACCCGCCCCTCAAATTCCAGAGAACAGCCTATGTCATAATCATTGTCACCCAAATAGATGCCCCACCCCTTGCTACTTAGGTAAATAGAGGTCTCCATAGACCTCACACGCCAGCTCATATGCCTCGTCGGGCGACATCTCATATACTAAAACACACTCGTGGTCCCTAATCTCATGGATCATGCCTGGCCACAGCAATATATTGTCGATGCCAATCAGCTCCTTGCCGCCAAAGCGCATCGGACCAAGCGGGGTATCAAAGTACACCCCACTCCACATCACCTCCAACATCTTGTCCACATCATCCACAGTGCCCGCCTCCTGCATAATCTGGGGCACGAGATTGCGATTGACAATGATCTGGTACGGGCCGTGCGAGGGCTCATCACCATATCGCTCCTTGATCTTAGCGAAGATATCAATCAGCTCTGGGGTCAGGCCCGCTCCATACGGGTTTGCACAATAGATCATGGCACCCTGGTAATTCTCAAAGCCTATGTACTCCCCGTATGACTCAGCCCAGGAGATATAGGCAGTTTTGCCTTCATACCCCATCTCCCGCATCGGTTTCAATATTGTCACATCGCAGAAAATAAGGTCGGCATTGATGTTCGCCAGCTTGGTCGCCAGGGGATAAAGCTCGCTCACGCCAGCAGGGACCCAGTCCACGCTCACCAGGTCGAAGCCAAAGTAAGGGATGGCATCAATAACAGCATCACCCATGGCGTGGCCAAAGGCGATGTCGGTAAAGGCTACAGAAACCGTTTTCACCTCGGGGTAGGTTTCGGTAATGTACTGGAACAGCACTGGGGTGTCGATTATGAAGGTGGCGCTCACCTGGAAGGTGTGGGGCTTATCCGGCCCCAATATCTCTGGCCCGCTACCTGCGGTGAACATTATCACCCCTGCTTGTTCGCACATAGTCTGGGCCGCTCCGCATGGATCGGCACCGCCCTGGGACATTATCTTCACCCTATCCTCGTAGATGAACTTGGTCGCCGTCGCCACTCCGCCGGCACCAGTCCACATGTTATCCTCAAGAATGGTCTCAAACCGGTAGCGCTGTCCAGCTACAGTAAACTCGGTGGGGTACTCTTTTTCGAGCACCTCATACGTGTGTACACACGGGATGCCGAGAGCGGCTCCAGCAATACCGGTCAGTGGCAGCCCGGCACCGGTCTTGATCATCTTTACCCCCCCTTCCTCTTCCTCTCCTCCGCCACAAGCGACGCCGATAACCAGCGCCAGAGACAAAACCACAACCGCCGCTAGTGATAACCACTTCTTCATCTTATGTGACCTCCCTTTGAGCACTGGTTTCCCCCTGTCCTCTACCACCATCGGCAGGCTCAGGGAGTGAATAATGCTAAGCCATAGACCAGCCTGGCGACTTTGCCCAGATTGACGTTATCCAGGGAAGCAGGACCAACAAGGCTTGTTCGGCGGCATCTCTGCCCTTGAACACCGGGACTACGCTAGCATTAATTCCTGTATTATCTGCGTTTTAGCCTTGACCTTTTCGCCATCCACATCCAATTTGACATCGCAATCAGATAGGATACGAAAATATCCACGCCCTCTGGCAGCCCATGGGAGCGGGACGTTCTCCATTATCTTCCTTGGCCTATGAATCAGTTCCCCTTTGATCCTAGTGCCCTTTATCTTGAGGACCCACTTCCCAGGGTATTTGGCTCCTGTTACCTCATCTACTTTCAAGTTGCTGGACTCGTCTTCGAGCTGCTGCACCACCTCGAGCAGCTTCTCCCCTTTGATTGCTATCACCATACCACCTCTTGTGGAGCCGACGCTTTCTGGTGTCTTCACCAATCCGTATACCAACGTGTGGTTGGGGAGAAAGATCCTCCCCCAATACCAATGCTCAAAGATCTCCTGCAAGTGGACGTTACCCCAGTTGTGATCGTGATAGCCCACACCGTTAACCCGCATCTCTTTGCCAGCCAGGATCAACTTCCCGGTAACCTTGGCTCGAGGCTGGGCACACACCCAGCCCGTATACTTGAGCGGTTCTTGGCTAAGGTAGCCGACCCCGTCTGGAGGGTTCCTGAAACCCTGGGTGAGATTTTCAAAGAGGAGCTCGGCCCCTACGTCACCGCTGCGCAAATGAATCTCGTACCTGGGAAACTCGCCGCGTAGGCGGTTATCGCCCATCTTGACATCGCAGGTCTCTGTTGAAAGAGATACTGCGTTAGCGGGAAAGGCAGCCCTCGCCTCTGTTTTCTTTCCATCTGGATCGTAGATTGTAAACACGATGTATCCCGATCCTAACTCTTGGGTCTCTGTCCCGAGCTCACCGATATGCCATGTATGTGCCATCCGATATCCATTGTCGAAAAAGGCGTCAAAATACCACCACTCGAATGCCTGAGGGGATGGCAGACCGTGAAAAGCGTCGTCTTTTCTACTGAGCTTATACAATTCTGGATCAAGCACCATGATTTAACCCTCCTTTTGTTTTGTTAGCCGGGATTTCCTAATTCCATTCTTGATGAAGCACCCCCGGCCTCAGCGCGTCCAGGCCAATGATAATCCCGTGCCCCCAGGCTGTCAACACCTCTAACAAGCCCGGTTGTGTTAATGTGTTGGGGGAAGCTGCAACCGGTCAAGCTATCAGAGTGCGAGGATCACGCCCACACAAAACATCGGATTGTGCACTGAGGGCTACCTCACCCGGATTCAAGGGCAAGGGCTTCGCGCCCTGGGCGAAGGTTAAGGTTTTTAGGGCCCAAATTTGCGATTTTGGGCGGCATTTTGGCACTGGATGAGTCCCTACGTCATCTCTTGACTATTTGGGCTCTGACATGACCGCGAGCGAAGCGAGCGGGAAACACAGTGTTATGGCCCGCAATTTGCCGTTTCCTCAGTGGCTTGCCGAACGACTTTTTCAAGCTCATGCGGAACGTCGGTGCCAATTCGATACCGTTCACCTGTTTTCTTCCTGATCTCAACGGCATAAGAGCCAGAAACATTATAGAGCCAGCCATGAGGGGTCAGCCGAATTCCCCAGCCATAGTACCAAGAGTTTTTAACCACTTGGCATGATTCTATATCTTTCAGGTGGAACTTCTTCCGAATGAGACCTAGTCCGAATCGAATTTCAAGGATATCTTCCCAAATCACTACCGTTAGGGTGGCGAATAATGCGAGAGAGACTCCAAAGAAAATCAAAACTGACAGAGCAATCCAATTGAAACCATGAATAGCCATTAGGCCCGCAACTAAAAGCAGCCCGACGGCTAATACAATTATGATGAAGTATCCGAATTGTGTGTGTTGATAGTGCCTAATCACGTTTTACCCTCCCAGATCTTCATTCTACGCTTGTGATTCTTTGGCGACAACCTGGGTTTCGGTGAGGCTGGGGGTGCACAATCCATCATCTTGTTGAGTGCAGGCCATGCGCTAATTGACCAATGCAAATGTCTTGAGCACCTACGTAGACACGCCCTGGTAAGGCTCTCGGTATGGCCAGTCCGAGCACTTCCCCTACATAATTGAGCGACGTGCCAAGTTATTGGTAGACCAGTCCCGCTCCAGGGTAAAGGGGATATATTGTTTTGCGTCCTCAACGTCTGAACGAGTACACGGCGTTGATATTTGGCCTAACTTCAAATACAATGAGGGTAGCTATGCCGAAGTGTTGCGCCGATCAGGTCCTACTGCCCGTATATCATAGGCTGGTAGCAGTGGGTTTCGCTGAGCCAGAGCCGCTTGCCGTTACGTAGCAGCCAGCTTTGCCCCTAGAGAAACAGCTCTGGCAATGCTTGGGCAGGGGGGGTCAAATGAAGAAGATATCGGTCTGTGGAAAGGGTGGCAGCGGGAAAAGCGCCATAGTGACCCTGTTGGCAAAGGGAATACGGGACAGGGGCTATCGGGTGCTGGTCGTCGATTCGGACGAGTCAAACCCGGGGCTCTACCGGATGCTCGGCTTTGAGAGACCACCCAGTCCCCTCATGGATCTTCTAGGGGGCAAAATGAGGGTGGAGGCAAAGTTGGCCGCTATAGTTGCTGCAGGCAAATCAGAGTTAGAGTTGGAACTAATGCCAGAGAAGGCGATCTCGCTCGAAGACATCCCCTCCCAATATCTGCTAGAGAGGGAAGGCATCAGGCTGGTGATGGTGGGCAAGATCCACAATTCTCTGGAGGGGTGTGCCTGCCCCATGGGGCTTGTAAGTCGAGAATTCCTGAGAAAGCTCCGCCTGGATGCCGATGAGGTAGCGCTTGTCGACATGGAGGCAGGCATAGAGCACTTCGGCAGGGGTGTGGGGCTGGGCCTGGATAGCGTGCTCGTCGTGATCGATCCCTCTTTTGAATCTGTAATAATTGCCGAAAGGGTGAGCAGCCTCGCCGCCGGAATCGAAATCGGCGAAGTCTGGGCCGTCCTCAACAAGGTCACGTCAGAGGAGCTTGCCACCAAGTTGACGCATGAGCTGGAGAAGCGGAATATAGCTGTAATCGGCTCCATTCACTACGACCCAGAGATTTTTGAGGCTGACTTCGAGGGACGTCCAGTGCATGGGCCCAGAGCGGCAAAGGACGTCGAAAGAATATTGGACTCCTTGTTGCTCTGAGGAGGGAGCAAGATGTATGGCTGCTATCTACATTGATACCGGCAGTCAGAAGGAAGAAGTGACGCGCGTTGTGGTGCTACCAGCCTTTCAACCGTTTGGGGTGTCTTCGAGCGGGAGGCAAAGGCGAGAAGGTTAGAAACGACTTGTATATCTCGCCCAGCATGTCATCGGCTCCATTCTCAGCGCCTGTCACCACAAGATCGGCTATGGCATTGAGAAATTCTTCGAAATCGCTAAACTTTCTTGGCGAATGCACGTCGTGGGCGTGTTTATAGGACTTCTCCCGTCTATACTCATCGACAATGGCCTGGTGAACGCTCTTCTTAATGGCATCGGGGAAGGTTTCCGGCCAGAAATACCTGGCGTATCTTCGCGGATCAGGCACTTGAGATTCATCTCGAAAGGCAGCATATACCTCGTCGAAGGCATCATCTGCTCCCCTCTCGGCCCCTATCACCACCATATCGGCTATTCTATCTGCAAATCGATCGAAATCAGGGTATTTTGCAGAATACCGCTGCTCATAGACCTTCCTAAACCTTTTCCCCTTACTGAGCTCAGCGACAATGATCTCGCCAACCTCTCTCCTTATTACCTCCTTGAAGCCTTCTGGCCAGAAGCTCTCGGCTGCGGAATCGGCATCCTCGGTATCGGGCATGAAATGCACCAGACTTCACCTCTTGTCACCACTTTGCCGTAAGTTAAGGCCCACCTTTAACGTGAATCACCTGCCCTGAGATAAAGCTCGATTCATCGCAGACCAAAAAGAGGGCCACATTGGCAACGTCTTCCGCTGTACCTAATCTCCTTAGCGGTATCTGCGCTAGGGCAGCCCTTTTGAAATCCTCCAGATACATCCCGATGCTTCTTGCGCTTTCTCTTGTCATCTCGGTATCAATAAAGTCAGGGACAATGCAGTTGACATTGATATTGTATCTGCCCAATTCCAGGGCCAGGGCCTGGGTCAAGCCTTGCAGCCCGGCGCTAGCTGAAAAATAATGGGCTTGGCCGCGATCCACTAAAGTTGCCGGAATTGAAGATGAGATATTGACGATCTTACCATAGTTCTGTTTCACCATATACTTTTGAGCCACTTGGGCACAGTGGAAACTGCCCTTTAGATTGACATTGATAACGGTATCCCATTCATCCTCAGACATCTTGTGGAACAAGATGTCCCTTCGTATACCAGCATTGTTGACCAGAATATCCACCTTGCCGAACTCCCGGATCGCCTTCTCAAACATTAGCTCTACCTCTTCCCTGTTGGAGACATCCGCCCCGATAGCTAGGACCGTTCTCCCTCTCTTTTTCAGCCTTTCTACAACATTTTCGGCATAGGACAAGTCGATGTCATTGACGACCACCTTAGCGTCTTCATCGGAAAACCTGAGGGCAATTGCCCTGCCTATGCCCCTTCCCGCCCCGGTGACTAAAGCTACCTTCTCCGATAGTCTCATGGTGCCCCCAGGGCAGGGGGGAAAACCCTTTCTCCCCTTCTGAGCATTGCTAACTTCATTATTTCCACAAGGGTGGTAAGAGGTGAGAACGCCAGTCCGCTACCCAACATCTCCCTTGCTTTATCTCTGTTATAAGGTCCTGTTCGTTGCTGATCTTGTTTTTGAATATAGTCAAACAGTGGCCGACTTGCAAAATTGCGTGAGCATCGCTCCCGGCAGTGGCCTTCAGCTTGAGGTAGCGGCTCACCCGTGTTGCGAGATCGATTTCCGCTGGGTTCGCCATGCCATTGCACACTTCGACGGCATCTACAAATTGGAAGACCGGCCGCTGAGAAGCGCGCTCCAAACTAAACTCTGACTCAGAAGAATCAGCGATCATGCGGGCAAGCCCCCTGAAGGGGTGAGCGGCAACCATCACCCCGCCCGCTTGATCCGCCAATTCTGCGAGTTCTTCAGCATGGTAGACATCGAAAACGGGCTCGTGCAGGCCGAAGGCCAATATATCCCCATAGTCGGTATCGACTTCTACCCCGCCTATGACTAAGAAGTCGTGCTCTCTCCTCAGCTTTTCTAAGGCTTCATCGTCCCAGAGCTGGTTGTGTTCAGTGATACATACCCCATCGAGGCCGACAAGTTTTGCCCGCCGGATAAGCTCAGCTGGGGTCATATATCCACACGGCGAGCCGTAGCTAGTATGAGTATGCAAGTCTATGCGAAACACCTACGACCTGGATCCCTTTTGCACATTGACTCGGTTGCTATCAAACAATGGGCCACGCCTTTCGGCCTTCGATCCCCATCAGGACCCCGACTTCTAGGTTTGGCCCAACGGTTCGTGTCTGCACGGCAAGACAAAACGTCAGTCGCTGATATTGCGACTAGGCGCAGGAATGAATCTACGCCCTCCTCAGCGCAAATTGGCAGTAACCATCCTTTATCATCGAGGCTTCCATGTTGACGGTTGCATCTATGTTCAAATCCTGAAGGAGGGTCTCGCAAGCGGTAAGACAGGCATGTCTGCACGGCATCAGATTGGCCGCCTCATCACCGCATTTCCCCTTCAGTGTCTTGAAGGTCAGGCAATCAACCATCCTGTAGCTGAAACAGCGGGCATAGCTTTCCAAAATGGGCAGGGTGCGGATGTCCTGAGTGCTCAAATAGGCGATCTCAATGAATCTCTGAGGCACATGGGGAAAGAACAGGTAATTGGTGTGATCAGCTGCTGCCAGCAGAACCTCATAGGTTCTATCGGGATACTCGTCACCAAGCTGGTGTACCCTTTTCATCCAGTCCCGCCCATATTGCTCAAATATCTGCTTGCCTATCCCTTCAATCTCCCCCTTCTTCTTCGCCGAAATGGCCTCAGCGAATTTGCTGACCACCTTTTCCACATCAAATTCGTGGCGGAGTAGCTTAACCATGTCCTCATGCAGGTCGAAAGAGTAAGGCTTAGCCTCGTACATTTCTACACCTCCTAGGAGAGGATAATCGTTAGAGCACCTTCAGGGCAAACCTCAAGGCACTTATTGCACACCGTGCATTTGTCGGGGCGATTTGAATACAGTTTATATGTATCGGGTATCCTGGGGTCTGTTTCCTTTAACCTCTCTTCCTTTTCGCAGCGCACCGAGAATACCATGTAAGGGCAGATTTGGAGGCACTTTTTGCATGTAAAGGGGGTACGACACTTTGTGTAGTCGATCTCAATTTTTGGCAGTTTCCTGGGCACGCCTGTTAGCACCATCACCAGACCTCCTTCAGGATGGGGTTGCTCATTCTATCCAGCAAACGGATAGCACCCATGGGACATCCCGTCTCGCAGAGCCCGCAGCCAAAGCACTTGAGGGGGTCGATGTTAGCTTTATCGGTGGTAACCTCAAACTTCAGGGCTCCAAACTTACACCGCTGAACGCAGACGCCGCAGCCATTACAGAGGTTGTAGTCTACCTCAGCTAAATAATGGCTCTTGAGCAGTCCAAAGCCGAAATCCATTTGCATCCTTATTAAGGCGCAATCAGGATAATCACACTGACAGAAGCCGCCAATGTAGGGAGCGCCAAAGGGCATCAGGCAGTGGACGAACCCCTTTTTGTCCATTCTGCGTAGCCATTCTTTGGCCTCGTCAGGATTAACAAAATGGACTCCCCCCTTGTATCTCTCCGGCCATCGTTCCCACTTTAGCATGCCTACCCCCATCCCCATACAGGTATACTCGTGCTCGTTGGTTTCCTCTATGGCGCGGTAGTTCCTTCTGCAGAGGCAGGCTATCAGCCCTATTGGGGATGAAAGCTCCATTACCAGCTCGGCGTCCTTAAGAGGCAAAACCTGTCCCAGCATTCCGGCTGCCTTGTATCCATCTGCCATTTCTTTTACAGCTTTATCAACGGCCTCGGGTCCTTCTTCCATGGCTTGCAGTATGCCATAGGGTGGTAGCCCGGCCCCAGATTCAGGCCCTGTTTCTACACCCTTGAACCCCTCGCCTAGCCTCCTCAGCTTATACATCTGCCTAGAATAGTTCTTGGGATTCAGATACCAGAGCCCATTCCCATACTCTGGGTCACCGTAGGCATCACAGTAAAGACACATTGTCTTAAACCCCCCTTCTTTAACTAAGAAAGTCTAAAACCCCTTTGAAGCTCTACCAAACACCCGCCTGAACTCTTTTTAGGTCACATATCCCTCGCGCCCTGCAAATCTATAGATCCAAAGCTGATCCCAAGCACACTCTATCATGATGCCAACCCTCTGTCCAGTCCACAAAGGATTGCTCCTTGGCCACTCTAGAGCAGTCTGGTGGCCGTCTCAAAGCAAATTTGACCTCGCTCAAAGACGCAGTTGGCGCACATCCTGCAATTAAGGCAGCGCTTGGCCTCCTCAATCCCCTGCCACTGAGTGTAACCTAACTTGACCTCCCTAAAGCAGCGGACTGCATCCTGGGGTACTAGCGATGCCATTTCCCAGCGATCCTTGCGGATGAGAAAGCCGGGTATCATCTCTGGTTTAATCTTAAGGACTTCTTTAGCGATTGGCGCCCGGCCCTCTCTGAGGTCTTGGCCTTGGAGGTAGCGGTGGATAGATGTAGCTGCCTCGTGTCCTGCCGCTATTGACTCCACTACTGTACCTGGCATCCGCACTGCGTCCCCGGCGGCAAAAATACCGGGCACATTTGTGGCCAGAGTATCAGGAGCAACAACAAAGCTACGCCTTGCGCTTATATTGAGCCCAGCGCCGTCTGCATAGGATAGGTCAGGGATTTGTCCGATAGCAACTATCACTGCATCTACGTCCATAGCATACTCGGTACCCGGGCCTTCCATCAAGGTCCAAGTAATCCGGCCCTCGCTGTCAGGCTGTGTCGAGGCTACCCTTCTAAAGTCTATGACAGCCACCCGCTTCCCATCCCTGGCTCTGAACCGTTGCGGAGCCAGGGCGGGATGGATCTTCACCCCGTCCCTCTCTGCAGCTTCAATTTCCCAGGCGAAGGCTGGCATCCCCCTCCTCAATTCGAGGCAGGCTACATGTACCTCCTTGGCCCCTAGGCGGACTGCGACTCGGGCAGCATCCATTGCCACGTTGCCGCCCCCTATTACAGCAACCTTCCCCCTGAGCGCCACCTTATCCCCCAGTTTCACCTGCTGGAGGAGGGGCAAAGCGTAAACCACGTTCTCTAGGTCTGTGCCCGGTATCGGCAATTCAGCGCTCTTCTGGGCTCCTGTAGCCAGAAGCATGGCCTTAAATCCTTGCTTCGGAAGGTCATCAAGTGTTAGGTCCCTACTAATAGCGGTGTTTGTCTTAATCTCCACCCCGAGATCCTTGATGTAATTGATCTCGGCTTGTACAATCTCCTTTGGCAGGATGAAATCAGGTATTCCCGTTGCTAGCATGCCGCCAGCCACCGGTGAGGCCTCGTAGACCGCAACCCCGTATCCCTGTCTGACTAGGTCGTAGGCTGCAGTGAGCCCCGCAGGTCCGGAGCCGATAATGGCGATCTTCTCCCTTTTCGTCCTTTCAACGGGAGCCGGCTTTTCTACATCACCATCTAGCTCATAATCGGCAACCACTCGCTTTAGCCACTGGATGGCAACTGGCCTGTCTACCAGAGCTCTATTGCACTCCTCTTCACAGGGATGATGGCAGACACGCCCGCAGATGGAGGGGAAAGGGTTGGTCTGCTTGATAACAGCAAGTGCCTCCTTGAACTTGCCCTGAGTAATAGCAATAACATAACTGGGTACATCTGTATGCAACGGGCAGGCTTCTTCACAAGGGGATATCTTGTCTACCGATGGCCAGCATTTTCCCCGATGAATCTGTGCCAAAAGCTCCAGAGCTTCCATTTCTCCATTCTCCTTCCTGAGGTATCGTGTATCGTCTTCCCGATGCCTATTCGAGTTATGAAAAGGCTAGTACAACAAAGCCATGGCACAATCTCTCTGCTCGGTACCCACCCCTTACCCAGCAGTAAGTTAACATTGATTTCCCTCCAAGTCAATAGATTGTACTCGTTCACTACATTAGTGATTCCTATGCCCCAAAGATTAATATGCAAGCCATCTTGTTGAGAGGCTAACTTAAAGTCTGCTTAACCTTCATCTGAATCAAGATGTCGCCTGGCTCCCCATCGGTTACCTGACTGGCATTGGGCAACATTACCATGCTGCCTGTCTTCAGCTCGGCAGGACCCCTGCCTCCAGTCCTTTCGCTTTCCTAAGTCAGCAGTTTCTTCATTCCCTGCACGGCTTCCGCCTGAGCGATCGTTAACTCATAGCGGGCATCGCGTCGCTCGGCTCCGGATGTCCTCTGAGCTTGGCTAAACAGGTCATCGACGTTGATGCCGCCAGGGCACGCTCCAAACGTTATACCCCCCAACCTTGTTCGCCAACACGTACATCTCCGGCGAAAGCAGCCCCGGGCGAAGCAGTTCCCAATTGAAGCTTTGAATTCACGCTTTGAAGCCCTCCAAGCTATGCGCTCAATGAAGCAGGAGATAGCTGCATGGTCGAAGACTTCGTCATCGCTGGTGAGCAAGCAGAACGAGCGAAAGGTGTGTGTTCTCAAATGGTAAGGCAAAGGTGCCGGAACGAGCTAGCGTTGTACAGCGCAGAGATGATTAGGGCCCTGACCAGCAACTCCGGGTCGATAGCAAGTCTGCCAGTGTTGCGGCAATACCTTTCTCTGTAGGGGTGTTACCAACTTGGCAAAGTCAAACTGCGCGTCCATCTGAAGCGGAAGATGGCTACGGTCGATGGAATCTCGGAGTCGTCTGGTGGTGAACTGGAGCACGGGTTGAGAATGAGCTACGTAGCCTAGAGCGCAAATCCAAGCTTAACGCCAATGCAGAGATGGAACTCGTGGGGCTCCGCATTCGAGGGAAAGTGTCCGACGAGGCATACGAGAAGCAGCTTGCCTTAGTCCAGGTTGAGAGGCGATGGATTCAGGAGTACCACAAGCGCCTGAAGGCTGACCTCGTGAAACTACAAAACCAGTCAGTGTCTCTGGTAGGCTTGGAACAACTAAGAGCACGAGTAGAGGAAAGATTGGCATCCGAAGACTTTGCTGACAGGCGTTTCGTACTAGAGACCCTTGGAACGAGGGTAGTTGTCACTACCGAGGAGCAAATTGAGGTGGAGTTTACCATACCTACTGAGTCGCCGAAAGATGCAGTTGCATTTAACCTACCCAGGATGGCCATCCTCCCAGCCACCTGAGGGTTTGCCTCAGCCCCGGCTGCTTCTGCCTCTTCCTTCCTGATCTTATACAGCCGCCTTGCATAGTTGCTGGGATTGAAGTACCATCTCTCACAGCCGCCACTGTATTGCTCACATAGAATACACATAATTTCACCCCCTTTCTTCATGCACCATGGCGGTGTATGACATCGCTGTTTCTGCTTTGGAAGTCGATTTGTTATCTGATTTTCCTTTCAAGCGAGCTCCTTAGCGCTGCGCTCAGATAGAGGCCAAGGTAGGAAAGATCCTCGGTAGGCAAATAGTGAGGGGCAGCAGCATCAAAAAGCATATTAATGGATGATGGCAACTCTTCATCGCCGAGATAGAGGATGCAGCCCATGGGGATCTTGGGCAATGCCAGGAACCTGAAGGAAACATCGCCGCTGCGCGCCATCGGCGTGCCCCCGATGGCGAGGGCGGCACGACGAAAGCCCTCAGCGTCGTTGCCCCAGGCCTTGAGCAAAGGCTGGACAGTGGAATTGGTGAACCTTTGCTCGAAGAGGAAGGCACCGGGGAGGTGGCGATAGGTAATCCACATGCCCGAGATCGGGGTGCCATCGGCGTTAATCAGGTAGTGCATGAGAAGTATCTGCAGCCATCGTGGAGGGGGGGTATGGCTGCCTACCTCCTCCACCTTAACCTCTGGATAGTGCACCCAGAAGGTGCGATGGAAGAAGGGGATGATGAATTTGCCCTCCTCGAAGCCAACACTGCTCTTGGAGGCGACAATGTAAGGGCTGATCCCCGCTAGGTCCTCTTGCGCCTTACGATAAGCGATGTCCCAGTTCATTCTTGACCGCTTTCCAGTATAACCCCCTGTGGCCTGCAAGGCAAGCTGATATTTGATTTTTTAGCGCTTTCTGATATAATAGTTGAGTAAAGTAGAATTAGGGGATGGGAGGAGAGGCGAACTAGTCTGTTTTTAGAGCGCCAAGAGGCGCTCTCTTCGCCAAGGGGAGGCTAAAATGCGTTCCAGTTATCTACGCAGGGGCATTATTTACCTGGTGGTCATCGGCGCGCTGGTGGCTATCTTCTTCACCATCTACTCATCCTTTTCCAGCGGCCCGGAAGAGGTGTCGCTAACCACCATCGTCGAGATGGCGAAGCCCAACCCGGACACCGGTGAGCCTGGCCAAGTGGAAAGGGTGGAGATTTCGGGGGAATCTGGTACCGCTTATCTGGTTAACGGTGAAGAGCGCAAGTTCCGTATCGGATCCGATACCGATGCCTTTGCACTCTTCGCCCCCTACGGGGTGGATGTTAAGTATAACCCCGGCGGCTTTAATTGGGGCAGCCTTCTTAGCTTTCTGCCCCTGGTATTCTTCGGGCTCTTGCTCTGGTTCCTCTTCCGCCAGGCGCGTGGCAGCAGTAATCAGGCGCTTGGCTTTGGTCGGAGCAGGGCTCGTTTGTTTTCCAGCATCAACCCCACCGTCACCTTTGATGATGTTGCTGGTGTGGATGAATCTAAGCAGGAGCTTCAGGAGGTGGTGGAGTTTCTCAAGATGCCGGAGAAGTTCACTGCCCTCGGGGCACGCATCCCTCGTGGCGTGCTCCTGGTGGGACCGCCGGGCACAGGGAAGACCCTCCTTGCCCGTGCCGTTGCTGGCGAGGCCGGTGTCCCTTTCTACTCTATAAGCGGCAGCGAATTTGTGGAAATGTTTGTTGGCGTCGGTGCTTCCAGGGTGCGTGACCTCTTTGAACAAGCGAAACGCAATGCCCCTTGCATTGTGTTTGTCGACGAGATCGATGCCGTAGGGCGTCACCGGGGGGCGGGGCTTGGCGGTGGCCACGATGAAAGGGAGCAGACCCTGAACCAGATACTTACCGAGATGGATGGTTTTGACTCTTATACCAATGTCATCGTCCTCGCAGCCACCAACCGTCCCGACATCCTGGACCCGGCATTGCTTCGCCCTGGTCGCTTTGACCGCCAGGTGGTGCTGGATCAACCTGATATTAAGGGCCGAAAGGCAATCCTGGAGGTTCATACCAAGGGCAAGCCTTTAGATGATTCGGCAAACCTGGAGGTCATCGCGAAGCAGACGGTGGGATTCAGTGGTGCCGATCTTGCCAACCTGGTGAACGAGGCAGCTATCCTGGCTGCCAAGCGTAATAAAAAGACCATTGGCCTTGCTGAACTGGAGGAATCCATTGACCGGGTGATGGCTGGTCCGGAGAGGAAGAGCAGGGTCATAAGCCCCAAGGAGAAAGAGATCACTGCTTACCATGAGTCCGGCCATGCTTTAGTGGCCAAGATGCTTCCCCATGCTGACCCAGTGCACAAGGTAACCATAATTACCCGGGGGATGATGGCTGGCTATACGCGCTTCCTGCCGACAGAGGACCGCTATCTATGGACGCGTTCCCAGCTCAATGACAAATTGGCTAGCATGCTGGCAGGGCATGCTTCTGAGGAGCTTATCTTCAACGAAATGACCACTGGAAGCCGCTCCGACATCGAGCAGGCGACAAAGATTGCGCGCAAGATGGTCACCGAATGGGGGATGAGCGAAAAGCTAGGCCCTCGCACTTTCGGCCGCAGGGAGGAGCTTATCTTTCTTGGCCGAGAGGTGACGGAGCAAAAAGACTATAGCGAGAGCACAGCGCAGGAGATCGATGAGGAGGTTCAGGCTATTATCCAGCATGCCTATGACGTAGCTAAAAGGATCCTCGCCGAAAATAGAGCCAAGCTGGTGCAGTTAGCCGAGGCGTTGATCACCAGAGAGACCTTAGAGGGTGAGGAGCTGGTGGCGCTGTTCAATGCGCCTGTTCCCCCGCCGGCTGCGGAGCCGGCATCGGTCAAAGAAGAGCATAAGCTGATCTAGCTTGCCCAATAGTATGTTTGAGGTCACGCAAAACCCAATCCTTCCCCATCTTATCCTGAACAAGCTGAAAAGGGATACCCATGGTGCCCTGGTAAGCTTCATTGGCACGGTGCGAGGATATTCCAGCGAGGGCAAGAGGGTTCTCTTTGTCGAATGTGAAGGGGATAAGGAGATGGTGGAGCAGGAGCTGCGGAAGCTGGGCGATGACCTCCGCAACCGGTGGCAGCTTGAGGACGTGGCTCTTTGCCACCGGCTGGGTCGGCTTGGGGTGGGGGAAATTATTCTTGTTGCCGCCGTTGCCGCAGCCCACCGCCAGGAAGCCTTTGAAGCCTGCCAATACGCAGTCGACCGGGTCAAGGAGAAGATTCTGGTAAGGGAGGTTTTGGCGGAGGCTTAGTGGGCTAACCTCCGTTCTCATATACCAGGGGTTGCTAAAAGAGTTTGCCGAAGGAGACGAGGAGCCAGCCGATCCCGGCACATATGGGAAAGGTTAGCACCCAGGCGAGGACAATATTTCCAGCAACACCCCAGCGCACTGCGGAGAGACGCTTTGTTGCCCCCACTCCCATGATTGAGGAGCTGATGCAATGGGTGGTGCTCACCGGGATGCCGAGGTGTGAGGCGACCTCGATAACTGTTGCTGCTGAGCCTTCGGCGGCAAAGCCATGAACCGGGCGCAGAGCGGTGATCCTTGTCCCCAAAGTCCTGATAACGCGCCAGCCGCCAATGGCGGTGCCCAGGGCGATGGCTGAGCCAGAAAGGGCCCACATCCAGGGGTCAATGTGAAACGGCTCCCCGGTATGGATGACAAAGGCTATCGCCATGAAGCCGAGGGCCATCTGGCCATCGTTCTTGCCATGGGCATAGGCCATGAAGGCGGCAGAGAGTATCTGGAGGCGGCTGAAAATGCCTTCCACCCTGAGCGGGGATGCACGGCGAAAAATCCAGTATAAGCCAACCATCACCATGAGTCCCCCGGCAAAGCCCAGGGCGGGGGCGATACCTACTGCCGAGAGCGCCCGGCCAAAGCCACTCCACAAAATAACCCCGCTCCCCTCGGCGGCAAGCCCTGCCCCCACCAGCCCGGCAATAAGGCTGTGGTGTAGGCTTATGGGGAGACCCAGTAGGGTTGCTGCCGCTCCCCAGATAGTCGCCGCAGTCAGGGAGGCAAATATGATGTCATAGCCCTGGCTGAGCACTCCGGGATCGATAATCTTGGTGCCGACGAAATGGGCTACGGCGGTGCCGGTGGCGGCCCCGGCGAAGTTTAGGATAGCGGCCATACCTATAGCACGGAGGGGGGAGAGAACGCGGGTGCTAACTACAGTGGCGATGGCATTAGCGGCATCGTTGACACCATTAACAATGGCAAATCCAATGGCAAAGATTATGACAAAAATAAAAAGTGCCGACTCAGGCACGCTTAATCATTACCCCTTCGAGGATATCGGCAATATCCTCGCACCGGTCGGTGGCGTTCTCCATGTGCTCATAGATCTCCCGCCATTTGATTACCTGATCAAGGTCCACCTGATGTTGGAAGAGCTCTGCCAGCGCGGAGCGAACCACACTATCAGCCTCGTTCTCCAGCCGATTTATCTCAATGCAGTGCTCCCGCATGTGGCTAAGCTCACGGCGTCGGCGCAACCGGGGGAGTGCTTTGCTTACTTCGGAGGTTACCCTGACCAGAACATTGGCCATTTCCTTCGCCCTCTCCGTAGGTTTGTCAATGCCATAGAGGATCATGGCTACAGCAGCGGCTTCCATGAAGTCCATCACATCGTCCATACGCAGGGCAAGCTGGGCAATGTCCTCCCTGTCGATGGGGGTGACGAAGGTGCCATGAAGTTGGGCAATGATGCTGTGGGTGATGTTATCCCCGTGGTGCTCTAGTTCGGTGATTTGCCTTACCTTTTCCTCCACATCCTCCCACTTTTGCAGAAGCTCGGCGAGGAGACCGGCAGCCCGTACCAGGTTTCGGGCGCTCTCTTCAAAGAGGTCGAAGAACTTCTCCTCCCGGGGCAGGAGATGGAATCTAGTCAAAACCTACCTCCTTATATGTCAGCTTAAATTACCAGACAGGAGCTAGATTGTCAAGGCAATTCTCTTTAAGCAGGCAATCTGATATAATATTGAGCTGCGATAAGGGGGGCTGTTTGAGCAAGAGATTTGAGGTTATTGAACATACCGCCGATATTGGCATCGCCGCCTATGGCTCAGACCTAAAGCAAGCATTTGCCAACGCTGCCTATGCCCTGTTTAGCCTCATGGTTGACCTTAAGAAAGTGGGCGATAACCTTTACCGCGAGGTGGAGGTAACAGCTGAGAACCAGGAGGAGCTGCTTGTGGCCTGGCTCAACGAGCTCATCTATCTTTTTGAGGTTGAGGGTGTCCTCTTTAAGCGGTTTAGGGTTGATGAGCTTACCGCGACCAGGCTTAAGTCCAGGTGCTATGGCGAGGCGATCGATCCGCTGCGTCATAAGATAAGGAGAGGGGTCAAGGCAGCTACCTACCATATGCTTAAGGTGGAAAAGGACAACGGCTTCAGCGTTCAGGTGCTGTTCGATATTTAGCAGGAGGTGAAGGTGATGGCGCGTTGGGAGGGGCAGTTAAAGAAAATAGACGATTACCGCTGGGAGATTCCTCAGAGCTATAAAGCAGGGATGAGGGTGCCCGGGCTTATTTATGCCGATAAGGCCATGCTTGACCATATTCGGGAGGACCAGACCCCGGAGCAGGTGGCCAACGTTGCTTGCCTTCCCGGGATCGTCGCCCGCTCCTTGGCTATGCCTGATATCCACTGGGGCTACGGTTTCCCTATTGGGGGTGTCGCCGCTACCAAGGTTGAGGATGGCGTGATCTCTCCCGGGGGAGTGGGTTATGACATCAATTGCGGGGTGCGCCTGCTTCGCACCGATCTGAAGGAGGAGGAAGTCAGGCCTAAGATCGAGGAGCTGATCTCTGAGCTTTATCGGGCTATCCCTTCAGGGGTGGGCTCCGAGGGAAAGCTGAGGTTGGGTCAGAAGGAGATAGATAAGGTTCTGCTCATGGGCGCCAGATGGGCGGTGGAGAAGGGTTATGGGGAGGCGAGGGATTTGGAGGTCACCGAGGCCAACGGGAGCATGCCTGGTGGCGACCCCCGGTGTGTGAGCACTAAAGCGAAGCAGCGAGGCGGGCCCCAGCTGGGGACCCTGGGGTCAGGGAACCATTTCTTAGAGGTGCAGGTGGTGGAGGAGATCTACGAGCCTGCTATCGCTACAGTCATGGGGATTGAGAGGGTGGGGCAGGTGCTGCTCCTGATTCACACCGGCTCGCGAGGCTTTGGTCATCAGGTTTGCACCGACCATTTAGTGACTATGGGAGCGGCGGTGCAGAGGTATGGCATCCACCTTCCCGACCGCCAGCTTGCTTGTGCCCCGGTGAAATCCCCGGAGGGTAAAGACTACTTTGCTGCTATGGTTTGCGCCGCCAACTACGCCTGGGCCAATCGCCAGTGCATCACCCATTGGGCACGGGAATGCTTTACTAGGGTCTTTGGCCGGAGCCGGCGTGAACTGGGCCTAGAGATGGTATATGATGTGGCGCACAACATCGCCAAGATGGAGGAGCACCGGGTTGATGGCAAGAGGCTTTCCCTCTGTGTCCATCGCAAGGGGGCAACCAGGGCTTTCCCCGCAGGACATCCCGAAGTACCCGCCATCTATGCAGAGATTGGGCAACCGGTGCTTATCCCCGGTGATATGGGTCGCTATTCCTACATTCTGGTGGGCACGGAGAGGGCAATGGAGGATACCTTTGGTTCCACCTGTCACGGCGCGGGCAGGGTCTGGAGCCGCTCTGCAGCCAAGCGTAGCCTGCGCGGTGCCGATGTTGCCCGCGAGCTCGCTCAGAGGGGGATCATAGTCAAGGCAGGAAGCATGGCGTCCCTCGCTGAGGAGGCATCGGAGGCTTACAAGGATGTTACTATGGTGGTGGAGGTAACCCACAGAGCGGGGATCTCGCGCAAGGTAGCCAAAGCAAGGCCTATGGGTGTGGTCAAAGGATAAAGTCAATTATGCTACTCTCGCCCTCAGTTTTTCATTGACAAGAGGGAAGTCGATGTGATAAATTGGGCAATTCTTGGTTTATCATCGCCAGAGGTTTAGGAAGACCAAAATGGGCAGTGAGCTGATCGACGGCGCAATTCTGATGGGCGTGGGTATTGCTGTTGTCTTCGCCGTCCTGGTCATTTTGATAGCGCTTATCTCTCTCCAGAACAGGGTCTTCCCAGAGAAGGGCCAAGAGCCGGTCCCCACTACGACAGGGATGGAATCAATCGTCACTGAGGAAGGCGAAGCCCCGCCTGAGGCGGATGTTGTCGCAGCCATTGCGCTGGCCCTGAGCCTGGCGCAATCGGAGGCAGGCCGGC
>Ga0315296_10001606_pt1 | contig 19679 bp, 19 predicted proteins | sample YL17G14_18_MG_FD_203921 | JGI IMG/M metagenome (GOLD analysis project Ga0315296, IMG submission 203921) | Sediment microbial communities from Yellowstone Lake, YNP, Wyoming, USA - YL17G14_18 | ecosystem: Environmental > Aquatic > Freshwater > Lake > Sediment | place: USA: Wyoming | collected...
GACGTCGATCGCCCTCCTCGATCTGGGTTGCCTCTCCGACTGGCGCATCGAGCGCGAGAAGCGATCCGAGGGCCGCCTCGCCCGGGCGGAACCGCCGAACGACAGGGAATGCGAGATGACATTCCGCCTCGGCCCGGGCGCGCCCGCGGGACAGTTCGTGGCGCTCGTTCGGTCCCTCGAGCCCTCGTCGGTGGCAGCATTCGACAGAATCGGCTTCCGCGCGCGGAGCGCGGCGCCGATGAGGCTCTCGATTCAACTGAGGGCGCCGGGCAGTCGCGACGGCCAGCGCTGGCAGCGATCCGTCTATCTCGACGAGACGCCCAGAAACCTGACGGTCTCCTTCGACGACATGCGGCCGATCGGGCCGACCGATTCGAGGCGGCCCGACCTTCGGCGCGCCGACGGCCTCCTGTTCGTCGTCGATACCATCAATGCCAGGGGGGGAACGGCGGGAAAGGTGTGGCTGCGTGACGTCGCGCTCGAGAAGTGAGCGCGTCAGGTGGTCACGGTGAAGAGCAGGTACGCCGCCGCGGCACCGAACAGGGCGTTCGGCGCCCAGGCCGCCAACGCCGGCGTGAGCAGGCCGGCGCTGCCGACCGCGGCAAAGACGTTCCCCGTCACCCAGTAGGTGATGGCGAGCACGATGCCGACGCCGACACCATAGAGGGCGCCGCGACGCCCCGTCGTGACGGCAAACGGCACGGCAATCAAGATCATCACGATCGTCACGGCGGGGAACGACAGCTTCCGCTGGAGCTGAACCGCGAGCGGCACGACGTTGAACCCCCCGGCCTGGAGCTCGTCGATGTGACGCCGCAGTTCCGCATAGGTCATCTGCTCGTCCGCCAGAGCCGCTGCCGGCCGCTGCCGGCCGAAGTAGTCCGGAGGCTCCATGTGGACGTCCCGGCTCGCAAAGGGCGCCCACGACCGGGACTCGCCACCAGGCGTGAACTCACGGACCCATCCTAGGCTGGCGTGCCAAGCGACCCGCCCGCCGACCGCACCCGCACCGGCGCTCCCGACAACGGCCCGGGTGATGAAGGTCCGACGGGCGAGCCCCCACGGCTTCTGGTGAAACTCGTAGATTGACAGGTGGTCCAAGGCAGACTGCCGTGGTTCGAAGACAGTGTAGTGGTAGATCTCGCCGGTCTTGCTGACGACCCACCGCCGGTTGAACACGTCGGAGGTCCGGGCCGCTCCATGCCTCATGACCTGCACGATGTCGTTTGCTCGGCGGTTGGCATCAGGCAGCACCTTCTCACCAAGGCCGAACATCACAACACCGGCCAGGACCGAGCAGACCAGCAACGGTGCCGCGACACGGTAGAGACTGATCCCGCAGGCCTTCATCACGACCAGCTCGCTGTTCCGCGTCAGCGCGCCGATCGTGACAAGCCCGGCGATCAACACGGCAAGGGGAATCACGTAGTAGGAGAACTGGGGTGTGGCGTACCAGAAGTACTCGGCCAACATCCCCGCAGTCGCCGTGCCCTTAAACAATTTGTCCGACAGGTCGATGAACGTCGTAATGTAGAAGATGCCGAGCAGGCTCACCGCGGTCAGAAGGAAAATCCTCACGAAGAGCTTCGACACATAACGATCGAGGATGCCAGGCCGCGGGACCCATACCTGCGGAACCCGGACGATGACGAGAGCCTGTTGCGGTGATCTGGCCGCGGCAGACGAGCGGGGGCCCTGAGTGCCCAGCCGAACGCGCCCCAGAAATGACAGGAACGCCCCGGAGAACCCTCCGGAGAACCGGTTGCGCCGGACGAGGAGCACGACAGCCGCCACGCCAAGCAGAATGTTGGGCGTCCACGGGGCGACCGGCGCGGCGATCATGGCCGCCTTCGCCATCGACTCGGATGTGTACCACACCCCGTAGTACACGAAGATGACCACCAGGCCGAGCACGAAGCTGGCCAGCTTCCCGGTTCGGCTGCTGCTGACACCGAGGGCCAACCCCATGACGGCGAACACGAGGCAGGCCGCCGGGATCGAGAACTTCTTCTGGATGGCCATGACCGGGCTGTGCGTCGAGAGGCCCTGACGCTTGAGATCCGCAATGCGAGCCCGAAGCTCCTCGATGGTCCGCTCCTGATCGCCCTTCTGGGGACCTGACCGGGGAAACACGCTCTCCGGATCGAGAGTCAGTACCAGCGTGTCGAACCGCGTGACCTCATACTTCTCGGTGATCCGGCCGGCTTCGTCTGGCGTGACCGAGTGGCGGGTGCCGCGTTCGAGCACCAGCTCGACCGTGCGCTTCGACCGATCAAGGGCAAGGCGGCCGTGATCTGCCACGTAGATCACCGGCTGATCGCCGCGCCCCGTCTCGGCAACGAACACGTCGGTCCAGCCCGGCCGTGAAGGTAATACGTCTCGTGCGTAGAGCACGAAGTTCGGAAAGTCAGTGAAGAAGATCCGAGGCTTGACCTCGCCCTCCGCGCGGGCAGCGAGCACGTTGTAGGTGATCTCGCGAAACGTCTGGTTGCCCCACGGCACGGCCCAGATCATGACCCAGGCTGTCGCAGCCCACGCGGCAATGCCGAAGGCGAAGGCAGGACGAAGCAGGCGATACGTGCCAACCCCGCATGCCTGGAGCGCCACCCACTCCCGGTCTCCCGAGAGTCGCCCGAATGCAATGAGCAGCGCCAGGAGGAAGGCCATCGGGATGGTGATGGCCAGGGCCTGGGGGAGCAGCGTCACCATAACCGACGCCACGACGCCTGCGGAGACACCCTTGGCGATCAGTTTCTCGGCAAGGTCGCCGAGGGGAGCGATCTGGAGGAGGAACGTGAAGACGACCAGCGCGAGAAGGAACGGTGGCACAATCTCGCGGATCAGGTAGCGATCGACAATGCGCAGCATGGAAGACGTCCGGCTCAAGGGCGCGAACGCTGGACCCGCCAGCGGGATTCCACACGATAGCACAAGACGGGCACCCCGCCGGCTAGGCCGCACGGGTCGGCGCGAGGGGGGGTCGGATACCCGCTGCCTGGGCGCACAGGGCGTGCACAGGGGGTTGGCACGGGTGTTTTGGTCTGAGTCCTATAATGTATGTTATGTTAACTAACAGGTGTCTACCAAGTCCCCGGCGGCCACGTTGCTCCAGGACTCCCCTGGTCCCCCCTTTCCTGTTTCTTCCGCGAGCGCCCTCTTTCCGGCGCTCACTCTGGGCCAGCACTCTTTTGTCAGTTTCGGCGTTCGTGTTTCAGTCAGAGATTCCCGAGTACGAGATGGCCTTCGCGGCCGGCGGCGCCCCCCGCCGACCAGTTCCTGGAGACACGGTTTCCCCGCACGCCGAGCGGCTCGCAGCAGCTGGCAGCCTTTGACCGGGCTCCGCGACTCGGACGCAGGCGTCTTAGCCAACTTCGTTTGTGGACATCGCCACAATGTGATCGAGATTGGCGCACAGGACCCGCTGAGCCAACGCGTCAGGTTTGCTGAATCGCTGTCTGCTGGCGGCTGTCGAGGCGGCGGGCGTCAAGGACTTCACCGGCCGTGCTTCAGGGCCTCCCGCAGCTCAGCAAGGATGGCCTCGAGGGCCTGAATCACTTCCTGTCGCTCAACCTGGGCTTTTCGGAACCGGAGTTTCAGGTTGAACGCCTTGGTGGGTGCCCGGTACTGAAATACGAAGGCCCGGGGCCGACCACGCCTGGGCATGGCCTTCTCCCGACGGACGACTTCGCGGGTCGCAACCTGCCGGCTGGTGATCCGCTCGACCAGGGCGATCATTTTCGAGCGGTCAGTCTGCCTAACTATCTCTAAAAGCAATGACTTAGAGGAGATGTCGGCCAGCCGACACAGGTTGCGCACCTCTTCCGGCAGCTTGCTGAGCGCCAGCGACTCGGTGACGGCCGTCCGTGACTTACCGAGCTTTCGGGCCAGCTCGTCGTGGGTATAGCCACAGCGTTGAACCAGGGCGTGCAGGGCATCGGCCTCCTCAAAGGGCGTCAGGTCCTTGCGTTGAAGGTTCTCGACGAGAGCCACCTCGATCGCTTCGTCATCGTCCGCGTCCCGGAACACGACGGGCAACTCGCGCAGACCGATCTGGACGGCCGCCTGATAGCGACGCTCCCCCGCCACGATCTGATAGCGACCGCCGCGCTGGCGGACGATGAGCGGCTCGAGAATCCCCTTTTCGGCGATCGAGGCCATCAACTCCGAGAGGTCCCCCATGACCTGGCGGGGCTGCGTGGGATTGGGATCGAGCTGCTCGATTGGCACCATTCGCCCGAGCGGCGTGCCTGCCGAGGCGCTCAAGGCCTCAACGTAATGCTCGTCATGGCGCATACGAACGGTGTCAGGCAGACCCCTCTTAGGCACGCTCAATGACCTCCTCGCACAGACTGTAGTATTCCGTCGCCCCGGATGAGCCAGGGGAAAATGTGAAGATCGACTCCTTGTAGGCCGGACTTTCCTCGAGGCGGACGCTCTTTGTGATGACCGTACGGAAGACCTTGCTCCCAAACACGCTCCGGATCTGCTGGCGGATGTCGCGCGCCAGCGACGTGCGCCGGTCGTGCATGGTGATGAGAACCCCCAGGATCTGCAAGCTGGGATTCGCGCGGCTCCGGACCTTCTCGACAGTCTCAAGCAGATCGTCCGTGCCTTCGAGCGCGAAATACGACGACTGGATTGGGATGAGCAGGTGCGTCGCCGCCACGAGGGCATTGACCGTGAGCAGGCCAAGCGTGGGGGGACAATCGATGATGATGTGGGCGTACCGGTCTCGAACCGTATCGATCCGGTCCTTCAAGCGAAAATGCGCATCTATCTCGCCGACGAGCTTCCCTTCCAGTTTCGCGAGCCCGATCCGGGCGGGAGCCAGATAAAGATTCGCCACGGTGACGGGGACAATCACGTTGTTCAGCGGACAGTAACCGTCCGAGATCGCGTCATACATGCTCAGCGAGACCTGACGCATATCGACGTACGACAGGGACGTGTTCGCCTGCGGATCCAGATCGATCAGGAGCGTCGTATGGCCGCGAAGTGCCAGCGCCGCCGCGAGGTTGATGGCCGTCGTGGTCTTGCCGACGCCCCCCTTCTGGTTGGCAATGGCGAGAATCATGATGTCCGCACTCCGCTGCGGAAGACACCGCCATTCTACGAGCGCAGCACCGGGATGTCAATTTCGCGACGCGGCCGGCCAGCCGCAAGCACTGACGCAAGTCCTCATTCACATCTTGTACTTGCCAAGCTCCTCAGGATCGAGGCTCTCGAGCCACTTCTGCAGGCGCTCGGAGTCCGACTTGTCCGACGTGAAGTCGATGGTTTTGGCGTGCTCGATGACCGAGTCGTCAACGAAGATTGGCGCCCGGACGCGCAGCGCCAGCGCGATCGCATCGCTGGGACGGGCGTCGATGGCGATGGTGTCACTCGCCAGAGACACGTAGATCAACGCATAGAACGTGTTGCCCTTCAGGTCGCTGACGACAACCTTCTGGACCTGGCCGTGCATGTCCTGGATGACGTTCCTGAGCAGGTCGTGAGTCATCGGCCGTGGAGTCGAGATGTTCTCAATCTGCAGTGCGATAGCATTGGCCTCGAAAACACCCACCCAAATCGGCAAAACCTTCTGCCCGTCCTTGTCTCGCAGGATGATGATTGGCATGTTCGTAATGGGATCAACCATCAGCCCCTTGATTGTCATCTCAATCAGCATCCCGTTCCCCTTCCGTGCACTCGTGAAACCCCCACGAGTGGCAGGACTCCCCCCAGCGGCGCCCTCCCCGTCACAACGTAGGAGGAACCGCCAGGTCTGTCAAGCGGCCGTTACAATCGGCTCGCCCCAAAGGCTGTTCGGACCCGCCCGTTGAATTTGCACCGCCACCGTTTGGCCGAGCCAGCTGAGATCCCCTGGAAAATTCACGACCGTGTTGCCTGTGGTCCGGCCCGACATCTCCCATGGGCGGCGCTGGCTCCGCGCGTCAACCAATACGTCCTGGACCGTGCCCAGCGCCTGCTGGTGGAGACGTGTCTGGATAGCCCGCTGGAGGTCCTGAAGCGCCGCCAGCCGCCTCGTCTTGACGGTGTGGGGAACATCGTCTGCTAAGTGCTTGATAGCAAACGTGTTAGGTCGTCCAGAGTACTTGAAGGAGAAGAGACTATGAAACTGAACCTGCTCGATCAACGACATAGTCTCCTCGAAGTCCTGCTCGGTCTCACCGGGAAATCCCACGATCATGTCGCTGGACAGGGTTATCGACGGCACGGCCTCGCGAACTCGTGCGACGAGATCCAGATAGTCCTCGCGGGTGTGCCGCCGGCGCATCGCCGCGAGCATGCGCGTGGAACCGGATTGAACCGGCAGGTGCAGGTGCTTGCACACACGAGGCAGATCCCGGATCGCCTCGATCAGTTGGGCCGTGACGTGGCGCGGGTGCGGGCTCGCAAAGCGAATTCGCTCCACGCCAGGGACGTCGTTGACGAGCGCCAGCAGAGCCGCGAAGTCGCATCCGGGGCGATCGGGGGCCCGATAGTGATTCACGATCTGGCCAAGCAGCTGTATCTCTTTGTGGCCTTTAGAGACCGCGTCGCCAACCTCAGCCATGATCTCGGACGCCGGCCGCATGCGCTCCCGCCCTCGGGTGTGCGGCACCACGCAGAATGCGCAAACGTCGTTGCAGCCCTCGATGATGGTGATCGACGCCCGAACCGGGTCCCCCCGCCGCACCAGCCCCGGGGGAAACGAAAGGTCGTCGTGCAGTTCGATATCGATAGCAGGCTGCCCGGTGCGGTGAGCCTGCTCGACGAGATCCGGGAGCCGCTTCTCGGCCCGCGTGCCCGCGATGACGCTGATGAAGGGAGCGCGCTTCAGGAGCCGGATGCCCTCTTGCTGCGCCACGCACCCGGCCACTGCAACCATCGGAGCCGGGAGAGGACCGCCAGCACGCGCCCTCAGCTCGCCGAGACGGCTGTAGAGCTTGTCTTCCGCCCGTTCGCGCACGCTGCAGGTGTTCAGGATGATCAGGTCGGCCTGGCCGGCATCGTCAGTGGGCTTGAAGCCAGCCTGCTCCAAGAGGCCGGCCAGGCGTTCGGAGTCATGAACGTTCATCTGGCAGCCGAACGTCTCGATCGCGTATTTTCTTGCCATCGGTCGCCGAGGTCAGCCGCCGTGCCGCGGCAGGCCCTTCGCTTTCGCTCTTTCGCTTTCGCCTTTCGCCATGGACTCGCCTGGGGCCATCGACAGCCCCGACGACAGCATCTCGCGGGCCGTAGCTCTCGTCCGGTCCGAGACCTCGGCGCCGGCCAGCATCCGTGCCAGCTCCTCAACCCTACCCTTCGGGTCGAGCTGCCCCACGGTGGTCACGGTCCTCCCGTGCCGAAGCCGCTTCGCAATGTGAACGTGCGCCTGCCCGTAGGCGGCGATCTGCGGAAGGTGCGTGATGCACAGGACCTGAAACCGGTCGGCGAGCTTCCTCAGCTTGCTGCCAACCGCATCGGCTACCCTTCCGCCGATGCCTGAATCCACCTCGTCGAAGATGAGGGATTTGCCAGGCTGGTCGGTGGACGCGAGCGTCTTCAGGGCAAGCATGACCCGCGAGAGCTCGCCGCCCGAGACGATCCTCGCCAGAGGCCGAGGGTCTTCTCCGGGATTGGGCGCAACGTAGAACTCCGCCTGGTCGACGCCCCTTGCCGTCCAGCGACTTTCCGGAAGCTCGACGCCGTCGAACCGAACCTCGAACCGGCACCGCTCCATGGCGAGGTCAGCCAACTGCCTCTCGAGCGCCCGGGCAAGGCGGCCGGCGCCGTCTCGCCGAGCGCGAGACAAGTCGCGCGCCAGCCGAACGAACATCACGCGGGCCGCATCGCGCTCGGCCGTCAGGGTGGATATCCGCTCGGTCACCGTCTCGAGCGAGGCCAGCTCGGCCTTCAGCCGATCCCGTTTCGCGAGGACGTCGGCCAGTGTTGGTCCGTGTTTCCGTTTCAGGCGCTCGACCGTGGCCAGACGATCCTCGACCTCCTGCAGACGCGCCGGCGAAGCATCGATGCCCGCGCCGTACGCGCGCAGCAAGCGCGCGAGGTCATCGAGCTGCGACGTGATGCTGTCGCGAGACTCGAGATACGGCCGGAACTTCGGCTCGAGCGCGGCAAGTTCCTCGACTCTCTTCCACACGCGGCTGAGGCTGGCGAGCACCGCCGCGTCGCTCTCGTAGAGCGACGCGTAGCTCTCGTCGCACAGCGTCCTCACGCACTCGGCGCTGGCCAGCAAGTGCTTCATGGCCGCGAGTTCTTCGTCCTCCCCTTCGCGCGGCTTGGCCCGGTCGATCTCCTCGAGCTGGAATGCCGCGAATTCGGCGCGCGCGCGCTTCTGCGCCTCGTCGCTCTGCGCCTGCTCGAGGGCGCCCGCCAGCCGCCGCATCGACTCGAATGCCGCGGCGACGTGCGCGCGCTGAGCGGCAAGGCCCGCGTGCTGGTCAAGCACGTCGAGGTGGGCATCGGGATCGAGGAGAGCCTGATGCTCGTGCTGGCCATGAAGATCGACAAGGCGCCGGCCAAGCTCCCGCAAGCCCGCGGTTGTGGCCAGCTCGCCGTTGACGAAGGCGCGGCTCCGGCCGGCGGGAGTCACCTCACGCCGGACCACCAACTCTTCGCCGTCTCCCGTCTCAATGACTGCCTGGACGACGGCGGCGTCTGCGCCGGTCCTGACGAGATCCGGCGTCGCGCGCTCGCCGAGGAGCAGACCGATGGCCTCGACGAGGATTGACTTCCCCGCGCCCGTCTCTCCCGTCAGCACCGTGAGGCCATGGGTGAACTCGATCTCAAGGGCCTCGATCACGGCAAGATTCTGGATGCTGAGGAACCGAAGCATGGACGGATCCGCCTGCACAGGTCGAGCGCATGAAACGCGAGAACTTCTATCATATCATATGTTTGACAGCATTTCGCGCGCATGCTAGGCTTACGCGATTGCGCTGTCCCAGCGGCGCGTACCACAATGCGGAGGCTTGTTTGCGCACGCTTGGATCTCTCGCCCTTGCGCTCCAGCTGCAAGGTGCGGCCGGCGCCGAGAACGGCTTTGGGGGCGGCGTCGTCCGTCTCATCCTCCGCTCGAGTCTGGTCGCCCAGGTCGTCCTGCTGATCCTCGTCCTGTTCTCGATCGCCTCCTGGGGCATCATCCTCTACAAGCTGTGGGCGTTCGGGCGTTCCGAGCGCCAGTCGAACCGGTTCCTCGACGTGTTTCGCCGCAGCAGCAAGTTCTCCGAGGTTCAGGCCGTCTGCCGTTCGCTTGGCGACAGCCCGCTCGTCGGGATCTTTCAGAGCGGATACGCCGAGCTCAACGCGCAGCTGCGGCTCTCGGCGGGAGGGAGCACGCCGGAATCTCCTCCCGTGCTGAAGAGCCTGCAGGGGGTCGATCGTGCGCTCCTGCGCGCGGCGGCCGTCGAAGTCAACAAACTCGACCGGCGCGTGCCGTTTCTGGCGACGACGGCGAGCATCACGCCTTTCATCGGCCTGTTCGGCACGGTGTGGGGGATCATTGCGGCATTCGAGGGAATCGCTGAGACCAGCTCGACCAGCCTGGCGGTCGTAGCGCCCGGGATTTCGGAGGCGCTCATCGCGACGGCGGCTGGTCTCTTTGCCGCAATACCAGCCGTGTACTTCTACAATCACTTCGCGAACCGGGTGAGAGTGTTCGCGTCGGAGATGGATGACTTTGCCCTCGAGTTCCTGAACATCGCGGAACGGAACTTCACGTAGGGCGCGTTGATGGGTGTCGGTCGCAGAGGAGCACGTGCCAAAGGTACAGCCGGCCCAGATCGCGCACGGAGGCAGCCGGGGTCCGAGGACCCGCCGCATCTCCACGACGCTCGCCGAGATCAACGTCGTGCCGCTGGTCGATGTCATGCTGGTGCTGCTGGTCATCTTCATGGTCACGGCGCCGATGCTCCAGCGCGGGCTCGACGTGAACCTCCCGGTTGCGCGTCGCGCGCAACAAATCACCGGGGAGCGTATCTTCGTCAGCGTGCCGTTCTCGTACCGGCGCGACCGAATCGTGCACGTCGGTCAGGAGCCGATCCGCGTCGAGATCCTGGCCCAGAAGCTCCGTGAGAGATTGCAGAACCGCCCCGACAAGGAGGTCTACCTCCAGGGAGACGGCCGTCTGAGCTTCCAGGACGTCATTGAGGTGATGGACCGGCTGAGGGAAGGGGGCATCGAGAAGGTAGGCATAGTCGCCAGACTGCCGGGTGAACGGTGAGGCCTGACAAAGATGGATGCGGTGAGCAGCGTTCTCGCGGATCGGATGCGGGAGCCTCCGGGCCTGCGCAAGATGATCTGGTATTCGCTGGCCTTGCACGGGGCTGCGGTGCTCGCGCTCGTTCTGGGGCCGGCCCTGCTGCCGTCGCGCGGCAGCGGTCAGCCGGCGCGGATCATGACGGTCAGCTTGACGGGTGGCCCGGGTCCACAGGCGGGCGGGGTGAACCCGCTTGGCGGACGGCCGATTCAGACGACGGCCCGGCTGCCCGAGCTGAAGCGGCCTGAGCTGCTGAAGCCGCCAGCAGCGAAGACCCCGGCGATGACCGTGCCGGTGCCGGCCACAAAGGCCGCGTCGACGAGCGTCGAGCCGGCGCCGCCCGTGAAGTTCGCGCCCGACGAAGCCAGGGGGCGCGTGCCGGTCCGCGGCGACCAGGAGCAGTTTGGCAGCGCGATTGCAGAAACCGCGGCCCAAGGGTTTGGCGGGTTGTCGACGGGGGGCGGAAGCGGGACCCGCGGGTTCATTGGCGGGACGAGCGATTTCTGCTGCCCCGAGTACCTGGGCGTGATGCAGCAGCGGATCCAGGCCAACTGGTACTCCCGCCAGGAGGTGGCGGGGACGGCGGTTGTCAGGTTCAGGATTCTGCGCGACGGCTCGATGGCCGATCTCGAACTGGAGCGATCGAGCGGGTTTTACGCGCTCGACTACGCGGCCCAGCGCGCGGTGCTGGTTACGAAGAAGCTGCCGCCCCTCCCGTCGGCGTTTCCGGAGAGTTCGCTGACGGTCCACCTGGTGTTCGAGTACGTGCGCTGATGAGACGAATGTCCGTCACTCTCGTGGCCGCGATCGCGGGCGCTGGCACCTGTGCCATGGTCGTGGTGGTGTCTGCGGCGCGGAGCGCGCCGCAGCAGGCGGCCCAGGGAAAACCGCAGACCGAGATCACGTTTCGCATAACGGGCGAGCCGGGCGCCCTCCCCCGCTACGCCGTGCCGGAGTTCATCCCGCTGTCGCCCGACCCGGACACGGCGGCCGCCGCGAAGCTCGTGGCGCAGGTCCTGTGGAACGATCTCGCGTTCGAGCGCGAGTTCTCGCTCATCCCGCGCGACACGTACGCATCGATCCCGCGGGCGCGCTCGATGGCCGACGTGCCGTTCGAAAGGTGGCGCGAGCTGGACGCGGACGCGCTGGTCATCGGCACCATACAGAAGGAGGGCGATCAGTTCCGTGTGGCGGTCCGGCTGTTCAGCGTGCGTGACCGGCAGTCGGCGTTCGGCCGTGAGTACCGGGGGGCGGCGGCAACCCCGCGTTTTTTCTCCCACTCGATCGCGGATGAAATCCACCAGACCCAGGTCAATCTCCGCGGGGTGGCGCGGACGAAGCTGGCCTTTGTGTCCGATCGCGACGGCGAGCGGATCAAGGCGATGTTTGGCGACCGCGCGGTCAAGGAGATCTACATCAGCGACTACGACGGAGAGAACCAGCACCGCCTCACAACGGGTCGCGGGTTGAACCTCACGCCGGCGTGGTCTCCTGACGGGCGGTCGCTCGCATACACGTCGTACCGGCGCGGCTACGGCGACATCTTCATCTCCAACATCTACCAGGGCACCATTCCGGACAACCCGACGCGCGGACGGGGAGAGAGCTTCCTACCGGCATGGTCACCGGATGGGACGAAGCTCGCCTTTACGTCTGACCGCGACGGAAACCCTGAGATTTACGTCATCAACCGCGATGGATCGGGCCTCATGCGCCTGACGAGCCATCCCGCCATCGACGTCACGCCGACCTGGTCGCCATCCGGCATGCAGATCGCGTTCACCTCGGATCGGACCGGCAGCCCCCAGATCTACGTGATCAGCGCGGACGGCACGGGCGTTCTCCGGCGGATGACGAGAGAACCCTACTGCGATCGTCCGACGTGGTCGCCGCCGCCGTTCAACGAGATCGCGTACGCGTCGAGAGGCGGCGGAGGCATCGACGTCAAGATCCTGGACGTTGTGACCTTAGCGGTCCGCCAGCTCACCTTCGGCGAAGGCATCAGCGAGAGCCCGGCATTCGCCCCGAACGGCCGCCACGTGGCGTTCAGTTCGACGCGGTCGGGACGCGCTCAAATCTACCTCATCGATCGCGAGGGAAAGAACCTCACGCAGGTGACACGGGCCGGCAACAACACCATGCCAGATTGGTCGCGCTAGAACCGACGGCGAGCGTTCGCCGTCCTGTCATCAGTAGAACGGAGGAAGCTGTGACCCAGAGACGATTGGCTTCGAAAGTCGCTGCCCTGTTGGCATGCCTGGCCGTCAGCATCGTGCTCGGTGCATGCGCGAAAAAGGCCCCGCCCGCAACGCGGCCGATGCCACTCGAGCCGCCACCGCCCGCCGTGACGCCGACGCCGCCTCCGGCGCCTCCTGCGCCCCCCGTCCAGCAGCCCGCTCCCCCTCCGGCGGAGCCGGTCAAGGAGGACGTTCTGCTGACGGCGAACCTCGACGAACTCAATCGCCTCGTGAGCACCCAGGGGCTCATCAAGCCCGTCTTCTTCGCCTTTGACTCCGCAGAGCTGAGCCCGGATGCGGTGGCGACGCTGAAGGCGAACGGGGATATGCTCAAGAAATACTCGTCGTGGAGAATCACAATCGAAGGTCATTGCGACGAGCGGGGCACGGCGGAGTACAATCTGGCCCTGGGCGAGCGACGGGCAGGAGCCGCCCGTACGTACCTCGTGTCACTCGGCATTCCGGCAGACCGGATCCAGACCGTCAGCTACGGGAAGGAGTTCCCGTTCGATCCGGGCCATACCGAGGAGGCCTGGGCCAGGAACCGCCGGGGGCATTTCGTGATCACGGGCAAGTAGGCCGCTGCGAGCGTCACCGCGCCGGTGTTGCGCCGTCGCGTCCGGTACGTGGTCAGTGACAGAAAGAGACGGGGTATGCGCATGGTCAGACGATTCTCTCTGCTCGCGTTGTCGTTGCTGATCGTGGCAACCGCCATCACGGTGCCCGCCTCCGGCGCCAACCGGGAGCATCAGCAGATGATGGCCGACATTCGCATGCTTCAGGAGCAGACGCTGCAGCTGCACGCTCAGCTCGTCGCCGTCACCGACGCGCTGAGGGCTGTGACGGCGAAGCTCGACGAGCAGGGCGGCGTGACGCGAAAGGCGTTCGCCGATCAACGGGTCCTCGTCGACAATGTCGCGAGCGACCTCCGTGTGGTCCGGGAGAAGATTGACGACAGCAACGTTCGGATCGGCTCGCTGTCGCAGGAGCTGGAGGCCCTGCGCCTGGCCATTCCCCAGACACCGGCCCAGCCGCCCGTGGCGGCCGGCGAGCCCCAGCCGGGCGTCCAGCCCGCGCAGCCGCCTCCCCCGGTGACGCCACCAGCCGCCGCCCTCGGGATGTCACCCCAGAAGCTGTTCGACACGGCCTGGGGTGACTACACGATAGGGCAGTACGGCCTCGCCATATCCGGGTTCACCAACTACATCAAGGCGTTTCCGACGCTCGAGAAGGCTGGCGAAGCCCAATGGTACGTCGGCGAGGCCCAGTTCGCGCTGGGGAACTACAAGGAGGCAATCGCCGCCTACGATCGCGTCATTTCGGACTACCCCACTCACAAGCTGATTCCCGATGCGTACTACAAGCGCGGTGTCGCCTTTCAGGCCCTCGGCCAGGTTGACAGGGCGCGGGAGTCGTGGGAGGTGGTCGTCAAAACCTATCCATCGAGCGATGCCGGCCGCCTGGCGCGGCAGAAGCTCGACCTGCTGATCCGCAAGGAGCCCGCGCTTTTCTGAAAGGACCTCGTCGATGGGCAGCGTCAACAAGGTGATCCTGGTCGGCAACCTCGGCAAGGACGCGGAGCTTCGCTACACGCCGGGCGGCGCGGCCGTCGCGACGGTCCGGCTTGCGACAACGGAGCGATACAAGGACAAGGACGGTCAGTGGCAGGAACAGACCGAGTGGCACACCGTGGTCGTCTGGGGGAAGACCGCGGAATCGCTGGCCGAGTACCTCCGAAAGGGCAAGCAGATCTACGTCGAAGGCCGTCTCCAGACGCGCTCCTGGGATGACAAGGACGGCAAGAAGCGCTACGCGACGGAGGTTCGCAGTGACCGCATCGTGCTGCTCGGCGGGCGCGACCCCGGCGTCGGACGTGACGAGCCCGCTGGCCCCGTGGAACCGGCACGGGAGCCGGCCGAGCTTACGGACGACGACATCCCGTTCTGACGCTTGCTGGCACTTGGTGCGTGGTACTCGGCTGAGGGATTGGCGAGTTTCTACCCGCCGTCGTGTCCACTGTCGGCCCGCCGCGCCCGGAGACACCCCTACTCCGCGCAGCCGCATCACGCTGTCTCTCCGAAACCCGACTCGACCAGGCGCGCGAGCGCGTCAACGGCCTGGTCCTCGTCCACGCCGCTGGCGGTGATCGTGATCGTGGAACCTCGGGCGGCGGCGAGCAGGAGGATTCCCATGATGCTCTTGCCGTCCATCTCCCGGCCTCCGAGCGCGACGCGTATGTGGGACTCGAACGCTGTGGCGACATGCACAAAACGGGCCGCGGCCCTGGCGTGCATGCCCAGCTGATTCGTGACGCTGACCCTGCGGGAGATCATCGCGGTTCTGTTGGGGACCCCGCGCCCTCACCGGGGGATCTCTCGAGCTCGCTCGGGACCCGCGGGTCCGCGCGCAGGAGATCCGAGGCCACCCAGATCGCGTTGCGACCGGCCTCCCGGATCTCGCGGGCCACCCCCAGGAGATCCGACGACGACTGCAGCCCGGCGAGCTTGATGAGGATTGGCAGGCTCACACCCGTCAGGATCTCGACGCGATCGGCCTCGAGGAACGTGAGGGCGAGGTTTGACGGGGTGCCGCCGAACATGTCCGTCAGGAGCAGAACCCCGGACGGGCCCTGGACCCGGGCGATGGCCTTTCTGATCTCCTCGCGCGCATCGTCGACGTCGTCGTGCCATCCGATCGAGACCGCCGCAAACTGCGGCAGGTCCCCGATGATCGCCTCCGCGGCATTGACGAGCTCCGTCGCAAGCTGTCCGTGGGTCACCACTACCACGCCAATCATGATCGCTCCGATCTCAGAGGCCCTCACTCATCGCTCACCGCGAGATCGCGGTGCCGTATCCGCAGGCGTACATCTTCGCTCGTGGCCAGCGCCCGGCGAAGTGCCTCGGCAACCACGACCGAACGGTGGCGGCCGCCCGTGCACCCGATCGAGACGGTCAGGTAGCTCTTGCCTTCTGCGGTGTACTGCGGAATCAGGAACTTCAGGAAGTCAATGAGCCGGGTGAGCATCTCGGCAGTCGCCTGGTGCCGCCCCATGAACGCGGCGACGGCGCGGTCCCTGCCGGTGCGGGCCCGCAGCTCCGGCACGAAATGAGGGTTCGGCAGGCAGCGGACATCGAACACGAGGTCTGATTCGACCGGTATGCCGTGCTTGAAGCCGAAGCTCACGAACGTGACGACGAGGGGGCTGCGGACCGTGCGCCCGCGCGACACCGCCATGAACACCTGGCGCAGATCGTGCACGGTGAGATTCGACGTATCGACGATTTCGTCCGCCATGTCGCGGATCGTCTTGAGACGTCTGCGTTCTTCCCGGATCCCTTCGATGACCGAGCGGTCGTGCGCCAGCGGGTGCGGGCGCCGTGTCTCGCTGAACCGCCGCACGAGCGCCGTGTCGCTCGCCTCCAGGAAGATCAGCAGCAGGTTGAGACGGCGCATCCGCCGCAGCCGTTCAAGGACCTTCGGAAACTGCGCGAGAAAGGCCCGCTCCCGGACATCCACCACGATCGCGACCTTCGCGATCTCGCTGCCCGTGCGCCGAGAGAGCGCCGCGAGCGTCGGGATCAGCACGGTTGGCAGGTTGTCGACGCAGAAGTACCCGAGGTCCTCGAGCGCCCGTATCGCCTGGGACTTGCCAGAGCCCGACAGCCCCGTCACCACGACGAAGGGTGGATGTCCTCCCTGGCGCCTGCGTGCCGTCTCTGGCGATCGTCGGGTCACGGCTTCTCGTCCTGCCCGTCCGCCGGGCTCGACTCGTCGTCGTCGCCGTCGGCGAGGTCCCGCAGTTGCTGGCTCAGCCGGGCGGCGAGCCGTCTGCCGGCATGGTGACCCCGCGTCCGGAGCAGCTGGTTCCGCGCGGCCACCTCGACGAGGATGGCCACGTTACGTCCGGGTGCCACCGGCATGCGGATGAGCGGGACTTGCAGACCCAGAATCTCGTAGTACTCGTCATCGAGCCCGAGACGCTCGTAGGCCCGCCCTGATTCCCACCGTTCCAGCTGCACCACCAGCTCCACGCGCTTCGACGAGCGGGTGGAGGCAACACCGAACAGGTCCTTGATGTTGATCACGCCAAGGCCGCGGACCTCCATGTGGTGGCGCGTCAGCTCCGGACACGTGCCAATCAGCACATTCTCGGCTCGCCGCCGGATCTCCACCGTGTCGTCGGCCACCAGGCGGTGGCCGCGGACCACGAGGTCGAGGGCGCACTCGCTCTTGCCAATGCCGCTCTCCCCGACGACCAGCACGCCCAGGCCGAGAATGTCCATCAGCACCGCGTGGATGACGATCCGATCCGCCAGGCTGTCCTCGAGGATGGCCGTGACCTTGGCGATGGCAAAATGCGTCGGTACGGTCGTGCCGAGCAGCGGCACGCCCGCCCGCTCCGCCGACACGGCCAGGTCCGGCGGCGCTTCGAACCCGCCCGTCAGCAGCACCGCCGGGATGTCTCGCGAGAGTGTGCGCTGGATCGCGCGCTGACGATCGGCCGCCGCGAGGCTCTCCAGGAAGCGGATCTCGCTCTCGCCGAAGATGAGGATGCGGCCAGGCGACAGGTACTCGTCGAAGCCCGCGAGGGCGAGGCCGGTCTTCTGGATGTACGGGCTGGTGATCCGGCGGCCCAGCCCGGTGCCGCCCGCGAGCAGGACGAGCGGCAGACCCAGCGTCTCGGGCCGGCTTCGCAGGACCTCGCCGACGCTCACGCCCGAAGTGGAAGGCGGCATCATTGAGCGGGCCGGCGCGCGCCCGACCGGGATCGACGGGCACCGCCGGCGCGGACTGTCAGTGTTCGGGCTCGATCAATCCCAGGTGGCCGTTTGCACGTCGGTACAGCACGTTGATCGCATCGGTTGACGCGTTGCGGAACACCAGAAAGGCGTCGTGCCCCGAGTCGACCGACAGAGCCGCCTCTTCGACCGTCATCGGCTTGACATGGTAGCGCGACGATCGCAGCACCCGTGTCGGCCGCCGTTCTTCGCCCACTCCGGCGCCCGGCGCCGTCGTCGGCAGCATGGTCCGGGCGGATTTCGCCCGGCGCTTGCGCTTTTGCCACTTGCCCTTGACCTTCTGAATCTGCCCGGTCAGCTTCTCGATCGCTTCGGCGAGCGAGGTCTCCCAGGCCCGCGAATCACCCAGCCCGTGCAGCATGTGATCGCCCCGCACGTGCAGTGCAATCTCCACGACGTGCCGGTACCGTTCGAGCGTGAGGACGACCTGGGTGGAGACGACGCCGCCGTTCAGAACCCGATCGAGCTTGGCCAGCTTGCGATCCACGAGCTTCCTGAGCGCCGGCGTGATCTCGACATGTCGGCCAGTGAGTACGAGTCGCATGGGCTACCGTCAGTACAGCACCTTGCGCTGGTTCGAAGTGGGAATCCTCAGCTCCTCGCGGTACTTCGCGATCGTGCGCCGCGCCAGAACCAGCCCTTCGCGCTGGAGGATGCTGACGATCTTCGAATCGCTCAGAGGCTTGCGCGGGTCCTCGTGCTCGATGATCTTCCGAATGCGCTGCTTAATCGTCACCGAGGACACGCTCTCGCCGTACGAGCTGGAGATTCCGCTGTGGAAGAAGAACTTCAACTCGAACACGCCCTGGGGCGTGTGCATGTACTTGTTCGTGACGACACGGCTCACCGTCGACTCGTGCATGCCGATGTCATTGGCCACGTCACGAAGGACGAGGGGCCGCAGGTGCTCGATCCCGTGGTCGAGGAAGTCCCGCTGGAAGTTGATGATGCTGGTGGCGACCCTCTGGATGGTCTTCTGCCGCTGCTCGACCGACTTGATCAGCCAGAGCGCCGACCTGAACTTGTCCTTCACGTACGCGCGCGTCTCGTCGCTGTGATCCGCCCCCTTGTCGAGCAGACGGCGGTAGACCGGGCTGATCCGCAGCTGCGGCAGGCCCTCCTCGTTCAGCACCGCCACGTACTGGTCTTCGACCTTGACCACGTACACGTCGGGAATCACGTAGTGCGAGTGGGTCCTGTTGTACCGGCTGCCCGGCTTCGGATCGAGATGGCGGATGATGTCGATGTGCTGCTGCAGGTCGTCGACGCTCACCCCAAGCTTCCGGACCAGCTCCGGGATCTGCCGGTTCTGCAGCAGCCGGAGGTGCTCAGTGACAATTCGCTCGGTCGGTGTGCCCTCGAAGCCCAGATACCGGAGCTGGAGCCAGAGGCATTCCTGCAGGTTCCGTGCGGCCACTCCGATCGGATCGAAACCCTGGACGAGGCGAAGCGCGCGCTCCACCTCGCTGACGGGCCAGTTGCCCATGGCGGCGATCTCGTCAACCGAGGCCATGAGATAGCCGTCCTCGTCGAGGTTGCCAATCACCGCCGACCCGATCTCGCGCATCAGATCGTCGCCGGTCTGAAGAGACAGCTGCCACAAGAGATGATCCGCGAGCGACGTCGTCGTTGACAGCGTATTCTCGATGGGCGGCAGTTCCCTAACCTCTTGCGGCGCCCGCGGTCTGTACCCTTCATCCAGGTAATCGCCGAAGAAGTACTCGTAGTCACTGTCGTCCCAGGTATCGCCTTTCGCGGCCGCGGCTCCCTCCGCTTCGCCTTCCGGCTTCTCTGCGGTCGCGGCCGGCTCGACCGGTTGCAGATCCTCCGTCGGCACCTCCTCGAGCATCGGGTTCTCGACCATCTCCTGATTCAGCAGATCGACCAGCTCAATCGTCGACATCGGCAGCAGCTTGATCGCCTGCTGCAGCGACGGCGTGAGGATCAGCTTCTGGACGAGCTTCGTGTGGAGTTTCTGCTGAATCGACATGTCCAGTCAGGGAAGGATCGTGCCGCTTCCCCTTCTCATCTTAGTCCAATCGGAACTCGGTCCCCAGATAAATCCGCCGGACGTCCTCGTCTGCCGCGAGGTGGTCCGGTGTGCCGGTCCGGAAGATCACGCCGTCGTGTACGATGTACGCGCGGTCGGTAATCCGCAGCGTCTCCCTCACGTTGTGATCCGTGACCAAAACCCCGATGCCCCGCTCCTTCAGGTGGAAGATGATCTTCTGGATGTCAGCGACGGCGATGGGATCGATGCCGGCGAACGGTTCGTCAAGCAGGATGAACAACGGCGATACCACCAGGGCCCGCGTGATCTCGACGCGGCGCCGCTCGCCGCCGGACAGCGTGTACGCCGGGGCCTTGGCCAGCGGCGTGAGGTTCAACTCGGCGAGAAGC
>Ga0315296_10001607_pt1 | contig 19674 bp, 20 predicted proteins | sample YL17G14_18_MG_FD_203921 | JGI IMG/M metagenome (GOLD analysis project Ga0315296, IMG submission 203921) | Sediment microbial communities from Yellowstone Lake, YNP, Wyoming, USA - YL17G14_18 | ecosystem: Environmental > Aquatic > Freshwater > Lake > Sediment | place: USA: Wyoming | collected...
AGGGGTGTGGGGCTTTGCCTACGCGGTGATCGTCGGCACGTTGGGTACGATACTGATGGCCCGCACCAAGGGGCCGGCGTCTTCCCCCGGATCGCCGATCCAGCGTCCTGCCGAGCGTAGTTAGGTGAATCAGGACAGCCAGGCTGGGATAAATCCTGACCGGGCTCTGAAAATGAGGGCGCCGCCACCGGCCTATTCGAGGCCTGATGTCAAGCCAGCGTCAATGGAAAGAAAAGGTGACGGCGAAGGAGATCGAGCCGTGTGCGACGCCGGCCGTAGGCGTCAGATGGTAGCGGCTGCGGTGGTTGCGCACGACCAGGCGGCCGATAACATAGCCGAGGACGCTGCTCACCAGCGAGTCCGAGAGCCAGTGCTTGTTCTCGGTCACCCGCGACAGCGCTACGCCCGTGGCCGTCGCATATGCCACGATGGGCACCCAGACGCTCTTCTGATATTGCATGGCCACGACCGTGGCCAGGCTGAAAGCCGTGATCGTGTGTCCCCCGGGAAAAGAATCGTATCTCCCCTGCTGCCCCGATTCGAACCTCTTGAAAAATCCGACCGGCCCGGACCAGTGGTCGACCCCATCGGCCCAATATGGACGCTGCCGCCCGAATATCCCCTTCAGGAAGGTGACCAGGATTCCACTTTGCAGCATCGCGCTGGAGGCCAGGACGGCGGTCTCGGTCGATTTATTGTCGCCGCCAATCAGGCCGACGCCCAGGAAGACCGCCACAGTACCCCAGGCCCCGTAGGATCCCATCTGGGTGATGACTGGGCTGACCCCGCGGACCCAGGCATGGGTCTCCCTATAATCCATAAACCCCCGGTGGATCGCCTCGTCGTTCGCGATCAGGAATCCCGTGAGGACGGCTAAGCCCGCTATGGGCAGGATATCGCGGCTCCGGATGTGGACTGGGTAGCTCCAGATCTGCCCGGCATCTTTCAGGAAATCTCGGGAGATGGATCTGAACGAGAATTCTCCGCTCCCCGGCTTGGCGGCCGGAAGAGAAGGATCGTTCGCCCGGAGAGCCATTGGGAGGAGAGTAGGTATGACGGCCGGTGCGAGAGTCGGTCGAGGAGAGTTGTCCCCGCAAATCGAAAGCGAGAAAGGCCGCGACTGGCCGATTTCTGGCCCCTCGGGAGCTTGATCCCGCGCGATGAGCTGGAACGGGAGGGCGGCCAGCAGCAGGAACGCCGCGGCCCAGGTTTTGCTCCTTTTCATCTCCATCTCATCATCCTAAGAAAATTCGCAGCTTACGATACCGGGTCCTATTTCCCCTCATCTTATTCCAGAACGCAGGGTTTGTTAATTCGGCGGGATGGAAACACGACCGGCAAACGTGCTTTAATCGGGATGAGGCGATCGTGGCGTGAAATCCGTTCTATCCCCCCAGGCCCATTCGATCCCGAAAGCGGCCGGACTGTTTCGGGCCTTTCTAAAATTGGGACTAACAGCCTTTGGCGGTCCAGCTATGATCGCCTACATCCGCGAAATGGCTGTAGAGCGAGGTACGTGGCTCGACGACGCGTCCTTTCGTGATGGAGTAGCCCTTTGCCAGGCCATCCCGGGGGCGACGGCTATGCAAACCGCGGCTTATGTGGGTTTGAGGCTACATGGTCTAGCCGGCGCAGCGGCCAGCTTCGCCGGTTTCGGTCTCCCTGCTTTCACGATGATGATGACTCTCTCGGCCCTCTATGTGCGCGGGCATAAACTTCCCATGGCGGTCTCTGCATTCGCGGGTCTTGCGGCTCTCGTCGTGGCGATCGTTGCAAATGCTACAGCATCGTTCGGAGCGAGGACGCTTAAGAAATGGCAGGGTTGGCTCATCGCGGTTGCGGCGGTGGGATTGTTCGGCATTGGGACGAGCCCGCTCGCTGTGATTCTTCTGGCCGCGCTCTTGGGTTTGATCCTCTTCAAAGCGGAACATCTCCCCACGGAATCGGCCACCGCGCACCGCAAGCTCTATTCATGGGGATCTTTCATCGGCCTGCTGTTTCTGACTGGCACGGCCTTGACACTATTATTCATCGTGGATCCACGGCTCTTCAAGCTCGCGGCTCTGATGGCCAAGATCGACGTTTCGGCGTTCGGGGGCGGATTTGCCTCAGTTCCCATCATGTTCCATGAGATCGTGGATGTCCGCCACTGGCTGGATGGGCCCACGCTCTTGAACGGAATCGCCCTGGGGCAGGTCACTCCGGGACCTATTGTGATCACGGCCACTTTCATAGGCTATTTGCTATCCGGACCGATCGGAGGAATTGTCGCCACGATAGGCGTGTTTTTGCCTTCCTTTTTGATCGTCGTCGGCGTCGCGCCGTACTACGACAGGCTGCATATGTCCGGCCTTTTCCAAAAGGTCATCGAAGGGATCCTATGCTCTTTTGTCGGACTTCTTTGCTCTGTAACGGTGCGGTTTGCCATGAATGTTCCGTGGGATCTGACCCGGACTCTTCTTGCCGTTGCAGCGTTTATCGCCCTGCGGCTCAAGGTCAACATCCTTTGGGTCGTTCTGAGCGGAACGATCCTATCGATTCTCATCTTTTAAGCAGGCATCCGTGAAGGGGCCCATGCCCGAACAAGCCTCCTCTGTTGCTTCAGAAGCAGCGGGAAGCAGCGGGAAGTTGACATTCCCAGGCGGGCTTGATAGATTATTATTAAGAGGGGATGGAGTCCTCCACAAAACCGCCCTGGCCGGGCTGATGACTCCTGAATATGACATCTAGGCCAAAGGCGGTTCGTTGTACCAACCGAGGACATCGGACGAATCCCAGCCGCCAGAAAAGCGACTCAAGCATGCGGATTCTTGTCCGAAGTGCTGGGTGGACTTTCCGAACGGCGTGTCCGTGTACTCCGAGCGCGGCCGGGACTTTCCCTCATTCTTGAGGGAGAAAGACTGTGCTGGAAAAAATATCGTCTCCCTGAATCCCCAAGTAACGAAGACCTCCGTCCAGGCGCCCTCGATCTTGGGAAATCTCCGCGAAGAGCACGCAGCGGCCTCATGCCTCGCGATACATATCTACAGCTGGTTGATGGATTGGGGGAATAGGCCAACGGTATGCCGTGAGGCTCCTAAAAGATAAAACCGATGATTGGTAGTAAAAAGCACCCAACCAAGGCTCAGGCTCTTTTGACTGTGGTGGCTTTGCCCATTCTCTGCCAGCTATCGGCGCTCGCTCAAACAGAGCAAATCGATCTCATAGCGCTCGCTAGAAAGGCATCTCCGGCAGTTATGCTATTAGTCATCTCTGACTCAAATGGCAAGGAAGTCGCTACCGGGACTGGATTTCTCATTTCTGCCGAAGGCAAACTCATCACCAGTTACCACGTCATTGAGAAAGGGCCGATAGCGGTCGCCAAGGCGGGAAACGGCACACTGTTTCCCGTCGAAGGAGTGCTCGCATCCGACCCGAAAAACGACCTTGCCGTGCTTATGATTACGGGCAAAGACCTTCCATTCCTGAAACTCGGTACTAGCAACAAAATCGAAGTAGGCACCCGCATCGCTATCATTGGCAGCCCGCTTGGATTGGAGGGCTCCATGTCAGAAGGAATCGTGTCCGCAGTCCGCGACTCCAACGCAGGCAGGCAATTGATTCAGTTGACCGCCGCCATCTCGCCAGGGTCCAGCGGCTCGCCGGTGCTGGATGCCAAAGGCCTCGTTATCGGTATAGCTTCCTCATTTCTCCAAGGTGGGCAGGCCCTCAATTTCGCCGTGCCGGCCGAGGCGGCTGTTGCGCTCGTAGCGCGGGCCGAGAATATGCCTGCTGCCCAACCGTTGGGTGCCGCTATTGCCAGGGACGATTACGAGGCTATTCTTGGTGATTCTGATTATCTAGCGGCACGGCGGGCCGAATTGGCGTTGGATTACGCAAAGCAACTGGGATATTGTCAAAATCTCGTTCGCCGCTACCCAGATAATTATGTGACGCATAAAATCTTGGGGGATGCTTATGTGCATTTGAACTTATTTGAAGACGCGATTGCCGCTTACAAGCAGGCCGTCAAATGGAATCCGAGAAAAGCCGAAGTCTGGTATAACATGGGCCTCACGTATTTCAAATTCAAGAAGTTCGACAAGGCCATTACGGCTTTCATGGAGGGCCTGGCCATCAAACCTGATCTCTCCGACGCCTGGTTCCAGATCGGCTCCGCCTATTTCCAGCAGAAAAAGTACAGGGCTGCCATCTACGCCTTCAGAACATACACGGGCCTGGCCCCTAACGAGGCCAACGGCTGGCTGAGCCTGGGTATCTCGCACATGTTCGTGCAGGATTTCGAAAGGGCCCTGGAGCCCATGAAAAGATGCGTCGACCTCAAGCCGGAGAACGCGAGCGCTCAGTTCGACCTGGCGATCATCTACATCAATCTCAAAAGAGACTACGCCGCCATGCAGATCTACAACAAGCTCCTGATCCTAGATCCAATCCTCGCAGGAAAACTGAAAAAGCGCCTCCGGTGAAGGACGGTTCGTTCTACCAGCCAAGGACATCGAACGAATCCCAGCCGCCAGAAAAGCGACTCAAGCATGCGAATTCTTGTCCGAAGTGCTGGGTGGACTTTCCGAACGGCCTGCTATTTCCAGGCGAGGTTCTCTAGGTTCTTCAACGTCCTGAGCCCGGACAGGTCGGTCTGGTCGAGCGTTAGGGGAGTAATAGAGATATAGCCGTTTCTCACGGCCCAAGTATCAGTGCCCGCTGGGCCCGCATCGAGGATCTTGTAGGACGGCCAGTAATAATCTTGCCCGTCCCGAGATTCCCTCTTTTCAAAATATTCCAAGGTCGACCGGACATCTTGACGTGTGACAAGGATCCCCTTGATGCGATCCCTGGGCAAGGCGGGGACGTTCACATTGAGGAACATCCCCTTCTCAAAGCCCCTCCGGGCGAGCTCCTCGACGAGGGCAGCCGTGAAGTCTGCGGCCGTGCGATAATCCATATCTGGTCCCCTCTGGAGATTGACGGCGATCGCCGGGATCCGCAGAAAGGCCGCCTCCCTAGCCGCGGCGAACGTGGCTGAATAATAGGTTACGAGGCCGAGGTTTTCTCCCTTGTTTATCCCGGAAATGACGACGTCCGGCTTTTCAAAAAGAAGGGATTCCAGAGCCAGGCGGACGGAGGAAGCCGGTGTCCCATCGATTCCAAACCACCTGGCGCCCTTCTGCTCGCTAAGCCTGACTGCGAGGAGCTTTTGTGTCGTCATGCCGTGGCTGACCCCGGTCTGTTCTTGGACGGGGGCGGCGACCGTAAGCGTCCCGACCTTCTTAAGGGCGTCGAACAGGGCCTCGAGCCCAGGCGCCTCGATCCCGTCGTCGTTCGTGAGAAGGATCTTCGGTGAAACGGGTTCGATTCCGACGCAGTTGACGACGACCGCAAACATCAAAGCTAGCGAAATGATGGTCATGGTCAGCGATAGGCACTTCTGCCTTCGCACTTCTCGGATCCGCCGTTGATACGGTATCCTCATGGGGATCTCCTTTTGATCATCGGACTATGGGAACGGACTATTTCTCCCAATAACAAAGCGGAAATGACGTTCATTTCATGAATAGCCAGATCAAGAGCGTTGGGACGGTCAAAAAGAAGACGAGGGTCACCAGTGCCATTCTTAGGGAGATTCTCAGTACCTCCCTCTTGTCGACAAGGTGCTTCGAGTACTCTTCGTAGGTAATGATGAAAGCAATAGCAGCGGCAAATGGGGAAAAGATGAGCACGACGAGGAATATTACTTTGATCACGGCACATCGCTCTGCAGAGAGAATATCAAGCGGGGTCTCCGTTCGTTTCCTCGAGGTCCTCATCATGTCGGGGGCTGAACCACCTTTGGGCGATGAACGTCGGGATGACAGCGCTGGCGACAACGACCCCGATGAGGATCGAGTATTGGACTTGGGTGATATAGCCGGAATTCAGGCCGAAGAGGCTCGATATCGTCCCGAACGTCAGACCCGTGCTCATCAGCAAGGTGGTGTAGACCGTCCCCTTGGGAATATATTTTTTCGCCAGGAAGAACACTCCAAGGAACTTCAGGAGGATCTTCAGGCCGAAGAGGATGGCGAACAGCCCTAAGGCCGATGCGATCAGGGCAAACGAGATCTTCATTCCGCCCACGATGAAGAACAACGGCGTGATGAATGCATATGACACCGTCCTGAGGCGATGCTTGACGACATGGGATCTCGACGATTCCTTAAAGTGAGGCGACATGATCAGGCCCAATAGGAATGCCGGGAGGACCGCATGCCCTTCTCCCAATTTGGCGAAATACATGAACGCCAGCAGCAGGAGGAAGACATATTTAATCTCCGGTTCGATGACCTTATTTTGGAGCAACGGATTAGCGAAAATGCGATGAGAGAGCTTGTCGGCGAAATAGATGATGTTCAGGGACACGGAGATGAAGATAAGGGTATAGAGGGTCGGCTTGACGAAGAGGATGCTCAAGGCCAGCGCCGTCCCCATGTCAGTGACAAACGTCGAAGCCATGATCAATTTCCCGATCTCGGTCTTGGCCAACCCGGTCTCGACGAGTACGGAATAAACGACGGCGAGCGAGGTCGTGGAAAGCGCGGTGCCGGCAATGAGGGCGGCCTTTACGCCCCAGCCGGCTACGAAACGAGTGTAAAGGAAGACGCCTAGAAACGGAAGCACGAAAGACAGAATCCCGATGAGGAAGCTCTCTTTGGATTTTTCCCTCAACAGCCGGGTGTCAATTTCCGCCCCGGCGAGGAACGTGAGCAGTATCCCGCCGAAGCCGGCGACATAGGTCATCCACGACTCGGGCTGAAGGCCGGCGTTGCCAGCGATGGCGCCCACGAGGATCTCGATGATGGCGACTGACAAGCCAAGTTTGATGGATATCAGGCTGGCCAGGAAAACCAATCCCCCGACGATCAGGGGTAGAAGATCCGCTTTCATGAGAACACTCCTACCTTGATGTTTCCGTAGGAGTTATCAGCTTACAGGGAAGCGGTTGGGGTGAACTCCATCACCGCAGAACGCCCCTCTTTTTTACAGGATATGCCATCTGGAGTCAAGGGCTGGCCGGCGTCCACAGGGAGAGCCACATCTAAGATCTGGCGGTAAAATAGCTAAAGGCTGACGCGCTAAAGGAATGCGTCGTCACACGATCTTTATCCGGGAGGCGACGTCCAGGAAGAACTCCTTTGACCAGATCGCCAAGGCGGAGGCGTCCTTCACGAAAGGCTCGACCTTGCCCACTGGGTAGAAGAAGGATTAAAAGTCCTGACGTTTTGACTCCCTGCCCAACGGGGAGGAAAGAAGCTTGTTGGGCTTCGAAGCTCCGGTCCGATCAGCGGCGTGCGACGGAAATATCCGGGGATTTGGAATATCATGGAAGGGGGGATCATCCGCAATCCCCCCTTCTCTCAATCGTTTAGGCAATCCTTTATTTTTTGCAGCCGGCTTGGGACCCGCAGCCTTCGGTGCCGCATCCCTTGGCGGCTTGCCCGCCCTTATCCATCTTGCCCATCTTGTGGCCGCTGCATCCGCCGCCGCAGCCGCCCCCGTGGCCCATGCTTGCGCCGTGGCCCATCCCGCCGCCGCAACTCATGCCCCCACACTTCTCTTCAAGGGCCTTCTTCTGCTCGTCCGTCAATAGGCCTTTTACAGCGGTCTTATGCGCCAGGCAGCTCTTCTGGATGTCCGCACCCGCCTTGGCTATCTCGTCGATCTTAGCCTCGAGCTTCTTCTGGTCGGCCTTCTCCAGCATCAGCTGCTTGAGCTCAAGTCGCTTGGTCTTCATGGTCGCCTGCAGCTGGATAAGGGCCTTTTGATGATCGACCTTGAGTTTGGCGATCTTGGCCGACTGGTCAGCGGTCAGGTTGGGGATGGCGCACCCTTTCTCCGAAGCCCCCTGGCTGGCCATCTGGGCCATCAAGGGGATCGTCAAGACGAGAGCCAACCCCACTAGCAGTGTCATCGTCGATCTGGTCAATTTCATATCCAATTTCTCCTTATTTGAGATTACCGTTCAAAATCCTGAGGACAGCCCGCCTGTCCGGCACCCGCTGAGTTGCGTCCCGCACCTTGCTCGCGCGGGCAGACGTGTTCCTCGAAAAGCCGGAAGAACGTCGCTCTCTGCTCGTCAGTCAGGACTTCCTTTTCCTTGAGCAGGTTTTCGACGGCCTTCTTCTCGATCTCCGCCTGAAGCCGGCTGGTGTCCTCGATGAGCTTATCGAGCGTCGCGCCGTCAGGCGACCCTTTTTTCAGCTCTTCGACCATCGCCAGTCTCTTCTCCCGCAACTGCGCCTGTATGCCGCTGATCTCGGAATCGAAGGCGAACCGAAAATCCTTGATGCACTTCTCCTGCGTCCCGCTCAGGCAAAGCTCGCGCGAGAAGGCATCCGCAAGTACTGAGCGCGCGGCCGGGGGCCCTCCAGGCTCCCGGACCCAGCGATTGTAGGCGAATGTCAATAGCGCCGAAACATTGACGACGATGAGAAGCAAGAGAGCCAATCTCCCGAGCTTCTTCTTCATTCGAGGCCTTCTTTCTCGGAGTTCTGGCGGCTGACATAGAAGTCGGCGACCGAGCCTGGCGGGATGTTTACGAAGCTTTTAAGCGCCTGGCCGGAGAAAGCCGTTTCGGGAGGGAGGATCGCTCTATCCCTCTTGCCGAGCTCATGCCCGGCGAATATCCCGCCGAGGAAGATAGCCGCCACGGCCGCCGGCTTGAGGAATCTCCAGGCGATCGAGAAGACGCCTGGCCGGCCGGGCAGGGATCTCTTATCAGCCTCGATCATTTCGAAGATCCCGGGGAAGAAGTCCGGTGAAGGCTGGGCCTCTTCGGGTTCCAGACCGTCCCAGGCTTTCGAGAACTGTCGGACGAGCGAGGCACACCCCGGGCAAGAATCAAGATGGCCTTTGACGCCGGGAAACGACGCCCAGGAGATGCCTCCCTCAGCAATGGAGATCAAATGGCTCCGGATGAAGGCGCAAGCGTGGTTCTTGTCTGGCTTGTCTTTTTTCATCTCTATCCCTTTAGACACGGAATTCTGATCAAAACTTGCGGCCCCGGCAGGCTTCCGGAAACAGGGGAGCCAGCTCTTTTTGGAGATTGCGTTTGGCCCGATGAAGGCAGGACTCCACCGAGGCCAATGAGACACCCATGATCTCGGCGATCTCCTGATAGGAGCGGTCGTCGAACTTATGGAGAATGAGCATGGTCTTCTGTTTTTCGGGCAGAGACGCGACCGCCTTCCGGATAAGCCCTCGCGCCTCGTCAACTGACCAGGCAGATGCGGGATCGTCCCTGTCGGGCGCTATAAAGGCCGGATCTCTCCCATCCTCTCCCCTGAGGCCCTGACGGAGTCCGCCCCATTTTCCGAACTTCCTATTATCGCGGTTGAAGTTCCGACAGCGGTTAACGGCGATCCGATAGATCCAGGTGGAAACGGTGCAATCTCCCCGGAACGCCTCAGCCGCTTTATAGACCTGGAAAAAAACGTCCTGGGCGACGTCCTCAGCATTCTGAGGGTGGCTCAAAAGGCGAGAGCATAGGCTGAGGACCTTGCTCTGAAAGCGGCTGACGAGGATCTCGAACCCCCCGAGATCCTTGGCGGCAGTCCGCCGCAACAGCTCCCCGTCGTCCATCAATTCCGTGACTTGAATTCTGGCACTCCTCGAAGCGCAAAAATCACCCTTACTTTTTTTAGACCCCTTAATCGCCAAAAACTTGCGCCTGTGTCCCTGCTTTCTAATTCCAGCACCCAAGACGGAGCATGCACTGGGCCGCCGATCTCCCCGTGTTCCTGCACACGATAGGTGTCAGGAGGTGGTCGTTTTATTTGAAGTCGTGTAGAATCACCAGCGATCACTGTGCTGCCCGGAAGGGACCCTGAAGAAATGAAAGTCGGGGGAACACCCAAAGACGCCCCAAGAAGCGCCGAAGCCTATTCGGAAGCCTTTCGGATCATCTTTGAAGAGAACAAGGCCCTGATCTACTCCCTTGGCTTCCGGCTGCTCGGCAATCGTGAGGAAGCAGAAAACCTTACCCAAGAGGTCTTTCTGAGAGCCTTCAGAGCCTATCCCCGCTTCCGGGAGGAATCAAAGGTTTCCACGTGGCTTTACAGGATCGCTGTAAACCTCATCAATAAAGAATTGAAGGGGAAAAGGCTCAAAAAGCTCCTGTCCCTGGATTTCCTGTCCAAAGAATCGGGCATGACCTCGCCGATCGAACCCGCCCATCCTCGACACAGTCCTCCTTCCGAGCTAGAGAATAAAGAAATGGAGCAGATCGTTCAGCGGTTGATAAGGTCCTTGCCAGAGAAACAAAGAACAGCGGTCACCCTGCAATTCTATGAAGGCCTCGCCTACGAGGAGATAGCTTCGGCGATGGAGATCTCTTATTCCTCTGTCGAATCCTTGCTCTTCCGGGCCAAACGGAACCTGGAGAAGCGTTTGGCCCCCTACCTAAAAGGCTCCTGAAATAAACCGCAAGTTTTTATGCAAATCCGCCTCTAATGGAGTGAAGATGAAAAAAGACGCCCATGCAGAGATCCGAAAGGATCTCCTGAGTTTCCTGGCCGGCGATCTTCCTGAGAAGCGACAGGATTCGGTTCGCCTTCACTTGGATCAATGTCCGGAGTGCAGCCGGTATTTGAAGATTCTAGCCAAGGCCTGGAACGCCGGGTCCGTCGAAAGGCCGGCCGTTCCTCCCACCTTATCTTGGGATAACCTGGTTCGGCGGATCCAGCAGCATGAAAGGAGAAGCTGGATAGACCGTGCCCTAGGGTTCCGCTTCCGCCCGCTTTCAGCCCGCCGCTTGGCCGCCATCCCCGTCGCGCTTCTTTTGGCCATCCTCATCGGAATCTATATTGGCACTCCCGCCACGACCGGAAAGATCTCGCCCCCGGCAGCCACCCAAGCGATGTCGGGAGGAAGGACCGAGGCGTTCGGGCTCGAACTATTCGATGTCCTGCCGCCCGGCTCGCTGATGGAGTCCCTGGCGGACCTCGAATGAGCCCTGAAATAGTCGTGAGCTGACATGAAGAAAAAAGTCATCATCTACGCCCTACTCATCCTGACGGTCGTCAATCTGGCGGCCTTGGGGACATTTCTCTTCCATCGGTTCAGGAGCTGCGCCCGAACCCGGGCAGAGCACGTGCCGGCTGAGGGCTTCGAGCAGATCAAGCAGGAGCTTTCCCTGTCCGCGGAACAGGTCGTGAAGTTCCAGGGATTCAGGAAAGCGTTTCATTCCGAGCTCGATTCTCTCACCGCCCAGCAGAACGGCCTGCGGCGGCAGCTGATCCAAGAGCTCGGATCGGCGACGCCTAGCCGGGAGCGGCTGTCGGAGATCAACGGGCGCATCAACAGGCTGCAGATCGAGGCGCAGGAAAGGGTTATCGACCACCTTCTGGACGTCAAGGCCATACTCAATCCCGAACAGCAAACGAAGTTCCTCTCAATCATGCTTCAAAGGCTCACTTCCTCGACCGGGCCAGGAAAGTACCTGAGAGGAGACTGAGCCATTTCATCCCGACCCCGGCCGCTAATTTATCGGAGAGGAGCGAATCTCGAGATGTGCTTTACAGATAAAGCCAGGTCCATCCTGATATTGGTTCTGGCCTTTTTCTTCCTCGGAATGCAGTCTCCGGCCCCCGATCCTCTCACCCTCGACCAATGCGTTTCGCTCGCCCTCCGGAACAACCCTCAGATCCTCTCCTCTCGCTATGATGTCATGGAAAGCAAGGAACGGGTCACCGAGGCGCGGGCGGACCTTTTCCCGGCAATTAACTTTTCAGCGGGCGCGGACAGGCTCTTGCGCCCGGGTGAACAGGTTGGAGGTTCCCCTGACCCGTATTCCAGCTTCAGCGCCGGGCTTTCAGCCCAGTATTACCTCTTCAAGGGTTTCCGGACGGGTTCTGCGATCTCAGCCGCCCGGTCTAACCTCGAGGCAGCGTCTTATCAGCAGGAAGGCAACGTCCAAGATTTGATCCTCCAGGTGAACCAGGACTATTACCGTCTGCTCCAGGCAGGCCATTTGGTCAAAGTCGCCGAAAAATCGTTGGAGAACGCGCGATACCATCTGGAGTTCGCCAAGGCCCGTTTCGAGGCCGGGTTGGCCACCCGTTCCGATATCCTGAAAGCCGAAGTGGAGGTTTCCAGCTTCAACCTGGCCCTGATCCGCTCCCGGAACAATCTGCTATCATCTCAGGGATCGCTCAACATTCTCCTGGGCCAGTCCGCCGATTCCCCCCTGGAAGTCGTCGATGACCTTCAAGACCTTCAGCGTCAAGAACCGGCCGACTTCCGCAGCTTGCTGGCGCAAGCCTATGAACACCGTCCGGAGCTGTTGGGAATGAACGCTCAGCTCCAGGCCCAAAGCGCCAACATCAAGCTGGCCCGAAGCAGCCTCCTCCCCTGGGTTTCCGCCGGCGCGAATTACAGCTTCAACGGCTCCGCGCTTTCTTCGTTAAACAAGGGCTGGTCGTTCGGTTTGAGCTTGAGCTATCCCATTTTTTCCGGCTTCTCTCTCGCCTCCCGGGTCACCCAGGAAAAGATCGCCTTCCAGGCTATGGATAAACGGAAATCCTCCCTCGAGCTCGGGATAGGCCTCGACGTCTGGAACGCTTTCTTGGCGTTGAACGAGGCCAAAGAACGGATCGAAGATGCACAAGTATTTCTGGCGAATGCCCGCGAAAACCTCGGCCTTGCGGAAGGAGAATACCGGGAGGGAGCGGGTTCCATGATCGAAGTGATCGACGCCCAGACCAACTTGGTGGCGGCCGAAGTGACCTTGATCGACGCTCTTGCCGATTTCAAGATCTCCCTGGCCGATTTGGATAGGGCCTTGGGCGTCGACCTCTGGTCGAGGGACGAAGGAAAGTTGAGATGAAGAAACGACATCTTGTAATAATCATTGTCATCGTACTCGCCGTTTTGGCCGTGCTCGCGGCGCGCCGATATCTCGGCGGCAAAGAACCGAAGGGCCCCGAATATGCGACGGCCGCCGTGACGCGCCGCGATATCGGCTCCACGGTGCTGGCCACCGGGATCATCAAGCCAATGGTCGGGGCCGAGGTCAGGGTCGGGTCGCGCGTCTCTGGCGTGGTCAAGCGGTTGCATTCCCATATCGGCGATTTCGTGGAAAAAGGCCAGGTCATCGCCGAGCTGGACGATGCCGAGCTGCAGGCCAAGCTCAACCAGAACATCGCCGCTCTCGAAAAGGCGAAGGCCGACCTCGAGTACGCGAGACTGAATCAGGAGCGACAGCGTTCCCTCCTGAATAAGAATTTCGCCTCCAAGCAGCAGGTCGATCTGGCCGAGAATGCTTATAAGGTCGCCCAAGCCCAGCTCGAGCAGGCGGAAGCCAACCTGGAAACCGCCCGGGTCCAGCTCGGCTACGCGAAAATATTCGCCCCCATTTCGGGGGTCATCGCCTCCATCTCGACACAGGAAGGCGAAACGGTCGCGGCGAGCTTCTCTGCGCCGACTTTCGTCAACATCATCGATCTGACCCGGCTCGAGGTCCAGACCTACGTCGATGAAACAGACATCGGCAAGGTGCATGAGGGGCTCGAGGCCGGCTTTACCGTCGACACCTACGCCGATACGGATTTCAAGGGAAAGGTCACGGCCATCTACCCCAAGGCCGTGATCCAGGACAACGTCGTCAATTACATCGTCACCTTCGCGATCACCGACTTCCAGGGAAAGACCTTGAGGCCCGAGATGACCGCCAACGTCACGATCTTCCTGGCCGCGAGAAAGAACGCCCTGGCGGTGCCCACAGCAGCCATCGTCCGGGACCAGGGGGAGAGATACGTCACGGTCCTCGACGGTGACAGGACGGAACGGCGCATGATCAAGGCCGGCTGGAAGGACAACGGCTTCACCGAGGTCATCAGCGGGGTCAGCGAGGGTGAAAAGGTCGTCATCTATGAGTAACAAGGAGGAGGCCATGAACGATCTCATCGTCCAAGCCCAGAACATCCAAAAGGTCTACAACCCGGGAAAAACCTCCGAAGTCGTCGCGGTCCGGGACGTCTCCCTGGACATACGGAAGGGCGAATTCGTCGCCATCATGGGGGCGTCCGGCTCGGGGAAATCCACCGTCATGAACATCCTCGGGTGCCTCGACAGGCCGACAAGCGGAGCCGTGCTCCTGGACGGGATGGAAGTGAGCGGCCTGCCCGACGACGAGCTGGCCAAGGTCCGCAACAAGCTGATCGGGTTCGTCTTCCAGTCGTTCAATCTTCTTCCGAGGACGACGGCCCTGGAGAACGTTGAGCTTCCGCTGGTTTACTCCGAGAGGGCCAACATCGGCCGCATGGCCCGGATGGCCCTTGAGGCCGTGGGGCTCAATCAGAGGGACCATCATTATCCCGGCGAGCTTTCGGGAGGGGAACAGCAGCGGGTGGCCATCGCCAGGGCCCTGGTCAACGAGCCCGAGATCATCTTCGCCGACGAGCCGACGGGGAATCTGGACACGCGTTCAAGCTACGAGGTCATCTCCCTGTTTCAGAAGCTCAACGGGCTGGGAAAAACCATCGTCCTCGTCACCCATGAGCCGGACATCGCCGAACACGCCCGGCGCATCATACGGGTCTCCGATGGACGGATCGTCGAGGACAGGGTCAACGAACATCCAAAAAGCGCCGAGGACGAATTGCGCAAGCTCCCCGGCAAGGAGGTCAAAGAATGAAAACCCTCCGCATCGTCAAATCCGCTTTCAAGAGCCTCGGCCGGAACAAGCTCCGCACGTTCCTGATGATGATCGGGGTCATCGTCGGCATCATTGCCCTGACGATGGTCGTGTCGGCCGGCATGGGAGCCCGGCAAAGGGTCATGGAACGGGTGAGGAAATTCGGGCTGGATAGTCTGATGATCAGGGCCGGAGGCGGTCAAATGTTGGGACGGGAGAGCGGCGGGCAACCGACGGTCACCCTGAAGCTCGAGGATGCGGAGGCGATCAAGAGGGAGGTCAGAGAAGTCGCCGATATCTCCCCTCAGATCCATCGGCCTCAGATGGAGGTGAAATACGCCGACAAATCGACGACCACGATGGTCTTAGGCGCCATGCCGTCCTTTGCGACGGTCTGGGACTGGGGCGCGGCCAAGGGGGACTTCATCAGCGAGGAGGACGTCGAAAACGTGGCCAGGGTCTGCGTGATCGGCCCAACGACCCGCAAGGACCTCTTTGGCGAGGCAAACCCCATCGGGGAGATGATCCGCGTCGGGAGCGTCCAGTTCGAGGTCAAAGGCATCCTGGTGGCCAAAGGCACGAGCCCCGCGGGGGGCGACATGGATAGCCGGGTCATGATCCCCATGACGACCATGATGCGCCGATTGGCCAACATCGACTACATCACCAATATCAAGGTGCGCCTCAAAAACGCCAAGGACATGAAAAAAGCGGCGGGAAGTATCCAAGCCCTGCTCCGCGAACGCCACCAGCAAGCCCCTGGGGTCCCTGATGACTTCTCCATCATCACGCCTGGGGAAGTGACCGAAACGGCCGAGAAGGTGGCCGGAACGTTCAATCTCTTTCTAATCCTGGTCGCGGGAATATCTCTGATCGCGGGCGGCGTCGTCGTCTCGAACCTCATGCTGATCTCGGTCAGCGAGAGACGGAAGGAGATCGGATTGAGGAAGGCCGTCGGCGCGCGGAAAAACAACATCACGTTCCAATTCCTCATCGAGGCCACGGCCGTCACTCTCACGGGAGGGATCATCGGCATCGCGCTCGGCGTTGCGGGCGCGAAGATCCTGGAAGCCGTTACGAAGACGCCGATGGCCGTGTCCTGGCAGATCGTCGTCCTCGGGGCGATTTTTTCCAGCTTGGTCGGGCTGATCGCCGGCATCCAGCCGGCCAGAAGGGCCGCCTCCATTCAGCCGATCGAGGCCTTGAAGCCCTGAGCACAAAGCTGAGAAGAAAGGGGAGGCGCTAAACCGCCTCATGGCCGGCTCAGTGGGCCGAATATGAAAATCGCTCGCGGTCTCAAGATCTCCCGCAAACAGCTCGCCGCCCATAAGATGAGGACGGCCCTGGCGCTGCTCGGCATCGTCATCGGGGTGTCGACGGTCATCATCATGGTCTCCGTCGGCAAAGGCGCGGAAAATCAGGTCCTAAGCCGGATCGAGGCTATGGGCACGAACCTCATCATCGTCAACGTCGGGCAGGTGCAGCGCACGGCCGGAAGGCAACAGGTGAGAGGGACCGTGACGACCTTGACGCTCGAAGACGCCGAGGCGCTGATCGAAGAATGCCCTGCGGCCCGCGCAGTAGCCCCCGCTCAGAGCGCAAAGCTCCAGGTCAAGCACGAGAGTCTCGCCACCAATACCACCATTACGGGGACGACCGCGGACATCCTGAAGATCAGGAAGCTCGAGGTCGAACGAGGCTCGTTCTTCGGGGAAGAGGATAACATCGGCTCGCGCCGTGTAGCCGTCGTTGGCCGGACCGTGGTCAGGAATCTTTTCGAGGAGTCCGAGCCGGTCGGAGAGACCATCCGCATCGGGAAGGTCCCTTTCGAGGTGATCGGCGTCCTGGGCGCTAAAGGCTCGGACCTCAACGGCGTAGATCAGGACGACCAGATCTTAATCCCCATCAACACCGCCTTGAGGCGGCTTTTCAACATCGCCTACATCAGCACGATCAATATCGAGGCCGCGAACAAGGAGAAAATGGCCCTCGCCCAACAGCAGGTCCGCGAGGTCCTCCGGGAACGTCATCGTCTGAATAGGCAAGACAAGGCCGACGATTTCACTATACAGAATCAGACGGACCTGATCGAAGCCCAGCGCGAGACCGCCGAAACCTTCACCGTGCTCATCGCGAGCATCGCGGGCGTCTCACTCCTCGTCGGCGGGATCGGCATCCTGGCCATCATGCTTATGGCCGTCAAAGAGCGTACGAACGAGATCGGGCTGCGCATGGCCGTGGGAGCAAGCCGGAAAGACATACTGGTCCAGTTCCTGCTCGAGGCCTCAGCTCTGAGCATCGGGGGAGGTATCGTCGGTATCGGCACAGGTCTGGCAGGGTCTCTGGTTACCAACGCGGTGACCAAGCTGGAGACGAGCGTTTCTCTGGCGTCTGTCATTCTTTCCTTCACCTTCTCTATCGCCGTGGGTCTTTTCTTCGGAGTGTATCCGGCCCGCAAGGCCTCGCGTCTCGATCCGATCACGGCCCTGAGAACCGAATAGCTGCGGCATGCGCCCATAGGAGAAGGAAGCGCAGCTTTTGATCGTCCAGGAAACCCACTTGGCGGGGTGGGAATCAGCCTGCTGCCAGCTTATAAAACGCTCCAAGTACCCCGCCGACGATGATCAGCCAGATCGGATTCACCTTCAGCCGGAAACTCGCGAGCAGCGTACCTAGCAACAGCATGATCGTGAATATATCTTTGATCGCCGTCTGGCCCAGATTCACCGTGACTCCGGCCATGAGCCCCAGAGAGGCGGCATTCACACCGTCCAGGAAGACGGCCGCCCAAGGGGACTTGCGAACATAGGGAAGGACTCGGCTGAGCAACCCGACAAAAAGAAAGGACGGCAGGAATATGCCCAGCGTCGCCAGCAACGCCGAAGGCCATCCGCCTACGAGATATCCTACGAAAGTAGCGCTCGAGAACACCGGACCGGGGGTGATCTGTCCGGCCACGATGGCGTCCAGAACCTGTTGGTTGGTGAGCCAGCCGAGTCTCACGACGAATTCGGACCTGAGGAACGCCAAAAGGACATAGCCGCTGCCATAGAGGATAGAGCCGATCTTTAGAAAGCTCAGAAAAAGCGTTGTCTGGCTAAAGGGCACGATGCCTGGATAAAGCGTCGATAACGGCCCCTGGAAAAGCAAGGGAATAGACACGAGGGTAGCGACGCCGCGCTTAAAGTAATCTCCCCCGCCGTGAACCAGCAAGACCAAAGCCGCCCCGCCAAACAGAAGGGCGATCTCATTGAATCCAAGAACGTAGAGGACCATGACCCCTAATCCGACGATGCCTGTGGTCGGGCCTTTGATCCCTTTCCGACCCATCTTCCACAAAGCCTCGACCACAATCCCGATGACAACAGGCTTGACGCCGTAAAGCACCCATCCTACCTCGGCAATGGAACCGTAGGTCACATAGGCCCAGGCGACAAACAGCGTAGCCGCCAAGCCGGGCAAGACAAACAGAGCGCCACTAGCGATCAGCCCGGGCCAGCCCGCCCGAATCAGTCCCAGGTGGATAGCCATTTCGGCGGCGTTAGGGCCAGGTATGAGATTGGTGGCGCCGACCAAATCGAGGAAACGCTGCTCATCTATCCAACGACGACGGCGCACTGTCTCTTGGTGCATGAGCGCGATGTACACGGCGGGGCCACCGATGCTGAAAGCGCCGAGTTCGAGAAAAAGAAGAGCGACTTCTTTGAGACGCCCAGGAATATTGGCATCTTTCATGCTCTTTTTGGCCCTATCTAATTCTAAAAGCTGGGTGTGACCCAGAATACTACGAAGGGCATTTGCCCGACAATCCATCTCGTAGAAAACCGTTCCGTCGAAAGAAGCCGCAAGCCGCTGCAAGGGACTGGCTTGCGGAGGAGCGGTTCGGTCGTTGGATCGCATTTGAGCTATCTAACGGCGCCCGCCGATCAATGCCGATGAAGCAACGGGTAACAATCTGGCTTTCGGAAATCAGCATCATTTGTCGGGAGGTAATCTGCGAGAAGGGGGGGATGAGCCAAAGTTCCCATAGGGGGCCTATGGCTTTCATCGAAAAGTGACCCGTGCCGGCCCCGGCTGTTCTTCCGGACTGACTAAATAATGTACCTTTTATCTCTCCACTTATAATCTATTCTTAGTCCTATAACCCCCTACACTAAAACCCACTAAGCCTAGTCTGGTCCCGTAGAGCTGGAGCGCGGACATTCCTCTAAATGGCAGAGCAGTGGCAAGCCCAGGGCAGCATCTAGCGTTCTGTAAAAGTCTCGACTTTCTTGCGGGATTTCCCTCTAAAACGGCGGAAAACGATGGAAATCTGTGGAAGGGTAGTTGTGACGGCAGACCAGCATAACTTGCTGATTATCTTGGGGCAATAGGGGAAAATGAATGGCGTGCCTGAGAGGATTCGAACCTCCGACCTTTGGATCCGGAGTCCAACGCTCTATCCAGCTGAGCTACAGGCACGCGGGGCCCGAAAAATATAGCGGAAAACAGCCAAAAAGGCAAGGATAACGGGGCTCTCGGCCCCTACTTGTTCTCACGCCCCGAACTGATGAGCCGGGCCCATTCGTCGCGCAAGGTGACGGTACGGTTGAAGACGAGGGAGCCGGGCTTCGAGTCCCGCCTGTCGGCGCAGAAATAGCCCAGCCGCTCGAACTGCCAACGGCTCTCCGGCACGGCGCCGGCCAGGCTCGGCTCGAACTTGGCGCCCTTGACGACCTCGAGCGATTTGGGGTTGAGGGTGGCTTTCCAGTCAACTCCCTCGGCCACACTGCTCGGGTCTCGCACCGTGAACAGGGTGTCGTAGAGGCGGACCTCGGCGTCGATCGCCTGCCCGGCCGACACCCAGTGGAGCGTCGCTTTGACCTTGCGCCCATCCGGAGGCGTATCCCCGCCCCTCGTCGCCGGGTCGTAGGTGCAGCGAAGTTCGACGACGTTCCCCGCCGTGTCTTTGACTACCTCTTCGCACTTGATGAAGTAGGCGTAGCGCAAGCGGACTTCTCGCCCCG
>Ga0315296_10001608_pt1 | contig 19669 bp, 18 predicted proteins | sample YL17G14_18_MG_FD_203921 | JGI IMG/M metagenome (GOLD analysis project Ga0315296, IMG submission 203921) | Sediment microbial communities from Yellowstone Lake, YNP, Wyoming, USA - YL17G14_18 | ecosystem: Environmental > Aquatic > Freshwater > Lake > Sediment | place: USA: Wyoming | collected...
CTGTGGATACAGTTCCAGTGCCGGGATTGGGATGACTGTTGTCACGATGCAACAGGTTGAGAGCGCTCTGAAGAAGACCGTCGGAAGGAAGGGCATGTCCGATGCTGAGCTCAAGAGCCTTGCCGACTACGTCATGAGCTTCTTCGGATACACCGATGAGGTGATTGACAACAGGCTCACTTCCGAGGACAGGGATGTCTTCTACATGCTTGAGGAGGAAGGCCTCCTGACCACAACGCAAGAGGAGGTCCTGCTCAAGAAGGGCAAGCTCTGGCGGATCCACTACTGGATACTCAAGAAGGACCAGATCATAAGGCTGGCGAAGATGGACGAAGAGGGCGTCGTCGAAAAGGACGAAGCGGCCGGAGTGTATGATCAGGTTTCAGACGAGGAATGGGCAAGGCACAAGACCTCAGAGCCCGACAACACCCCTGGACACCCTGATGGGCACGATGAAACCCATTAATATCCGAACCATTATGGGCTGAGCGCGGGTTTCCCAGATGAACGGTTATTTAATCGCTCTAGTCGTGTTGTTGGCCTGGCTGGTTCTCGTCTACTTCCTGAAGAAGACGAAATGGCTGGAGAGGCACAGCATGAGCCTTATGGGTCCCTTCATAATGGTGAGGACGCGAAGAGGCAAGGATATCATAGATCGCATCGCGTCGAGGAGTAGATTCTGGAACGCATACGGTCAGGCCTCACTTTGGATCTGCGCGGGTTCGATGATCCTGATCATGACGCTCTTGCTCTGGGAAGCCACGATCGTTCCGCAGGTCGAGAGAGCCCCGTCTCCGGAGCTTATCCTCGGCATTCCGGGGATCAACCCCGTGATCCCGCTCGGCTACGGCATTCTGGCGTTGGTGATCGCAATAGTGGTTCATGAGATGAGCCACGGCATCTTGACCAGGGTCGGAAAGATGAAGATACAGTCTCTCGGGCTGCTCTTCCTCGTCTTCCCGATGGGAGCGTTTGTTGAGCCGGACGAGAAAGAGCTACAGAACGCCACTCGAAGCCGGAGATCGAAGGTGTTCGCAGCAGGTCCTGCGAGCAACATCGTCCTATCGCTTGTGGTGTTGGCGCTCTTCTCCGGCGTGATGATGTCCTCCGTCGAGCCATCCCGTGATGGCTCATTGGCGGTCGGCGTGGTGGATGGATCGCCAGCCCAGAGAGCGGGTGTTTCACCTACCAGCGTTATAGTCTCGGTCGGTGGCGTGCCGATTAAGAACTCGACGGACATGGAAAACCGGGTCACACCAAGCCCCGGTTCCTCGGTGACGGTCGAGTACTATTTCAAGAACGAGCTGACCCAGATCAATGTGACTGATGGTGTCGTTGTCGCCTACATAGTCAAGGACTTCGCAGCCGACAAGGCTGGCCTCGTGACTGGGATGGTTCTCGTCTCAGTGAACGACTCGATTGTGAGAAACACGAAAGGTCTCTCGGATGTCATGGCGCTCACTCACGCATATCAGACGGTCAACATCTCCGTCATGAGCTACAGCGGCTCTGTCGGGGCATTCGAGAATAACACCAACGTCAGCAGCGTCACTCTCTCGGACAAGTGGGCTTACTACGACAAGTACGATTCCAGCAACAACAAAGAGGCCTTCCGGGGCGCGGGTTACCTCGGTGGAGGATTCCTAGATCTGGGCATCCAGAGCGAGAATGTGACCTACTATTCCGGGGTGCTGTCGAACCCCTTCAAAGGCGACAAGAACATTGACGATTTCTCGAGATCATGGCTGAGGCTGATTGCGCTTCCGTTCCTGGACCTCGCGCCGCTCAGGTCACCTGTTACAGACCTATACCATCCCGGAGGAGGACTCGCTTGGATGCCCGATTCTGTGTTCTGGCTGGTGACCAACTCCTTGTACTGGATCTTCTGGCTGAACCTCATGGTGGGCCTGACGAACGTGCTTCCCGCGGTGCCCCTGGACGGTGGGTACCTTTTCAGAGACGGGCTTGACTATCTTCTCGACAAGACTGGCAGAACATACACCAAAGATCAGAAGGACCGATTGGTCGGGAGCATTACGATCGGCATCGCTCTCTTGGTGCTGAGCCTGATAGTCTGGCAGCTGGTTGGACCCGCATTCTGAGCCCAAAAGGAGTTGTGTCGTCCAGACTAGCACTCTGGAAAGCTAGACAATTATCCAATCGGTTCAATCAAAATGGATTGACGGTTCGGCTCAAACCCCTTTCGCTTTCTGTTCTGTTGCTAGTCTATGGCTGCGCTCATGATTGGACATCCACTCGAAATCGGTGAACAGGAATCCACCATTTCTCGTTCGATAGTCCAACGCCCAGGGCTTCAGCTTCTCCCACATATACTCAAAGGCAAACAGGTTCTCCATGAGCGCAGGGGTCTATGGCCTTTTGTCTGGCGAGTGATGCCATTCCGTCAAGATGGTCTGTGACCATCATCAGTGAGACCTCTGAGCACTGGTCCTCGGCCTCCTTGGCATCTTTGAAGTTCGCTTTGTTAATCCTCGTTATGGCTTCATACCACTCAGGCCTACCCCAGAACTCATTGATTCGCAACATCAGATCTGTCTTTCTGTCTTTCGAAATCGAGTGCAGCTCAAGGACCGCGAAAATCGCGCCCACGATGAATCCCACATACGCCGCTCCTTCTAGAACCTGTGGTATGTCCACCACGCCAATCGCCTCGGGCTGGAATCGCCTTTCCTCCCCTAAGGTCTTTTCAGAGCGATTCCTGCCGAGGGCCGTTACATGAATGGCAGCGGTCGAGGGCTCAGCTACCTCGCACCCCGTTGGACAAGCGCGGCACCGATTATGGATGCGATGACCTCAATCAGCTTTATTGTCAGTATGTCTGGAAGCTTGCCAGTCCTCGTTCCCGATATCTCGACCCAACCGAGGAGTCTGCCATTGACGCCCTGTATCCAGATGTCGATGTAATCAGCCTCCAAGCTGTCGGATGGCGAGTGCCGGCGCATTCCGAGAAGCGCCGCGCGGTCATATGATCCAATCTCATCGTCCTTGTATGGCAAGTCTTCTGCCAGGTACAACTTCGAGATCTTGCCGACCATCGTTCCCTTATATTCCGTGTCATCTGAAAACTGCTTTTCCGTGTATGCCAGCTCCTTCTCGGCGGCTTCAGTTTCTTGCCTGAAACCAGCGAGAACCTGATATCTGAACAAGCCGTCGGAAGCGCTCTTGAGGCCGATGCCCACGTTGGCAATTCCAAGCTGTTTTTGGATGATGTTAGCGGCATCCAAAAGGAGAGCGTTCAAATCCATCTGCGGCTTCTGGAAATGGGAGAGCAAGGAGAGAATCCCTTCCAAGGCTCTATCGTTCTTATCTTTGGCGCCGTGTAGGTAGTCGAGCTTCATCTTCATCGCAATTTCGTTGTGGTCGACTCTTGTGGGTGGCCTTGCGTACGACTTGACGGTCTCTCTGTTGATTGCGACAAGAGGCTTTCTGCATCCGGAGCAGGTTGAAGAAGTGGTGGGGTTTTCAGCCCCGCAATTCGGACATTTCATCGCCAATCCCCTCCGGCTGGTATCGCCTTTCCTCCCCTAAGGTCTTTTCCGATTCCGCTAGGCTTGAGATTGTCCGAGCCTTCGAGAAATCGACCATGCCGAGCATCAATCCCCCGTGATTGACCGAAAAGGACCGTTGGCTGGCTACGCATAGTTTTTATTTATCCAGTCTGTTACCAACTCAGATGCAATGTTCTCGCCACAGAAGGACATGAAGGAGCTCGTGCTCGAGATACTGAAGAAGGATCCGATGTCCATCAGCGGCCTGTGCAGGGAGCTGGCCTCGAGAGGAGTCAGACTCCACAGACTTGAACTGACTGGCTATCTGAAGGCGCTCGCAGACATGAGCGTGCTGAAGGAGAAGGACATCAAGCCCTCCAAGGTGTTCTCACTTTCTGCGTCCAGAGATAGGAACTTGTACGAGCTGATTGGAGATAGCTGTGCATCGATTGCCAGGACGCCCGATGAGCGAGCGACTCTCGCAGCTTTCTGTCTTCAGAGGCTCTTCAAACGGGCGGTCTTCGACGCTGAGGTGAGAAGATGCGGCGTGGAAGGCGTAGTTGAGGGTAGAAAGGCGACCTCTGAAGAGCGCTCCGAGGCGAAGTCAATCCTCTCACGCATGGGCTACAAGATCCCAAACAGTGACATACCCATCGTGGTCGCGAAGGACCTCGAACGCGAGTTCATGCAGGTATTGGCGGATGTCGTCGTCGAGAGGTTCAATGCGAGGGCCTACCTGAAGGAGACGACTCAACTGAAGCTCTGAGGAGACAGATATTTATTCATCGCACTCAGATGCGGTCACAATGAAGCTGGAGGAACTCGTCAGGGACGTTAGGGCGTACCGAGGCGTGGTCAGAAAGAGCCCGATCACGAATGTCGCCGCCAGGCTCATCCCTATCCAGAGCGAAGACGTGTTGGCGGCCTACGGTGAGGACGCCGCGGTCATAAAGTGCGGCCGTGAGCTCCTCCTAATGGCTGCCGACGGGATCCTCCAGGATCTCGTGAACAGGAATCCCTTCTGGGCAGGCTACTGTGCGGTGCTCGTGAACGTCAACGACATCGCCGCGATGGGTGGCAAGTCGATAGCAATGGTGAACGTCCTCTCTTGCTCTCACGAGGAGGTCAGGGCGAGGATCGTCGAAGGCATGAGGGCCGCATGCGACAAGTTCGGAGTGCCGATGGTAGGCGGACACCTCCATCCAGACACGACCTACACAGCGGTCGATGTTGCCATCCTTGGAAAGACGGATCGATCCAGGTTGGTCCTCAGCAGTGGCGCGGGCGAGAGTAATCCAATCATCTTCGCGATGGACCTCGACGGCCAGTTCACCGAAGGAGTCCCATATTCTTGGGACACCACGTCGAAGAAGAGCAAAGAGGTCGTTCGGAGGCAGCTCCGAACGATGAACAAGATCGCCCCCTACCTCACAGCAGGGAAGGACATCAGTACCCCAGGGGCGCTTGGCACGCTGGGCATGCTTCTGGAAGCGAGCGGGAAGGGCGGCATCGTGGACGTCTCGAAGATACCGAAGCCGAAAGGCGTGGACCTCCTTCAATGGCTCACGGCCTATCAAGGCTGCGGGTTCGTGGTGACTTGCAGGGAGGCGCGCACGAAGATCGTAATCGATGAGTTCTCCAGATCGGATATCACGGCTGAAGTGTGCGGAACCGTATCGAAGGGCCGCGTTTTCGAGGTCGAGCTCGACGGCCAGAGACAAGTACTTTTCGACTTTGACAAGGACACCCTAGGATGCGCCGCTCCACAAAAGCTATGAACACGTTTTCGCTATAGATGGTCGAGAGCGAGAAACACGGCAACACAGCGGTTGGCAACCAATCCCAGAGGGCGCCTAAACGCTGGGGTAGGTTGAGCTAGTAAAAGGGGACTGTCACGCTGCGGCCCCCACCGTGCTCGACTCTCTCTTTCTCTCACTCTCACTAACACATAACTACGAGATCGGAGAATACGGACATTGAAGAAGAGGGAAAGGAAGAGTGCTAGGCCACTGAGGTTGCCGGCCTCTCCTGCGTCGGCTACCCAGAAACCTTCTCGGCCCCGCTTCCCGGTGAGCGTTGAGAGTTCGCGGTAAGGCTGCTCCCGTCAGGGTCTGACCCGATCTCCGCAACCAAGGCAAGCGACCCCGCCCTCCAGCTGGATCACAGAGCCACCTTCAACCCCATCGGACAGAGCCTCATTGTTGGAATCTGGACCGGCGCCGGTTCGGTTGCGACGTCCCCAGCTGTCACCCCCACTAACGACGGTTTTGGTGTACAAGGACACGCCGAACGTCCCGGTCAAGCCTAGCGTGAATCCGATGGAATGGGTGCTATAAAAGACGTTTGCATGTCGCTAACCACCTTTCGTTTCGAACCCAGTTCCTTTTTTTCGATGGAGGTTCGAATTGTCTGCAATTGTGCACTAACCCTAATATAGCAACGTGGGCGTTCGCTGATTCAGCCTAGGGGGGATTGAGAGCACGTCGTGTGAAAGTGTTGAGCCTGCTTGCCAGACAGGAACTATGCGGATTCACGATTCTACTACGATGCGCGTGAAGAGTGGATCCGTCAGAAAAGGCCTCGCGCTTGCTGCATTTGCGATACTTGTTTCCGTTGCACTGGCTTATCCGATGATATCGGCTCCTGCTGGAGCTGCTGCTATGGCACCCGTTATCATGAACGTCGGCACTGTCTTGGCGCCGGACACGTTCAACCCGTTCTCGATGACAACGGGCATTTCCTATATGATCGCCTGGCTCACATGGGAACGTCTGACCGGAAGCGACCCGAAAACATTGGGCGTCATACCGATGTTGGCCCAGTCCTGGGACACAAGCGCTGACGGGAAGATTTGGACGTTCCATCTCGCGAACAACTCGGTCTGGCATGACAATGTGCCTGTCACTGCCGAAGACGTCAATTTCACCTTCAACCTGATAATGGACAACCCGTCCCAGTGCGCCCTCTATGCGGGCTATGTGCAGAACATCACGAGGGTCGTTGCACTTGACAGCTACACTGTGAGATTCGAGACTGACGTGCCCAAAGCGACGATGCTCACAATGTACGTCCCGATTCTTCCCAAGCATTTGTGGAGTGCCGTGCCGATGAAGCAGCTCGCGAACGTCGACATGTGGAACACGAAGTACTTCCCGAACGGACCAGTGGGATCCGGACCTATGATCCTGAAGTCCTACGAAAGGACTCTGGGAGAGATTAGGATGCTCAAGTGGCCGAAGTTCCACATGAACACTATCAACGTCGATGAGGTCCTGTACAAGGTTTTCACGTCGGAAGACGCCATGATGACTTCGCTTTATTCAGGAAGCATAGACCTCGCCATGTATGTGCCTCAGAGCTTGTGGGACAAGACCATTACCGATTATCCAGACATAATAGCTGGCCAGGTTGCGAGTCAGATGGACCTGCATCAGTTGGGATTCAACTGTGCGCCCCCTGAGATGAGATTCGGGACTGACGGAGCTGGTCATCCGTTGTTCCCGAAGGCAAGCACCAACATCGAGACTGTCAACAAGTCTGTACGACAGGCCGTGGCCATGGCAACAAACAAGACCCAGATAGTGACAGAGATACTCAAGGACCTCGCAGACAAGGGGGATTCGGTGGTTCCGCCGATGATCCCGTTCTGGCACTACTATGTGCCTGAGAATGAGGAGTGGAAATTCAACCTCGCGATGGCGAACGCCACGCTCGAGGCTGCGGGATACCGTGACACGGACAGCGATGGCATAAGGGAGAACGTGACGAGCGGTACTGAGCTGAGCTTCAGTTTCTACTACATAAATGGCATAACTGCGGACATGCTGGCCGCCCAGAAGATTTCGAGTTGGCTGGGTCAGATCGGCATCAACGCCCCTGCCAGCGGCGTGCAGGAGAGCGTGCTGTACAATCTCTGGGTTGGCATGCAGTACGACATGTTCATATGGAACTGGCAGCCGGACATCGATCCTTCGTTCATCCTATCGGTCCTGACCTCTAACGAAATACCCGATGACAGTCACGACATGGCTGCCTGGTCGGATTCTTTCTACAGCAACCCTGTGTATGATCAGATGTTCATACAGCAGCAGAACACGGTGAACATCACTGACCGCCAGTCCATCGTCCACGAGATGCAGCGGATGGTCTACCTCGATTCCCCCTATGTGGTCCTGTGGTATCCTTATGGGTTGTTCGCATACAGAACTGACAGGTTCACGAACTATCCGGACTTCAAGGCCAATCCAGGTGCGACGCCTGACACGATGTGGTACTATTTCCAGGTGGTACCCGTGGGCGCGAACGCTCCTCCGACCGCGGACGCTGGTTCAGATATGTCGGTCTATCTGGGCGAGACCGTGAGCTTCACCGGCAGCGCGACGGATGCCAACGACCCTATCAGCAGCCTCACTTGGTCGTGGGCGTTTGAGGAACCCGACCACACGATCATTACGCGCACTGGTCGGACCGTTAGCTACACGTTCAACAACCTGGGCTCGGTGAATGTCACTCTTACGGTGACTGACCCCGGCGGACTCTTCGCAACGGATAGGTCAGTTGTGACTGTCCAACCGGTACCTGCCAATGTTGGCTGGCTCGTTGGGCAGGTCAACTCGAGCGAAGGAGGGCCTGTCGTTGGAGCACGCGTGGACACGGGAGTCATGAACAGATCGACTGACATCCAGGGCTTCTTCAATCTGACCCTGCTGGCTGGAACGTACGCGGTGAACGTAAGCGCCACAGGCTACGCCAATGCTACCGCGAGCGCGACAATCACAGCTCAGAGCAAGACATGGCTCAACCTCACGCTGAACGCGACCACTTGGTCGCTAACAGTGCACATCCGTGACGCCACGAACCATGAGTCGATTGCAGGAGCCACGGTCAACCTGCTCCAGGCAAATGTGTCGATTGCCACCATGCAGACCAATGCCACAGGATACCAGGAGATACTGAACATTCCCTTCGGCACATACTCGGTCAAGGCCTCCAAGACGGGCTACGAGAGCAACGAAACCCAGCTTACAGTCTCAACGCCCGGAACGCAAACTCTGGAGGTCGAGCTGACGCCAGAAGCGGGTGGCCTAGGCGGCGGAGGCATGAGCACCGCTGTGATCGCAGGCATCGCTGGGGCATTGATAATCGTCGTGGTGGGGATAGCTGCTCTCGCTCTGATGAAGAGGAAGAAGTCAGGGCAACCGCCTGGGCCTGTCGAACCACCTAAGGCTCCCTGAACAAGGCCAGTGGGCCATCGGTCCAAACCTCTTGCCCTTTCCAACCAACATCGAGAGCCCAATCTAGCTAGGCGGATAACTGGAGTCGTTTCTTCAAGCGACTAGAGGTTTGAACCACGAAGGCCATGACTAGGATTATTCTCAGAAAGGCCATGAATTCCTTAACGGTCTGCACTCGAGGATAGTAGTCCCTGGCCTATGCATCGTGTTCGTCGTGCTCTCGTTCACCTTCATTGGGTATGCGTTGGACGAGATCCTGAACCCGAAACTGCGTCGCCGATGAACCAGCGGCAACATCTCGGCATGGAACTTGTTCTCAAGAACCCGCAAACGCTTTATACGGTCATTCCATTATGCTCGAATAAGCATATCGGTGGGAAACTGAAACAGAGCCAGATGATAGTAGTCGCGGTTGCGGTGGTGGCGATACTCGCGGTGTCTGCCGCCGCGGCGTTTGTGCTGATGAAAAAGGAACCTGAGAAGCTCCGAATGGCCACAACGACGAGCACGCAGGATTCCGGACTCCTAGACTACATGCTTCCAACTTTCGAGAGCAAATACAATTGCAGGGTCGATGTCATCGCCGTCGGGTCTGGACAGGCATTGGAGATGGGCAAGAGAGGAGATGTGGATGTGCTGCTGGTCCACTCTCCGTTTGCTGAACAGACGTTCGTGTCTGGCGGATATGGAACAAACAGAACACAGATCATGTACAACTGGTTCGTCATCGTTGGTCCCGATAGTGATCCTGCGGGAACGAAGAACGCGACCAGCGCGAAGGACGCTTTCCAGAGGATCCATGACAACGGTACCGCGGGTCAAGCGGTACTTGTCTCTCGTGCGGATGGCTCAGGAACGCATGCCAAGGAGCTAGGTATCTGGAGTTCACTCGGATACGACAACACCACGGTCGCCGCCTTCGGCACAAGCTGGTACAAGCAGGCGGGCCAAGGCATGGGAGCCGTGCTTGACATGTGCGAGGACCTGAACGCCTACACGCTCTCGGATGATGCGACATACTACTCGCGTGTGGATGTAGCTCTCATCCCGCACCTGAACATCACGAAGCAAGGCGACTCCGCACTCAAGAACCAGTATAGTGTGATCTTGGTCAACTCGACCATGTGGCCTCACATAGACAAAACGCTTGCCAAGAATTTCTTGGATTGGATAAGCTCGAAATCTGGACAGGACGTGGTCAAGAGCTACGTCAAGTATGGTCACCAGCTGTTCGTTCCCAACGCCCCAGGGTACACTTCCACGACAGCGATCACAGGGTTCGTTGACACAAGGTTGTTCGAGGGTGTGACTGCGGGGACAAGCGTAGTGCTCGATGCCGTGCCCATGGCAAAAGACACGCGGGCGGGGGCGATAGATGGCGCTTGAGGTCAGCTACGATGTGATCCAGGTAACCCTGCTGTCGCTTTACGTGTCCGGTTGCGCCACCATCTTGGGCTCAGCCATAGGCATACCTCTCGGAGCGCTAATCGGGCTAAAGGAGTTCGGTGGGAAGGGCCTGCTGAAGACCATTACCTACACCATGTACGGTTTTCCGCCAGTGGTCGCCGGACTGGCGATATACTATCTCTTCTCTCGCGCGGGGCCATTCGGCTCGTTCGGCATACTCTTCACGCCGACCGCAATGATCCTCGCGGAGACCCTGCTGGTCATCCCTCTGACCACTGGTATAACGATAACATCCGTCGCTGAAGTGGACAGGTCCATCAAGGAGACGGTGAGATCATTGGGGACGACTCCTCGCCAGTCGGTGCTGACCGTGATGAGGGAAGCATGGGTGGGGCTCGTCATGGCTGCGATGATAGGTTTCGGCAGATGCATCGCGGAAGTGGGCGCAGCATTCATGGTCGGTGGCAACATCAAGGGTGAAACGAGGGTTCTGACCACTGCCATCATGCTCGAGACCAGGCAGGGGCAATTCGACTATGCCCTAGGACTTGGGATAGTCCTCATTGCTGTGGCGATGGCCGTATTCTTCTTCCTCAGGCTTCTGCAGGAGAAGGAGCTGCTATGAGCGACGCGATCGTGCTCAAGGAGATAACCAAGCGATACAAGGACGTGACAGCCTTGAGATCGGTCTCGCTGACGGCTGCGAAGGGCGAGGTGTTCGGACTGCTCGGACCAAGCGGTTCTGGCAAGAGCACTCTTCTGAGGATAATCGATCTTCTCGAGGCGCCTGATTCAGGCGAGGTGGAGATCAACGGCCAGACTGTCCACACCGACTCGAAGGAGGCTTTCCAGACCAGGCGTCGCATAGGCATGATTCTCCAGAAACCGATGGTGCTCAACCGGAGCGTCGAGAACAACCTTGCTTATGCACTGCTGATCAGAGGCTGGAGTGAGGAGGAAGTCCACAAGAGGGTCGATCGGGAGCTCAAGCGTTTGGGTCTGGAGGGGAGAAGGAACAAGAACGCGCGGACACTGTCAGGTGGAGAGATGCAGCGACTCTGCTTTGCTAGGTCCACCATATTCGACCCCGCCTTGCTCCTTCTGGATGAATTCACTGCGAACCTCGACCCAGCCAACGTCGCGTTGTTGGAGGATATGATTCGCAACTACGCATCCGAGAACAAGGAAAGGACTGTCATGGTCGTCACCCACAACCTCTTCCAGGCCAAGCGCATGTGTCATCGCATAGCTCTGATGTGGGATGGGCAGGTCGTCGAGGTCGCTGACAAGAAGAGATTCTTCGAGGCGCCTGAGGACGAAAGGACTGCGGCCTTCGTGAGCGGGGAACTCGTCTACTGAGCTTCAGCAGGTCGAGTATCGGGCCCTGGCCATACGACTTCATGGATATCCTGTCGGCACTATGGGAACTGGACAATTCAGGGTTAGAATCGATGAGACTCGCTGGATTAGTCGCATACCAGGATTCTACACCGAGTGCCGCCAGAAAGCTACTCCGCGAGTGGATCGTGCATATCAAAGGACGCGCAAGTCCTGCGGTGAATCCGAGGACTTCCTGCTCTTGCATAATTGCAGTAGAGTTTATTCTTGTCACTACAATGCAATCCAAACAACCAATCAGAGAGCAAAAATCTATGCAATATCCCATCGCCTCATGCAACCATTAAATCTCTAGGGGGCCATCTGGAATCTGGTACTTCAATAGATTTCATTGGGGGAAAGCTTGGGAATATCCTGGGTACGGCGGGGTGTGTTGGCAATGCCCTGGACATTTTCCCATGTTCTGTTCTCATTGCCATCTGATGACGACGCACCTCAGAGTCATGTGTCTGCAAGGGGCCGTGCTGCGATCAGTATCCCCAGAGATCGAGCCTGACAAGAATCAACCCAATTCCTACGAGGACGAGCACGAACCCTCCCAGGAAGACGAGTATCAATGAGTTGATCGCCAGAGCCAGGGAGATGCCGAACAGTCCAGGCCGGATGTACGCGCATCCTACCCAGGTCACGAATCCTAGAATCATCAGCCCAGCGCCTGCGAGTATCTTCTTCATGTCGGTTCTCTCACCAAAGTCGTTTGTGGCCATCTGTGCCACCCACCGTAGTTGGTATCATGGTGATTAGTCCTCCGTCGGATATTCCTGGATTGGCGACCCGGAGCTGGCCGACATGCATCCCTTCGAGTCCTCCACCACAAGGGCATTTTCGGCCACACGGACTCGAAGACGACCATGCTCTATCTCGGGATTGATCAGCAGGACATGGCCCACGCCATGGATCTTCTAGCCCAATATCAGAAAACGGTCAAGTGCCCCGACAAGGGCACTTTTGAGAAAAGCCAGTATTCTAGTGGACCCTGTGGGATTAGGGACCGCGAAGATGACTGGCTAGTAGTGGAAAATTCCAATCCTCGGAATCATCTGCCGAGGAGTGCCGTTGAGAAGTGAAACCTCTTTTCTCTTTTTCTTCTTCCGACGCCGAGGACTACGTCCTCGGCGCTCTCGAGACCCCCGTTACCGCATGTATCTCTGCCTTTGTAGGGACCCCTGAGAAAAGTGAGCGCCTAGCTCTGCCTGGCTCGGGCGTCCCTACTGACCGCTGTGGAGAGCGGATCCCCAAACACTGTAAGACCCATGAGGGGGAGTTTTGGGGACGATCTCACTGCAACGAGAGGCAATGTCCCAACTGCTATGAACGATGGGCCGCAAAGGAGGCTGACACTGCCAGTCTGCGGATCGCATGGAGGGTCAAATACTGGCAGGATAGACGCTTCGCGATCCTCGAACGGAAGAATGCTGCCAGTCCCCTGGCCCCCCTATGGATGTCAAAGAAAGCTTTGGTCGGGCATTTCGTCGTGTCCATGCCCGATAACCTGTCTCTCTGGATTCATGCTTGGAGTCCGGAAAAGGCTCTGGCAATGGTCTATGCGACATGTCGACGACACAGAGTCTGCGGGGGGATCGTCATCTTCCACCCCTGGCGACGGGATGAAGATTTCGAGTACGCCCCGGATGGATATTGGCACTTTCATGTCATTGGGTTGCACTTCATTCCGACTAGCCCTGGTGGCTCGGACTTTGCACCTGATGGCAGCCCGATTGTCTTCAAGCATATCCGTGATGATGAGTACCAGAACTTCGGGGGCTTGAGAAGTGGAACGGCAATAGCTCGGTTGATTCAATATCAACTGACCCATGCTGGCCTTAGAAAAGGACGTCAGGCTCTAACGTACTTTGGCTTGTTGCATCATTCCAAGGTCCCGAAGGAGAAGGTCCAGACGATCTATCCGGAGTGTCTGAAAGAGGATTCTAAGACGAACCCGAAGGTCGACCCGATATGCCCAGTCGACGGGTCCAGAGAGGTCGAGAATTGCCTCCAGACTCTCGTTGACTATGGTTCGACTCACAAAGACCCGAAGGACGTCCACTTCGTCGGGATCCATGATGAATATATCCATCCTGACCCAGCTTATCAACCGAGTCCGGAGTATGTCGCGGCCGCCGAGGTCGAGCTCGAGGAGAAGTTCCAGAATCTATACGACAACGAACCTGACCCAGCAGCTAGGCACAAGTTGACGAAAGAACGTCAACGAGAACGTGCGAAGCTCGCTCAACGGGAGCTGGAGCTTTTCAACATCAAGAATCCCCTGGTGGCGATGTGGGTATGGCTGAGGGGAGTACTTGAGAATGGATTTGTACTGCGCGCGGACCTCAACTCTGAGACTCCGGAATTGCTGGATCGTGTTGTCGAACTCAACCTGAAGACTGGGCGTTTGGCTTCGACTCTCGGTGGTCGGCTATATCTCAAGCATGAATACGAGCTGGATGATGCTCTCCGAGACCTGAGAGAGCTCGTCCTGCACGACGAACCCAATGATGGCCGCGATTGGCGTCTCGAGCGATTGCTTGAGAAGAATCCGGACAAAGTCAATCCGATTATGACGGATCGCGGTTTTGTTTTCGATGAAGTCCCGTGGCCTGAGCACATCCCGAAGACCGTGGAGAAGGTCCCTGCCCTCTGCTACGTTTGTGGGGTGACGATCGGGAACTTCGTCGTCGACCCGGATGAAGATGACGGTTCATCTCTCCCAAATGTCTGGTGCGAGAAGTGCAAGCAGAAGAGTCTGATAGAACGTGGTGTCGTTGAACCTCCTCGTGAGGATCCGGGCGCGCCCTGTGTAGAAGCCGAGGACTGCCGCGCTGACCGTTGGCGGTCAAGCAGTCCCTTCTCCGGGGGTCTTGAATGAGGTCATCCGAGCCGGGATCATCGGGGGCGGTGCGGACGCCGCCCTATGTCGTTTGCGAACGCCGCGGTACTCGAGGAGCTGAGCTGCTCGTGGTCGGCGAACTCGAGGGCAAGGCTGTGTGGATATGCCGACGATGCCGCGACCTGCGGAGGCCCACGGTGCTGACATGAAGAGCATTATCTGTACAGCCACGCGAGAATTGCGAAGCAGATCAAGAACAACATGGATATTCCGAACGAAATAAGATCACGGTCGTGAATCGCGAGCAACAAGAAGAAAAGGCTTACACAGAGAACCGCAAACGCGATTGACATCGTGACCGCCCGGGCGACTGTCAAACCCGGAATGAAGTAATTGGCGACTGCCGAGGGACCGACCAAGTAGACCGTCAGGATCGTTGCGCCGATGACAATGAGGGGTAGCGGGCGGATGAGTCTTCCTAGACATTCACCTGATGGCATCTGACCTCTCTAGTCCCGCCCAAATCTCTTCTGTCCCTCGAGGATGGAGAGCCCGACCTCATATGACCTCTATCCTCCCTCACCTGCCGCCGCTGTATTCGTAGGAAATCTTGGCAAGGACTCTATCTCTCTGGGCAATCGCCTCGACTTGAAGCTTCCTTGCTTCCTTCGCGAGGAGTTCAAGGTCTGCTCTAAGCACAAGACTAGAGATGTCGGATGGATTGCTGGGATCTCCTTTGAAAAAGTATCTCTCGAGGAATGTTCGCGCGTCCGAGTCGATCAGGTTTCTCCCCTGGGCAGACATGGTGTCATTCTCGTTCTGGACGTCGCCGATATAGTACCTATAGAGCGCTGCGATTGCCGAACTGATGTATCTGGGTCCTGATGCGTCCTTGTGTTGCGCTGCCCATTTTGTCAGGAGGGGGCCGCATCTCTCCGAGAAGATGTCAAGGAAATTGTAGAAGACCCCGGAGTCGACGTCGAGCTTGTCGATATCGTCAACCAACGGACCATTCCAGTAAGTCATGTCGTTCTGGATTCCCGGCGAAATGGCCCATTTGCTGCGCCAAGTCCGCTTTCTGACGTGGTCCCCCACTCTTCCGTTGTCGTCGAGCATTGACCCCAGGAAGACGTCGTCTCCCACTGGCGGAACGTAGGTCTGTTTGTAGTCTCTGAAAGCATCTTCTGTTTGGTTCGTGTGTCTCTCAACCAGTTTCCTTCCCATTTCGACGTGCCGTTCTATTTTGGGGCGTCTCAGCATCAGCCAGAGGAATGTAGTTAACGCGACCAGCCACACGACAAGAAGGACCGTGAAAATGATAGTTCCGGCAAGGCGAATCGTACGCTCATCAGCCGTTATGACCAGAGCGATGACGTTCACGACCAGCGCGATGGGAAGGGTCTTCACAAGGCTTGAAAAGATGTCTATCAAGCCCTGAGAGAGGTTTAGAGCCCATAGCTTGTCTCTGAGCCAGTCTTCGTATATCTCAAGCTGACTAGGTGGTCTTCCGTCGGCTGAACCGGCAGGAGTCTGGTTATTGTCTGCCATACTTCTTCTGCCCCTCGGGATTCTCAGCTCCACAGATCGGACACTTCGTCGCCATATCCCCAAGATGGTTATGCCTTTCCTCCCCTATGCGCTTTTCCGAGGCGAGACACAAGCCTCTTCACTCTTCTTCTTTCACTGTGGTGAGATGGGACTCAGTAGCTGTAGTCAAAATACGATACCACTGACAGGGACTGCCATCCAGCTTTGTCCCATGCACCGGCCTTTATCATATATTCACCGTGAAGCAGACTCACGTCATCTTCAGCGCACCATGACGTCAGATTGTACTCGTTAGGAAAGGTGCGATTGTAGACTGATTTCCATGTATCGTTTTCGTAGATGACAACGAGGATTTTCAAACCATCGCCGTCACCGTCGGTTGCATTCACGATAAAGTGCCACGTGGAACTAGTAGCATTGAATGAGGTCCATGGCTCTCCGACAATTTCCGGAAGAGGTGGAGTGTTGTCCGGCAGCTCGATAACCTTCTCAGATGCATTGGATTGTCCACCTGCACGATCAAGAACCACTAACCGGACGTAGTAGCTACCGGCCGGCATGTTGGTGCAATTCAGCTCCCTAGTTATGTTCCGCGAGGCGCTGTATGGATAATCTCCAAATGTCGACGACCTATCCCCCTCAATAGAGCGCGTAGTCAGGTTGAGTAGGGTTACCTCCAATGACGACAAATCTCCGCCAGGGTCAGTGATGTTAACCAAAAGAATCGGATATCTTGTGCCTGATTGTATGCTCCAACTATCTACAGTTGGTGGGTGCTTCGGCTCGGACTTAAGACCGTACTCGACGATATAGAATGCCGCCAGGACGGTGATTGCCGCGACAACGACGGCTGCCATTCCATAAACTGCTCCTCTCGACGGCATTCTCATCGGACCAATGTATGAATCGTCTTTCCTCCCCTATGGATGTTATGATGAAATCGTCCCCTCGCGTTCGCAGGATACGAATAGTCGAAAGACCATACGATGTTCTAGTCACGGATTCAACCCCGGGAAAAGAGTGCACCTCGAGTGCGTCCTATGGATTGGGGCACATCCCTGACAAAGGGACGAAGTGACCATAGTGCGGGAAAACCGCGAATAGAGGCATGTCCGATAGCCCCAACGGATCCGTGAGATCAGGGGAATTCAGAAGAAGATAACAGATAACGAATAGGCATCGGGGGACATTTCAACATAGAGGTCTTTTCTGAGGCTCATGGTGGACCCTGTGAGATTTGACTTACCCGCCGGGATTCGAACCCGGCTGTTCCGAAAGCGATCAAAGAACATACAGTTACTGCTAGATCTCTTGTCCATCCTTGGGCCCTGGCTTCAGTCACGGTCGCTGGCAGTATTTCAAAAGCAGAGAATTCGGAATACTCATCTTCAACATGGTCACCGAAAGCCAGACTATCATTGCACTCAGAACAGACTCACTATCCTGGTCGAGCATCCATCCTTCTGAACTCGACCCATTTGCCATTCGACCGCCAAGAAGCCCTTTACCATCGCCGACATTGATGAGCCACCCTCGCTTCAGAACGAACGCTGCGTCGAGAGTCTTGTTCACTTCCCAACCACTTCCCCCTATGAATTCTTGCACAATATCCCTCACTCTTTCCAGCGATACCTGAGAATCATTCGCCACAAGAAACCACGGAGGATGCTTGTAGTATCTCACTGCGTCTGCTGGATGTGCCGTCAATTCGGTGTGATATGGGTAGAACGGTCCTAGTTGCTTGAACTTGGCTGCTTTGGCAAGAGCATCTGCAAGGCCTTCGCTTGTTAGATCTGACTTGACCTCACCCGCAGCTACAACCCCCTCGATTATGTAGGTGTTCGCGCGATGAATCTCCCCTCGGAACGGTTGGTCCTGATTGGTGATTATTACATCAGTCTGCGCAGACCTTGTGCCTTTGCTGTCAATGATCTCCCCGTTGCCAACTGAAGTCCAGGCAGGTAAATGTTTTTCGAGGACTTCTCTAATGGACATTTCGAATTCTGTACCAATGTCAGTAGTTTGTTTGAATCTCGCACGAGCGTCTTTCAGGTCAAGCTCGACACTCGCCTGCCGAGTCCTGAGAATCTCCTTGAGGGTCTCGTTGTTCAACATGTCAACCATTGCCCCTTTCCATCCGAATTGCCTTACGCTCCCTATGGTCTTTTCCCGGTTCGCCCATCATGATCATCCTGAATCGTCATGACGACTCTCCCACACTTTGGGCAGTCTGTATAGTCTGAGGAAGCCGGAGGAATCACTTCCCCGCAATGTGGACAGTGATTTGGCTGGACCAATGACCTCTTCTGGAGCGTCTCCTCTTTGCGTCTCTTCATTTCGGCATATTCTGATTCCCATTTCCGGTAAAACCGATCCGTGGCTAGAAACCACACAACGATGTACAGGACAATCAGGATCAGGATAATAGCGAGTATGAGGGTTTCCATCTTCCCCCGCTCAGTATCGCCTTTCCTCCCCTATGGATGTTATGCTCAGGCGCGGGGACACTTGAACATAGAGGGTTTTTCTCAGTCAGGGTTCGACCTGATTCGAGTTCGGGATACTGGCTCGAAATCAATCAGAGCGCAGGCTGCCGCAAACCTTTTCATCCCCAATAGGGTTCAAGAACGCAGCAAGGACATTCAGTGCTGAGGAGGATATATGGCAGGTGTACGCTGGCATAAGAATGACAGAACCCCCCATCTCGTAGGCATACTTCAGCATGGACCATTCCTCAGGGCATTTCCTATTGTCATAGTTGTCGTCTGGCTTGTGCTCTTCCTGTGCATAAGAATCATGACTGACCCTCCGCCTGCGAGCTCTGAAGTTGGGCCCTTCGTCCTGACCGTATTCGTTTTCCTTGCCATCTTTCTGCCATGGATTGTGTTCCTAGAGGCGTTCGGGACACAGGTCGTACTGAGCCCAGAAAGCATACAGATGCACTCCTTCTGGCGAGGAACACGCCCTATGAGATGGGAGGATGTCGAGTCAATCCATTACAGCTTGTGGAGGTCGGGGTTCGTTGTCAAGGGTCACGGCAGGAAGTTCACTCTCTATGACGACCTGAGAGGACTTGCCCTTTTCGCAGAAGCCATCAATGGGAGAGTTCGCCCTGAGAAATGGGCCAAGGCCTCCACACAACTTCGTAGCCTGCTGCCTAAGGGCCCGTATGATTGAACCTCGGTTGCTGGCTCGGAATCAATCGGCGCAGGTTGCCACAAACTCTTTTTCATGGGGTGCTGAGAAAGAACAATAGTCCGGAAAGGCGGTATTGACCTCGAAAATAGAATGAACAAGAAGGAGCTCAACCTCGTCGCATACGCCTTGATAGCGGTCGGGGCCGTGGTTACAGGTGCTGCATACTTGATTGTGATGAGGGCTGACATGGAATTGCTAACGGGTACTAGCCAATGGCATCACTATCACGACATGGGTGTCCTTTTTGTCTATGTCGGAACTGCCATCTTCTGGGGTGGAATCATTCTTGGTTTGTACGAGTGGGTAACCTATAGGGACACGCTGGTAAAAATAAGGGACATGACTTCAGATGAGACTGAAGTCTGGTTCTGCCCATCCTGTGGTAATCTGGACATACGAGGAGCTGACTATTGCCCCAAGTGCGGCAAACCACTTCTGAAGAGAGGTTGAGGGAGCCTGCGGCTACTGAACTGAGCGTGGACGGAGACGCACGCTCAGAGCGTGAATATTCTTGTCATGCGATGAATTGAAAAGAGAGCCAGCGACGA